>Ga0209075_1002347_pt1 | contig 16742 bp, 17 predicted proteins | sample Stecom2011_FD_187523 | JGI IMG/M metagenome (GOLD analysis project Ga0209075, IMG submission 187523) | Agricultural soil microbial communities from Utah to study Nitrogen management - Steer compost 2011 (SPAdes) (version 2) | ecosystem: Environmental > Terrestrial > Soil > Agricultural land...
TAGAAGCACCGTCCAGCATACTGCCTCCTTGCGGATCTGAATGAAGCCCAAAGCTAAGGGCTTATCAACTTATGGTTTCATTATAGGGATGAGGCGGGGTCCGCATTAGGGCCTGCCCTGCAAGAAGAGAAGGGCAGGGCTTGGAGGCTGGAATGGCGGTCTAGCCCTCAACGATGACGCCCGAGTTACGCAAGGTTTCCAGAACCTCGGACTCCTTTTCCGGGTGCACGGGGCGAGTGGCGGCCCGGATCAGGTGGGCCTCAAAGCCTTCTTTCATGGCATCCAGTGCGGTGTGCATGACACAGACATCCTCCGCCAGCCCACCAATCCAGAGCCGCTGGATATGAAACCGGCGTAAAAAAGAAGCCAGCCCGGTGCCATCAAAAGCCGAGTAGGCATCCTGGTCAAAGCGGGTGCCTTTGCTGACGCGGATCATCCGTTCGGTGACATGCAGGGCCGGATGAAACTGGGCACCTTCCGTGTCTTGCACACAGTGGACCGGCCAGATGCCGCCATGCTGCTTAAAGCTCACATGGCCCACCGGGTGCCAGTCGCGGGTTACGAAAATCAGGATGCCGGCGTCGATGGCGGCATCAATCCAGTCATTGAGGACCGGGATGATGGCGTCTGCTCCGGCAATGGCGAGGGAGCCACCCTGGCAGAAGTCGTTCTGGACATCAACAATCAGTAAAGCGTCCTGATAGTGGAATTCGATCGAAGGGGTCATGGTGATCTCCAAAGAGGGCAGGTGAGGGAGAAAACCTCAGCCTGTTTTTTGGACAGTTGTTAGACCATTTTATTCTCCCGCCGCCCATTAGAATGAAAGCCGGGCTCTGATAAAAGGAGCCGATGGGTTTTCCGGTGGGACCAATGGGGTATGATTGGTCGGATCATTCGATGCCATCCCATTTTCACACAACGATTCAGGAGGACATGATGAAGTTAACCATCAAAGATCTCGAACACGGACAGCCGATTCCGGCCCGGAATGCCTTTGGTATCCCCGATGCCCAAAATCACATGGCTTTCGGGGAGAACCTGAGTCCGGAAATCAGCTGGTCCGGGGCGCCGGAAGGGACGAAGAGCTTTGTCATTCTGGTCAAGGACGTTGACGTACCCAGTGTTGGGGACGATGTGAACCAGGAAGGCAAAACCATTCCAGCGGATCTGCCCCGGGTCGATTTTTATCATTGGGTGCTGATTGATATTCCGGCGGACATTACCCGGATTGGCGAAGGGGAAGACTCCCGTGGCGTCACGCTGGGTGGCAAAAAGCCCGGCCGTGCCGGCATCGGCATTCGTGGCGTCAATAATTACACCCAATTCTTTGCCGGCAATGCGGACCTGGAAGGCATCTATGGCGGCTATGACGGCCCTTGTCCGCCCTGGAACGATGAGCGCTTGCATCATTACCATTTCACCGTCTATGCCCTGGACGTGGCCAGCCTCGCGCTTGATGGCGAGTTTCAGGGGCCGGATGTGGTGCAGGCGATGGAAGGGCATATCCTGGCTGAAGCCACCATTGTGGGGACTTATACCCTGAACCCGCAGGTCAAGTCCTGATCGTTGCGTCTGCCGAGGATTCCGCCATGGAAAAACCAGTCGCGCCCGCCTGTTTGCGTAATCAGGAGCCGATTGCCCAAACTCTGGCCGGGATCCTGACCGAACCGGCCCGGGTTCTGGAAATCGGCAGCGGTACCGGCCAGCACGCGGTCTATATTGCCCGTGCTCTGCCGCACCTGATTTGGCAGCCAACGGAGCTGGAACCCGCCCTGGCAGGCATCCGGGCCTGGCGGGCAGACGCAGGGCTGGAGAATGTGCTGGAGCCCCTGGTGCTGGATGTCAGTCAGGACCACTGGCCCCGGGAGCCTTATGACGCCGTGTTTACCGCCAATACCGTGCACTTTATCGGCTGGCGGCCGGTCCGGTGCATGTTTGAGGGGGTGGCGCGGGTACTGCGAGAAGGCGGACGCTTCTGTGTTTACGGGCCGTTCAATTACGACGGCCAGTATACCAGTGAGGGAAACCGGGAACTGGATGCCTGGCTCAAAAGCCGGGACCCGGTCAGCGGCATCAAGGACATCGCGGAGGTCACCCGGTTGGCGGCCTCCCTCGGACTGGTGTTGCAGCAGGATCTCGCCATGCCGGCCAATAACCGGCTGCTGGTGTTTGCCAAAGGCGGAAACTGATCCTGAGCGGGTCTCAGAACTCGTCGTTCAGGCTTTCCAGGGCGATATCCCGAAAGGCGCGAACCAGGGTGTCCGGGTCCTGGGCGCCGGAGATTAGGTAGGTCTGGTTCACGATAAACCCGGGCACGGCCTGGATTCCTTGCTGATAATGGCGCTGCTCCGCCCGCACTTCCTCCGCATAACGGTCGCTGGCGACCACGTCACTGGCTTCCTGGGCGTTCAGCCCCAGCTCATCGGCAACCCGCACCAGTACTTCCGGCGCGGCCGGATTATTGCCCTTGCCGAAATACTCATCAAACAGCGCCAGATAGAGCTCGGTCTGCTTGTTGTGAGTGCGCGCCCAGTGAAGAATGCGGTGGGCATCAAAGGTGTTGTGGATCCGGCGTTCGGGGCCGAACTGGAAGTTCAGGCCCAGCTCCTGGCCCAGGCTGGCAATCTGCGCCTGATTTTGCAAGGCGGCGTCCCGGGTGAGGCCGTATTTGCGCGCCAGGTGCTCGAAGATTTCCTCGCCTTCCGGGGGCATCTGGGGGTTCAGTTCGAAAGGGTGCCAGTCGATCTGGAACTCAATTTCCCCTTTCAAGGTGTTCATGGCCTGTTCCAGGCGCTTATAGCCAATCGCGCACCAGGGACAGACCACGTCCGAAACGATATCCAGTGTAAATACTTTCATAACATTCCTACTGCATTGAAGGAACGGCGCCCGTAGGCGCCGTGGTATAAAGCAGTGTATAGAAACGGGTTTTTAATGGCGAGTAACGGACTTTGCGCCCGCCTGTGCCCGCACGGCGGTTTCATACCACTGCCGGATGCTTTGCAGGTGAACATCCTCCTGACGTAGGGCATGGCGGAATTGCTCGGCCATGTCGCTCATGCCCATATCTTCCGCCAGCTTGATGAGCAGCTCCCAGGCCGCATTGTCGGTCAGCTCAATGCTGAGCATGGCTTCGAGACATTGGCCGACGGTGGTGCGTGGGTCCATGATGACTTTCATCAGCCCAGACGCGGCCACCCCGGAAATATTGGCATCCGGGGTCTGGGCCGTCGGGTCGGCGCCGAGCTTGTCGAGACAGTCCTTGAGGATCTGGAAGTGTTCTGCTTCCTGGTTGCGGAACTGGCGGACCTGGTCAATGGGAATAATGTCGCCCATTTCCTTGTCGGCCAGGGCCGCTTCGCACTTGTTAATGAACGACTCGTAGATCCGTACCCCCGTGCGTTCATAGGCCAGCCGCTCGCCCAGTTTATTGATGAACATTTCCGGGTTGCTGCCGGTGACCTTTTGCATGGTGGACTTGAGCGCCCCTTTGATCGTACCCGGAATGGGCACCGAGCCCACGGCATCTGACTGTTGAATGTAGTCCCGCTCGATGGAGCGGATGGACTGACTGGTTTGAGTCACCGGCGAGTTCATGGCGCCTTCGATCATCGCCTTGCTGTCGATGGGGGACATATCAATGCCGGTGCGATTACGGCCCATCTGTGTCGATTTTTCCATGTTTAATCTCCTGTGGCTTTTATGGCTCTGTCATGGCCTGTCTAGCCCTGTCATGGCCTGGCGGCGCTGTTGATGACTTCGGCGGCACCGCGCCCGAGCCTCTCAAGACCTGGAGAGGCGTTAGGCCATGGCCGCTGGCTCTTGCCGACTCAGTTCGGTGCCCGGATACCATTGGTATCCCGCAGCGACCGCCTCGGTAGGGACTCCCTCGGAGTTCATATGGCGGCGGTAGTCCTGGGAGGCGTGCTTTTCCTGCTCTTTCGGCACGAAATCCGGCCCGTCGGCCCGCAGATCCACTTCCTGACTCAGAATCTTGCGCACGAACTCGCGGTTGCTTTGATAGGCGATCGGATCCGGCAGGGTTTCCGGCAGAATTTCCGCCGGGTCTCGGCGCTCGTACTTCTTGAACAGGTCCGTCACCAGGTTCAGGTGACCCAGCTCATAGTCCAGAAACCGCTCCCAGATGGCCTTGATCCGGGGGTTGGTTTCCGACTCCACGCAGCTGTAGTAGTTGTAGACCTCGTTGGCTTCATACAGCAGCCATTTCTCCAGCCAGGTCTCGTTGGGATCGATGATGGAGCCGTACTGGGTCACGTGCTGCTCTTCAATGGAGGCAATCTCCGCATAAAGCTGACGGGCCACCGGATCGCTAAAGGTCGGCCCGATATTCATGTAGTAATCCCGAGTCTGGTATTCCCCGGACATGATGGTCAGGGCGTTCATCTTACTGATCGGGTCAGCCGCGGTGCGGTCATAGTGGTGGCGCAGATCGTCATGGGGGGCCCGATGCTCTTCGGCGGTGGGGCGTCCGGGCATGATATCGGTATAGCTTTGCAGGATGTTGTTGGCATCCTTGCCCTCCACCCGGTCCAACAGGGCGGAGTAGCGGTACATGTGGTCGAAGTCTTCCAGCATGCCGAACCGGTAAACCTGGGCCAGATAAGGATCGGGTTCCTGCTGGGCCACGGCTGCGGTCACTTCAATGGCAACCTGCTCGTAGGCAATGGTGGTTTCCAGGGGGGAGTGGTCGCCGGATAACAGCCAGTTGATCATGGTCTGCTGGTGGTGTTCCACCCGCCGCACCTTGGCCAGGTGTTCGCGCAACTCGCCGTTGCACTGGGAAAACATATGCTGAAAGCGGTTGACCTGTTGCTCGATTCCGTTCATCAAAATGATGCGAACCCGGGTAAAGGCATCATCGTCCAGTTTGGAGATCGGGTTCTGGACCAGCTCCTTCCAGGTGAACTTCTGATTGGAGAGGGATGTCCCTCTGTTATCGAAAAGTTTAACGGCCATGGTTCCTCCTGATATTTCGGGCCTGACGGTCGTGGTCTAGACATAAGCCTTACGCAAGCACCGTGCCGACTGGGCCGCCCGCAGTCCAAACCAGACGGGAAGGGAGTTAAGGGGAGTGGAACCGGGCCGGGCAGGCGGGTGGCAGCCGAACCGGGAAGAAGGTTTTTTACAAAGGAGTGTGTAAAAGCTACAGCTTTTGCCGGATTTTGAGGCCAAAAACCCACTAAATAGCGGGGTTTTGAAGGGTTTTATTACAAGGTTTTCACTCAGGGCTGGTGTCTCGTCCTTCCCGTGCTGGTTCCAGTTACGGAGACCTGAAGTTTGGCGCTGACCATGGCATTTCCTTTGCTTGCTCTCTGGAAGGATTCAAGGTCAAACCCAATGGGTACATAGGGGTGACGATGGCACATTCAGCAAGAGCGGCGAGTGACCGGGGGCGCCATGCCCGCCGTCCTCAGGATGTTCCGGCCCGGGGCTGGCGGGATGTTCTGCTACGTGTGAAATCGGAAATGAGCAAGGACAATCTCAGTATTGTGGCAGCGGGTGTGGCGTTTTACTTTCTGCTGTCCATCTTTCCGGCGCTGGCAGCCTTTATTTCGATGTATGGTCTGCTCAATGACCCCGCGGATGCCCAACAGCAGGTGCAGGGTTTTAGTGAAATCCTGCCGGCCGAAGCCCGTGACATCCTGCTGACCCAAATGCAGCAGCTGACCGCCGGTTCCAGTTCCGCGTTGGGTTTTGGGGCCCTGTTCGGTGTGTTGCTGGCCCTGTGGAGCACGATGAAAGGCACCATGGCCTTGATCACCGCGTTGAACATTGTCTATGGCGAAACCGAGCAGCGGGGGCTGCTCAAACTCTATCTGGTGGCTTTTCTGCTGACGGTGGGAGCCGTCCTGTTTCTGGCGCTGTCTTTATCATTGATTGCCATCATTCCACCGGTGCTGGAACGATTGGGGATCGGAAGCTGGATTGAAACCGCCTTCAATGTGGCCCGCTGGCCCATTCTCGCTCTGGTGGTGATCACCATGCTGTCGGTGGTGTACCGGTTTGCCCCCAGCAGAAGCCAGCCCCAATGGCGCTGGGTGAATCCCGGCTCCTTGACCGCCGCGGCATTATGGCTGATCAGCACCGCCTTGTTTTCCTGGTATGTGTCCAGTTTCGGCAGCTATAACGAAACCTATGGCTCCCTGGGGGCGGTGGTGATTCTGCTGATGTGGTTTTACATCACCTCTTATATCTTCCTGATGGGAGGCGAACTGAATGCTGAGCTGGAGCGTCAGACCAAGGAGGACACCACCGAAACCGGCAAGCCGCTGGGCGAGCGGGGCGCCTATGCGGCCGATACCGTGGGCAAGAAGCCTTGAGCGAGGGGCGGGGACTCACTTGAAAAGGGCGGGTGGCAACTTCAGGATAAATACCGCAACAGCCACTCCGGGTTTAAGAAACGGCTTGATCAAACCCGGGTTGGGTCGATCAGGCTGGTGGATATCGGCGGCTTTGGAACCGTTGTCTGAAGGAGCATCAGCAAAAACCAAGGTTTCAGCCAGTTGTTCGTCCTTCCGAGTATTTCAAAATATCGCGCAGTTAAGAGCTCTCCGCAGTTGCTTGGATCTCAAGAAGTGAGTGGTCGTTGCTCAGGACGCAGCAGAAAAAATTCGCTTTGGTCTACAAGAACAAAAAGCAGGCGGACACCCTATGAACTCTCGTTTCCCGAACCACACTGCAAACGCAATGGTTTTGCCTTGTGCTAAGGCGATGGCTTTGTTCGAATGCCTTAGTGAATTGGACGGATTGGCCAGCCACGTTAATTGGCTGATTCCCAAAGCAGGGGCCGATCTGGAAGAAATGATTCACCGACGGCAGATCAGTGTCGGGTTTCTGATTCTGGAGCCTGAAACACTCCCCGCCCAGGAAGATCAACTCACCAAACTTCTTGCCCGTACTCCGGATGTCCAATGGGTGGCCGTGCTGGCGCCCGGCATGCTTGCGTACCCCAGGGCTTTTGAGCTTGTCAGCCACTATTGTTGTGATTTCCTGTATGCCCCCTGGACGGAACAAAGTTTGGAGGAGGCGCTTTCGGCGGCCTTGTTGGCGTTGGAAAACCGGAGCCTGAAACTCCATCGTCGATTTGAGGAACGGCCACTGATCGGGTTGAGCCTGACCATGCAGCGTTTGGCCTATCAGATCCAGAAAATGGCCCCGGTCGATGCCCCCGTGTTACTGAGTGGTGAAAGTGGGACCGGCAAGGAGCTGATCGCCCGGGCGATCCATTATTACTCAAAGCGGGCGGAGGCCCTCTTCGTCTCCGTCGATTGCGGCTCCCTGCCGGATGAGCTGATCCAATCCAAGCTGTTTGGCCACGAAAAGGGCGCTTTTACGGGCGCCACCGAGCGCAACCCCGGGGTTTTCGAAACCGCCAACGGTGGCACGGTCTTTCTGGACAAACTGGAGAACCTGGAGTTGAGCCAACAGGTGAATCTGTTGCGCTGCCTGCAGGAATCCACCATTGAGCCGGTGGGGAGTGTCCGGCCACAAAAGGTGGATGTCCGGATCATTGCCGCCTCTGCCGAGCCTCCCAAGACGTTGGTTGAGGAGGGGTTGCTTCGGGAAGATCTCTATTATCGTCTGAACGTCCTGTCACTTCGCGCTCCCGTGCTACGGGGCCGGCCCAAGGATATCGAGCTCCTGGCCTACCATTACCTGCACCGGTTTCGAAACGCGACGGACCGGCCCCGGGACTTCTCCGGCAATGCGCTGGCGGGCCTCAAAGTCTATCACTGGCCAGGCAATGTGCGGGAACTGGTCAATCGGGTTCGGCGCGCGGTGGTGATGTGCGAACGCGATGAGATTGAGCTGGCGGATCTTGGCTTTGGCGATGGCACCTCCAATAGCAGTCAGCCAGTGATGACCCTGACCGAGGCCAGGGCCAAAGCGGAGCGGGAGGTGGTGCTGCAGAGCCTGCAGTGTACCGGTTACAACATCAGCGCGTCGGCCCGGCTGCTCAAAATTTCACGTTTATCCATGTACCGGATGATCGAAAAATACAGCCTGGTCAGAAAGGAGCTCCTGGAGCAGGCCGGGGCCTAGCGCCCGGATGGTCAGTGTCACCAGAACAAGGCAGTTATAAAAATAATCACTCGTCATTATTTTACGGAAAGGAATCTGCATGAATCTGATACGGAATGCCGTGGGGGGCTTTCTCACGGTCTGTGGGGCGGTGGCCGCTCAGGCTCAGGAGGCAAGTATCACCACCCCCGATGAAACCGTCATTGTGTTTGAGGAGCGCAGTTTGCTGGGGGGCGGTGGACGACTGACGGTCGAGCCTTCCGTAACCTATAGCCATAATAGCTCCACGCTGGTGGCGGTTGAGGGGTACACGGTGATTCCCGCCCTGGTAGTCGGCTTGATCAACGTCAGCCAGGTTCAGCGGGATACCTTCATCGGTGCGCTGACCCTGCGTTATGCCTTCAATAACCGGTTCCAGATGAGTGTGCGGGTCCCCTATGTCTATACGGAGGAGAACATTCGGGAACGTCAGGCTTTCGATGGCTCGCCGGTGGACATCATCAACAACTCTTCCGGAGATGGCCAGGGGGATGTGGAGGGCTCCTTCCAGTTTCAGTTCAATGTGCAGAATCCGCCTTATTTTACCGGCAGTTTGCGGGTGAAAAGCCACACCGGCAAGCATCCTTATCAGATCAAACGGCGCAAGCTGACGGATCAAAACGGCAAGGAACTGGGTTTTGTGTTTGCCGAACAGCCCACCGGCTCCGGGTTTTGGGCCGTCCAGCCGGCCATCAGTATGGTCTATCCCAGTGATCCGGCTGTGGTTTACTGGAGCCTCAGCTATCTGTGGAATATCAAGCGGGAGATGGGGTACGAAAATGGTGGCACGATTGACCCGGGCGATGCGGTCGGGGTCAGTTTTGGGATCGGCTTTGCCATCAATGAGCGGACCTCTTTTAGTCTGGGGTACGACCACAGCAATATTATGGATACTCATGTAGAGCACAACCCATCCAAAATTGAATCCCAGTTCAAGCGGTTTCAGGTTGGCTCACTGTTGTTTGGGGTCAACCACACCTTAAGCCCCAACGCCCATTTCAACGTGTCCCTGGGAGTGGGGGTGACGGAACAGGCGCCAGATATCCAGCTCACCGTGCGGACCCCTTTTAGTTGGGGGCTTTAAGTCTGCGGTCTGGGGTCGGTTGGGGAGCGGTGAACAAGAGGCGGACCTGGGTGTCCGCCTGGTGCATTCCTAACGTAAAGACCCGATTAATTGGGAGTTCAGCAGGTGCTGGAGTGGCCCACGGCTGGTGTTGCCAACGTTCTTGAGTTCGATATCCAACACTTTGATGGATTGGATCAGCTTGTGGTCCAGGTTGTTCTGCAGGATGTGATTCAGTGGTAAGGCGGTGTCTGTCACGACGGTGCCGTTGCCGGCCTCAACCAGATTGACCATCCCCAAGGACAGCTGGTTGAGGTGCTGGGCGGCGAGATTGCCGACTGACAGTTTGGTTTGGGACTGCAGGGTGCCATCTACCATCAGAATTTTCTCAATGCCGATGTCGATCTGAATATTACCGGGGGCGATAAAGCCACCCCGGGCATGGGCCAGCTCTTCCGGGCTGACCGCCTCAATATCCAGGTGCAGATAATAGGATTGCAGGGCCATTTCGCCGTGTTCCCACAACGAGCCCGGGGAGTGGTCGAGATTGGCTGCCAGGGTCGGTAGGCTAACCAGAGAAAAACTCAGACTGAGATACATCATGGCGCTTTTCATGGTGTGCTCCTAGAACTCTAGTTCGCGTGGCAGGAGTAAGGTGAAGTTGGCCAGCCCCTGATTGGTCAAGGCGGTGCCATAGGGGGCCTTGCGCTCCACGGCCCATTCCTCGGGCAGGTTGAAGCGGCTGCGGCCAATGTCGGCGTGGCTGCGGATCAGAAACATCAGGCCATCCCAGGAAGCCTCGAACTGAGGGCGGGGAACGGCGCGAACCCCCAGGGCCGGATCCCCGATGAGGACCGAGTCTTCGGTGGCTCCTTTGAGAATTACAAAGTGGCGATAGCCATTGGTATTGGTTAAAACGATGGCGGGCACCCGGGCATTGTGAACCAGGGTGTCCAGGGAAACCCTGAAACCATCGGCCTTGTAGCCCCGTGCTTCCAGAAAACCTTGCATATCCAGCAGGGAAAAGCCTTGTTGTCGGATACGCTGTTGGTCGCCCTTTTCGAACATGGCCTCAAACACCTGCTTCTCGGAAACCTGATCCCCATAGTGATAGGTGAGCAGGGAGGCCAGGGCCGCGGAGCCACAACTGAAATCGTACTGCTGTTTCAGCACGGTCTGAAAACGGGCTTCTTTGTAACTGGTGACGGAAACGGCAAAATCTCCGCCAATGCCGGGGATGGAAACAAAGCCGGCATGGGCGGAAAAACAAGGTACGCCAACGAGTAAAAGTCGCAACAGGATGTGGCCAGGCCGGTTCCTTCCTCTCATGACTGTCTCCGGGGCACCTTGTTGAGGATGCCTTTGTTGTTCTCGAAATCAGGGGGAAATGGTCACGTTCACCATGGTCGTATCCTGGATAATGACCTGGTTTCCGGTGTTCTGGATGACGGTGGCAATTCCCGTCAGCCCATTCATCGCCCCTGTGTGGATGTAGTTAGCGCCATTGACGCCGGCATTGAGGGTGTTGTTCTCCAGAACGGCGGCTTGCTCACCATCGTTCTGTTGAACCAGCATGTGGAGTTCATCCAAGTTGATTTGCAGATCCTGCTTACCTCTTGAATCATCCAATTCTGAACTCGAGACCGCGACTCCCGAAACCAGCCAGTCTTCCGTCAATGCTTCCGCCAAGGTGCCCGCCGAGTAAAGGACACTACAGCAGCCTGCCAGTAGCAGACCTGTTCTTATGGCTTTCATGGCGTTCAACCTCCGTTGTCCTCACACGTTCGGTCAGGTGCCGCTGTTCACCGGCAAATGCCAGTGAACAGCAACGCCCCGGGTTAGAACGCGAGGTTGGACTGGACGCTGATGCTGGCTTGGGTGGAGGCCGCCGCACCACTATTCTGGGTGGCGAGACCGACACCAGTGAAGTTCATGGAGCCGCCGCTGATGCTGTTGCTGGCATCAATGGAGCCCGGCACGGCTTCCAGACCGCCGGCAGACATGGTGATTGTGTTGCCGGTTACGCTCGCGGTCAGCTCAGTCCGGTTGACGGCGGTATCAATATTGAGATCGCCGATGGTGAGCTCGGTGTTGCTGGCTGTCACGGTGTTGCCGTCATTCATGGCAACGGAGCCGTTGTCCGCGGTATTGGTGGTCGTGGTGGTGGTATTGTTGCTGTCGTTGGTGCTGTTATCCAGGTCGACATCAGCGTTGAGGTCGACCTTGGTCTTGGTGACCGTATCCGCGCTGGTTTTGGTGAGGGTGTTGGTCTTGGTGACAGTGTTGTTGCTGTCGTTGGTGCTGGCATCTACGTCGACATCAGCATCGAGGTCGAGATTGGTCTTGGTGACGGTATCGGCGCTGGTCTTGGTGACGGAGTTATTGCTGTCGTTGGTGCTGGCATCGACATCGACATTGGCATCGACGTCGGCAGTGTTGGTCGTGTTGGTATTGTTACTGTCATTGGTGCTGGCATCCAGCGCTGCATCCAAGTCCAGGGAGTTGCCGACCAGATTGCCGTCTTCCATGCTGGTGCTGCCATCGTCGGCGAAGTTGATATCGTCAAATGATGGCTGGGCATAGGTATGAGCGGAGAAGCCAAGGGTCAAAACAATCGAGGTCGCTAACAAGGTCTTTTTCATTTGTCCTTTCCTCAGTCAATTCTCTGGGTTGTTATTGCTGTTGTGCTTGCGTTTTTGTTCAGTGCCTTCGTTGGAAGGTCGAGAGTCCTATAGCGAAGGTCATGCCAGAAGAGAGTGACTTATTTTTAAGTGGCTGATACTCAATAGTTATTTTTGATTTTGGGAGGGTTTTTGAGGCGTTAGGAGTGGACCGTTTTTTGTTCCAGTTCTGGAACGGATTGTGATGCATTTCGCGCATAAGATGAGACTTTGTTTACTTTTCAAGGCGTTAGGAAACGAGACTCCCTGTAAAATTAATCTTACGCTTTGCTTTGTCTTTGACTGGTAGTTTCTGCAAGCCGCCGAGAAATTTCTACAAAAGCGTTTCTTTATATTGTTCAGGACGACGGCTGGGATCTGTTGCCGGCTTCTATCCTCCATCCCATCATTTTTTCTGAAAACCCCCAGTTGGCTTGAGTTTGTGGCCTCTTTTAAGGGGAGGCGCGGGAGCTCTGTCGCTAATGGGTGACTTATTCTCCAATTGGCACGGATGTTGATTCCAGTGTGATGTCCGTCTCAAAACGAGTCGGGTATTGCTAAACCGCGATCGCGAGTTCAACGGCGATCTGTAAAGAAAGTTGTCAGGGATAAATTTACGTCTGAACGGAGAATAGGATGATGAAACTGAACCAATTGTTGTTAGTCGGCCTTTTGGTGACCGCGGGATCCGCATTTGCACAAGATGCTGGAGGTGCGGGAGCAGCTTCCGATCCTGGTATGACGGATGGTGCGATGGGGGGCTCGATGGATAGCACCACGGAAAGCACTGGAACCTGGGGAGCTGGTTCGCAAGCTTTTACAGATCTGGATGCTAATCAGGACGGCAATCTGACTCGTGACGAGATCGAGAGCGATGTGGAGTTGTCTGGCCAGTTTGACGATCTGGATGCGGATCAGGACGGCCAGTTGAGTGCTGAAGAGTTTACTGAGTATGAGCAGCAGACACAGGAAGACGTCATTCAATATTAAGGGTTACGTCGCTAAGGTCTGACTAAGTCAGCTCAAGGTCGGACGGTGCCCGGACTCACGACGGACGTGTTGGTACGCTCCAAATGACGCAGCCTGTGGCGCGTGGTGAAAGCTGCGCTCCGTCCCTCCTTGACTGTCAGGACCCTGGACAAGGTCCAAATAGCTTTAATCGCTATGCCACTGTTGCAAAGATGCCGGCATGACTTGGTGGCCTGCGGCATCTTCACCAAGGGCGTCTGCCCTCCAATCCACGAATCGAAAGGGAGAGCATTCGATGGGATTGTCTCTAAAGCCTCTGGTCCTGACTCTGCTAACGCTGGGGATCAGCTTGTCGGCTCACGGCGAGGATAGCTTTGAAGTTACCCTGCATAAAACCTCTGAGTCTGGCCTGGGCGAAAAAGTCGGGGTGGTGACAATCGAGGAAACGGAGCATGGCACTCTGTTCCGGCCACAGCTGGAAGGTTTACAGCCCGGACTCCACGGTTTTCACGTGCATGAAAAACCCGACTGCGGCCCCGCTGAAAAGGATGGCAAACCCGGTGCGGCCTTGGCGGCTGGAGGTCATTGGGTCGGCGAGGGAGAAAACCGCCATGAAGGACCCTATGGGCAAGGGCATCAGGGAGATTTGCCCGCCCTGTATGTGGATGAGCAGGGGCGTGCGGTTCATCCGGTTCTGGCCCCGCGCGTCAAACCGGGCGATCTGAAAGGCCGCTCCCTGATGCTTCATGAGGGAGGCGACAATTATTCTGACCATCCTGAACAGCTGGGCGGTGGCGGTGGCCGCGTAGCCTGCGGAGTCATCGATCAGTAATAGCCTGACAGGGACAGGAGGGTAAACATATGGTTAAGAAGTTCGCGCTTATTTTTGGTGTGGTTTATGCCCTGGTGGGGGTGTTGGGGTTTATTCCGGCCCTGGTGTTCGAGGCGGAGCTGGAGATGGCCGCCCACATGGATCACGGCCTGCTTTTGGGGCTGTTTCCGGTGAATCTGTGGCATAACCTTTATCACATTGCGATCGGGCTCTGGGGGGTGTTTGCTGCCAATAGCTTCAACGCATCGGTGACCTTTGCCCGTGTGAACGCGGTTCTGTTTGCCGCCCTTGCGATTTTTGGCCTGTTCCCCGGCTTGAATACCCTGTTTGGGTTCTTGCCCCTGTACGGCCATGATGTTTGGCTGCACGCTGCTACGGCTGCCTTGACCGCTTATTTCGGGTTTGGCGCACCGTCCCGACTGGAGCTGGCCTAACGGGCTTTAGCTGTTTTTTTGATTTAACTGGCACTGTTGACGTGCCGCCCAGCGGTCAATCCTTCCTTGTGATGCGCTCCGGGCTGAGCCGAAGTCGGCTTCAGCCGGGGCTGTCGTTCAGAAATTTTCATCTCTCAAACCACCGTCTTGATGTGGACATCTATAACCTAGTTTAGGTGCCCGTGCTGTTCGTCCTGGCGGGGGCACGGCCGGTTTAGGTGCCTGCGGGGCCTATTAAAAAGGGCTGGGTCAAGGTGGGAGGGGCAGCCATGGCAGATTTACCCTTGGAAACTCAGGAAGCAATCCGCAAAGCCGCCTCGGTGTTGACCGAAGAGCCGGATGACTACATCCCGTTGCAAAGGATGCTGAGAAACAAGTCCTTTGTACTGCTGGGCGAGGCAACCCACGGGACCCATGACTTCTACCAGGCGCGGGTGACGATCACCAAGCAGCTGATTACCGAACATGGCCTGAGTGCCATCGCGATCGAGGGAGACTGGCCATCGGCCTTTCGGGTTAACCGCTATGTGCGCTGGCAGGGAGGTGATCAGTCCGCGGATGAGGCGTTGTCTGACTTCCGGCGTTTCCCCATGTGGATGTGGCGAAATACCGTAGTCCAGGAATTCGTTGACTGGTTGCGCGAACATAACCGGGGTTTGCCGCCGAATCGACAGGTTGGCTTCTATGGGCTGGATATGTATAGCCTCTATGAGTCCGCGGCAGCGGTGGTGGAGTATCTGGAACAGGTGGACCCCGGGGCGGCTCGGCTGGCCCGGCAACGTTATGGCTGCCTGGAACACGCCAGCGATGAGCGACACTATGGCTATGGTGTCACGCTTGGGCGGCAGGGCTCTTGCGAGGATGAGGTCGTCAAGCAGCTTCAGGATCTCCGCAACAAGGCGTTTTCCTATATCCAGGGGCAGGGTATGACGGCGGAGGACGAACTCTTCCAGGCGGAGCAGAACGCCCGTCTGGTTCAGAGCGCGGAAGCCTATTACCGGCAAATGTTCAGCAGCCGTATCAATACCTGGAACCTACGAGACAGCCATATGAGCGAGACGCTGGACAACCTGCATCTCCACCTGTCCAGACAGCAGGGGCACTCCGCCCGGATTGCGGTCTGGGCCCACAACTCTCACCTGGGGGATGCCCGCGCCACGGATATGGGGCGACGGGGTGAGCACAATGTCGGTCAACTGGCGCGTCAGCGCTATGCCAATGACTGTGTTCTGGTGGGCCTGACCACCTACCGGGGTACGGTGTCCGCAAGTTCCGACTGGGATGGCCCGGTAGAGCGCAAGCGGGTACGCCCGGCGGTGCCCGGCAGTATTGAAGATATTCTGCATCGGACTCATCTGGAACGCTTTATTCTTCCCCTCCAGGGCGCTCTGGCCGAGCCCCTGAGAGAATCCCGCCTGCAGCGGGCAATTGGAGTGCTGTATCTGCCGGAGTCGGAGCGGGCCAGCCATTATTTTCGCTGCCTCCTGGCCGACCAGTTTGATGTGGTCCTGCACTTTGATGAAACCCGCGCCTTGGAACCCCTGGATTCCACCTCGGAATGGGTCTTGGGAGAGGAGGAAACCTATCCGTTTGGGTTGTAGCCAAAAAGAATTGATGTCTGTTTTCAGAGACGATTCCTAAATGAGAGTAGCACCGGACTTTACAATAGGCGGGGCGTGGTCTGACTACGCCGGCATCATCGGTATGAACTCTGAGAAAAGGAAGCGCGGCCTTGATGAAAATTAATGAGCGTACCTATCGCATTGGTATTTCTGGTTCCTATGGCGGCTTGAACCTGGGAGATGAGGCCATTCTGGAAGCGATCGTATCTCAGCTCAGACAAAGTTTGTCGGTGGAGATAACGGTGTTTTCCCGCAACGCGGAACACACCCTACGAAATCAGGATGTGGAGCGGGCGGTGCCGGTGCGGGAGCTGACCCGTGACGAGGCGCGGGCTGAAGTGGCCCGGCTTGACCTGCTGGTGCTGGGCGGTGGCGGAATTCTGTTCGACAAAGAGGTGGATATCTATCTGCGGGAAGTGCTGCTGGCCAATGAGCTGGGCATACCGGTGATGGTGTATGCAATCAGCGCCGGCCCCCTCAAGCATGCCAGCGCCCGGTCCCTGGTGCGGGAAGCGCTCACCCCGGCGGCTGTCATTACCGTGCGAGATCGCCAGGGCCGCCAGTTGCTGGAAGAGGTTGGGCTTCATCGTCCGATCCTGCTGACGGCGGACCCGGCCTTTCTGATTGAAGCCATGCCGATCCCGGAAGACCGGCTTCGTTGTGAAGGCCTGCCGGAAGGGCGTCGCCTGGTCGGTTTTTCCGTGCGCGAGCCAGGGCCCGCGGCGCCAGATATTGATGTGGAGCATTACCATCGCCTGCTAGCCAATGCCGCGGACTTTATTGTGGACCGCCTGCAGGCCGAGGTGGTGTTTGTGCCCATGGAGCGGGAGCGTATGGACCTGCAGCACAGTCACGCGGTGGTGTCCCAGATGCAGTGCGCCCATCATGCCACCATTTTGAAAGGGGTCTATCGCCCCGGCGAGATCCTCAGCCTGGTGAAACGGTTTGAGTTTGTGGTGGGCATGCGCCTTCACTTTCTGTTGTTTGCCGCCCGCCAGGGGGTGCCTTTTGTGGCCTTGCCCTATGCCTCCAAGGTCAGTGGCCTGATTCAGGATCTGGATATGGAAATGCCCCCCCTGG
>Ga0209075_1002348_pt1 | contig 16736 bp, 14 predicted proteins | sample Stecom2011_FD_187523 | JGI IMG/M metagenome (GOLD analysis project Ga0209075, IMG submission 187523) | Agricultural soil microbial communities from Utah to study Nitrogen management - Steer compost 2011 (SPAdes) (version 2) | ecosystem: Environmental > Terrestrial > Soil > Agricultural land...
CTTCGAAGGATAATGCCTGCTGAAGGAATATGATTGCAAAGGGAACCTAGAATTTATCATCTGGTTCCCTTTGTTTTTTTCAAAACTTTATTTGAGTAGTATTTTTTGGGTAACCACCGATTTGTGGGTCTTTATTTTTATAATGTATAATCCTTTGGAAAATTGCGTTATATCGAGATTTACCAAATTTTTGTTTGGAATTTGTGAAAAGATCTTTTTCCCAGAGAAATCGAAGATGTCTATGGCATCGATATTCAAACTATTTTTTGATAATATAGTAAAATGACCATTTGTGGGGTTAGGATAAATTTTTATGTTTTCGATGGAGGAGTTCTGAACTTCAGGATTATTTGTTTTCAAAATTTCATCTGCATCTGCTCCATAAAATTCATAACCACTTGCACGGGTTTCGGCGGTGAAATATAATTTTTTATCGAAAAAGCCATCAATTGATGAAACATTCCCAACCGGTTCCCCATTGAGTATGTTAAGGTTTATTTTTTCTTTATTATACCCATCTGTTATAAATGCTTCGAAAGAATTTGTATAGGCCAGTTTCTTTCCAATGCAGGTATAACCTGAAATATATCCGGAATCTATAATATGGGTTCCTTCAGGTGTTCCGTCACTTCGCCATAATTCTTTAGCGCTAAAAAACGATGGACCCACTGAGAAATATATATAGTCTTCACAACTACCCATATGCCTTATTTTAATTTCTCTCGTTATTCCACTTTTTACCATTTTTGTTCCATTTATAGTCCCGTCAGTTTTCATCAGCGCTAGGTCATGACCATCTGGAACAAAAAAATACAATTCATTATTATGAATTATGTTGTTTTCGAAATAGCCTGACGCAAGCCATGTTCCCAAGGTGGTTATATTCGACTGAGTACCATCACTTACGTTTAATGTTAAAGGTTCAAAATGATTATCTGGGTTTGTAAGGAAGTAAAGTTTACCATCGGCGCCATTTAGAATTATTGGTCCTCTATCATGATTCCCAGAGGAAGGGATGCTTATCGCTTTTACCGTACCGTTTTCAGTACCATCGGTTTTCCAAATGGCATTTTCAGTACCATCATCTGCATTAAAATATAGAAATCCATTGACAACGGCGTAATGATTTATTCCATACTCGTGATTATTAGAGGTTTGAATACCGTGATTAGGTCCTGGATAGATGTCCTTGAGCATATATGTACCTGCTTCAGTACCATCAGTTCGCCAAATTTCTCCTCCATGGATTTTGTCATCTGCTTTAAAATAAAAAATGTCATTATATTCCATATATAGCAAATCGCTTGTAAGACTACTTGCTGATCCAAGCGCAATATCCTTTACCAAAATAGTACCTTCTTCAGTCCCATCTGTTCTGAATAATTCAATACCGTTAGAACCGTCATTTGCTGCGAAATAGACATAATCGCCTACTTTTTTAAAATAAAACTTTTTGTTATCAGATGTAGGCAGAGAACTATTGTAACCTGGGAAAATATCCTTTATCATCTGGGTGCTGCCAAAAGTCCCATCAGTTATGAAGGGTTCAACGCCATTAAATCCATTAGTACACATCATAATGAACTTGTCATTTAGGGGTGTTAAATATCTTAAGGTACCATTTGGAGAACTGCTTCCGGAATGGTTAATATCCACAGTCAACTTAGTGTTTTCCGTAGTACCGTCGGTTTCCCAAATTTCAATTCCATTAATTGTTTTGTCTGCACCCTGAAAATAAATTTTATTATTTATAGGAATAAACTCTATGGTATATCCGTAATCTTTATTTAGATCAATATTTTTCACTTTGAGTGTTCCTGCCTCTGTACCATCACTTTTCCATAACGAATGGTAAGCGTTGTAATCCTCTTTTGCAGAAAAAATGACAAACTCATTGGTTGAAGTCATTTTAACAATTTCACTTGATTCTATACCAGGGAAAATGTCTTTTACTAATTGGGTGCCAGTACTCGTGCCATCAGTAGTCCAGATTTCTGTTCCGTGAACATCATCTCGTGCAGTAAAAAGCACCTTTTCATTCAATAGTGCGAATCGGCTTTGCAGATCGATACCATTTATATAGCCTGGAAATATGTCTTTTAAGAGCTTAGTTCCGGAAGAAGTGCCATCGCTGACCCATAATTCGTTACCAAACTCTTGGGTTTTGGCAGCAAAAACAAAAAAATCAGAAGAGGCAATACCATATATAATCCCTGGAGAAAAGTTTATCTCTGTAACCAAGGTTGTGCCAGAGATAGTTCCATCACTTCTCCATAGATTACTTTCATAATAATTCTTGTAATTAAAAAAATAAAAATGGTTTTTAAAAATAATAAATTTGTTTCCTTTGTGGACACCGTTACCATTCGGGTTGAGATCCAATAGCATTTCAGTGCCAGCAGGAGTACCATCGCTCATCCAAATTTCGCGACCTTGGGTGCCGTTTTCCGCGGTAAAGTATATTTTTTCATTAAATTCAAAAATATCGGATATATTGCTGCTGCCCGCCCCAGGATTAATATCTTTTAACATATAAGTTCCGCTTTCCTCACCGTCACTTATCCATAATTCTTTCCCATTTATATTATCATTTGCGCTAAAAACTAATTTTCCTTCATAATTTATCATGTTGTCAATTGAACTTCCCGTGACGCTATTAATATCTTTTACCATATAGGTGCCGATTTCAGTACCATCACTTCTCCAGAGTTCTTGACCGTGCTGTCCATCAGATGCAAGAAAAAATAGGATGTCGTCTACAAATACAAGCCGGTTATTGTCTAAGGCAAAAGGGTCCTCAGGATTAATATTTTTTATGGACTTCGCTTTTTTGGTTATTATATCATATGACCACAATTCTCTCACCCAGTGTTTTGGTGATGCTGTAAAATACAATTTATTATTATGTGCAGTTAAATAACGGGGGTTGCTATCATCAGCAGAATTAATCTCGATTAAAGTGGCGTCAATAGTTTGAGCTGAGAGAGTAATAGTGTAGGAAATGGCTACAAGCAGGAAAAGGTAATATGTATTCATAGTCTTTATCTACTAAAATTAAAAGAAGGAATATAGGACTTCTTTATAAATAGACAAAACAATTCTAGTAATTATAGTTCATCGCTCTTCTCTTTCTGCCCTGTCATCATTAAATAAGCTTTTAAAAACCCATCGATATCACCATCCAGCACATCGGCGGTGTTCCCCGTTTCGTGGCCGGTGCGCACGTCTTTTACCAGTTGGTATGGATGGAGTACGTAGTTTCTTATTTGAGAACCCCATTCTATGGCCATTTTGCTATCCTCAATTTCGGCACGTTGTGCCAGTTGTTTGCGAAGTTCAATTTCGTAAAGCTGAGATTTCAGCATTTGCATGGCTTTTTCCCTGTTGTCGAGCTGACTACGGGTTTCGCTGTTGTGAATTACTATCCCGGTAGGGTGGTGGGTAAGAATAGCCTTAGTTTCTACCTTGTTTACGTTTTGTCCCCCAGCGCCACCACTTCTGGCGAAATCCCAAGAAATATCGGCAGGATTTATTTCAATCTCAATAGTATCGTCTACAAGTGGATATACATATACACTTACAAAACTAGTATGGCGTTTGGCGTTGCTGTCAAAAGGGGAGATGCGCACCAGTCGATGCACTCCGTTTTCACTTTTTAACCAGCCGAAGGCAAAATCGCCCTCAATCTCCAAGGTGACGGTTTTTACGCCTGCCACATCTCCCGATTGAAAGTTGAGTTCTTTTACTTTATAGCCGTGTTTTTGCGCCCACATTAGGTACATTCTCATGAGCATTTCTGCCCAGTCGCAGCTTTCGGTTCCGCCGGCGCCTGCCGTAATCTGAAGGACAGCGCTCATATCATCACCTTCCTCGTCCAACATATTTTTAAACTCGAGAGCTTCTATGGCATTCTGCGCATTGTTAAATGCAGTTTCAAGTTGTTTTTGGGTTGCTTCTCCCTCTCCAAAAAATTCAAGCAGAATTTCAGCCTCTTCTGTAAGGGTAAGAGCGGTTTCGAAATCGGAAACCCATTTCTTTTTGTTTCGGAGCTGCTGCATAAAAGCTTCAGCTTCCTGAGAATTATTCCAGAAATTAGGATCGAAAGTTTTTTCTTCGTCGTTGGTTATTTCTATATTCTTACCGGCAATGTCAAAGATATCGCCTCAAGGCGTCCAACCGCGACTTAAGGTCTTTAATTTGGTCTGTTGAAGTCATAAATATTCCCGTAAAATCGGGTGTTTTTAATTAGAAGTGAATAATCTCCTTCTGAGTTTAAGCGTCAAAAAGGAATGCTCTACAAAAATACTATTAAGTTGTTGAGGGAAACATATTTTTCGGCTAATTTTATAATTTTCAGAAATGAAGGATATAGCCAAATTATAAAAGATTCAATATGAAACAAATATTGTTTATATTAATATTCGTCTCGTCAACAGGAGTCTTTGGCCAGAATGATGAAGCTTTTGTGGAAGCACAGATTTCACAAATAAAAGCGGAACTAGAAATGCAACAGGTTTCCGAATATTTTATGAGGAAGGACTTTTGCGAAGGCAATATACAGATTTTCAAAATGCCTAATGGCGGGATGTGTGCATCGACTTCTACGTACTATTCAGTATATGTTTTTTGGAAAAGTGAAGACAAAACAATTGTCCAGAAAGTAGATAACTGCGGAACCTATGAGAAAATTACCATTGATGATTCTACTCTATTAGATAAAGTTTCTGGTTTAAAGGATCAACTTCAGAAGGATGATGTAAAGCCTTATCAATCAGAAAGAATAGATGATTCTCCTTTTGGAAATATGAAGGTGGAAGACTGCAGAAAAGAATTCACATTCCATTTTGATGATCACGACTTTACTAAGGAATTTAAAGAATATGACCTTAGTAATGAATCGAAATTCCCCAATGTACATGCCGATTACAATAACAATCTTCCTTTGATAAAACTTGATAGGAATATAACCAGACTCCTAGCAGATTTGGAATCGAACGGAAAATTTAGAAGAAACTGATATTATGTTTATAGATTTAAGAAGTGATACCGTCACCAAACCCACCCCCGGAATGATGCAGGCAATACAGCAAGCCGAAGTGGGTGACGATGTTTATAAAGAGGACCCCTCAACCAATAAACTCGAAGAAAAATTGGCCGATATGTTCGGAATGGATGCCGCCCTGTATTTTCCCACAGGAAGTATGGCAAACCAAGCGGCAATTAAGATGCACACCCAGCCCGGAGAGCAATTGATAGCCGATAAATGGGCACATGTTTACAATTTTGAAGGTGGAGGAGCTTCTTTTAACAGCGGGGTTTCCTGTAAGCTTATAGACGGACAACGCGGCATGATTACCGCCGAACAAGTTGAAGAAAACATTAATCCCCCCGATTTTTACCACAGTCCATTAACCAGCCTCGTTTGTTTGGAAAATACCACCAATAAAGGCGGTGGCGCTTGTTACGATATTTTGGAGATTGAAAGGATTCGAGAAGTTTGCGATAAAAATGGTTTGGGATTGCATCTGGACGGCGCTCGGATCTGGAATGCCTTGGTGGCCAAAAACGAAAACGCAAAGGATTTCGGAAGAATCTTCGACACCATTTCGGTTTGCCTTAGCAAGGGTCTGGGCGCCCCCATTGGCAGTGTTTTGATCGGGAATGCCGATATCATGAAAAAAGCCATGCGCGTAAGGAAAGTATTGGGAGGAGGGATGCGACAAATAGGCTTTATGGCCGCCGCTGGTATTTACGCTCTCGAGAATCATATAGAACGCCTGTCTGAAGACCATAAAAGGGCTATAGAAATAGCTGAAACACTTTCTAAACAATCTTATATAAATAAAGTAGAGCCAACGGAGACCAATATTGTTATCTTCTACCTTTCCGAAGGCGTGGACGAAACGAATTTTATGAAGGCTCTGCTTCAAAAGAACATTAAAATTAGCAATATGGGCCAAGGAAAGCTACGGATAGTAACCCACTTGGACTACACTGAAAACATGCACCAAGCGTTTTTGGGAATATTAAAGAACTTAGAAATATAAACCCCTTTTCACCAAAAAAATATGATAAATATTACCGGCACCTATACCGATCTCTACCAGCTTACAATGGCCCATGTTTATTTTCAAACCAAGCGGGAGGGAAGAGCCGTTTTTGATTATTATTTCAGGTCAAATCCTTTTGATGGAGGATATACCATTTTTGCTGGTTTGGAAAACATTTTGGAAATCATTGAAAATCTGAGATTTACTTCAGAAGATATAGCTCACCTAGAGCAATATGGGTTTGATGCTTCCTTTTTGGATTACCTACGCGAATTTAAGTTTAAAGGCAACATATATTCCGTTCAGGAAGGAGATATTGTTTTTCCAAATCGGCCGATTTTACAAGTGGAAGGTAATATAATCGAAGTCCAAATTATCGAAACACTCCTGCTGAATATCCTGAATTTTCAAACTTTAATTGCAACTAAGGCAAGTAGAATACGATATAGCGCCAAAAATGAAACTTTATTGGATATGGGGCTCCGTCGAGCCCACGCTACCGGAGGATATTTTGCTAGCCGAGCGGCTGTTATTGGAGGTTTTGACAGTACCAGCAATGTAAAGGCGGCAGAAGATTTCAATATCCCGTCATCTGGTACTATGGCCCATTCCTATATTCAAAGCTATAGAGATGAGCTGGAAGCATTCCGTGATTTTGCTCGTATAAGGCCAAAAAATTGCGTGCTGTTAGTAGATACGTATAACACTCTTAAAATCGGAATTCCAAATGCGATTACGGTCGCAAAGGAAATGGAAAGTAGGGGAGAGCAACTTCTTGGGATTAGACTGGACAGCGGAGATTTATCCTATTTAGCAAAAAAAGCTCGTAAAATGCTCGACAGCGAGCAACTGGTATATGTAAAGATTGTGGTATCCAACCAATTGGACGAATTTGTTATTAAAAGTTTAAAAGAACAAGGCGCACCTATCGATATTTATGGGGTAGGGACAAATTTGGTAACCGGTAAACCCGACGCGGCTCTGGACGGAGTGTACAAACTGTCGGAATACAATGGGGAGCCACGTATAAAAATCTCAGAAAATATTATCAAAATTTCACTGCCTTCCCGAAAACAGGTTTATAGAATGATAGACCAAAACGGAATGTTTTACGGCGCCGACGCCATTGCCTTGTATTCAGAAGGAAAAGTATGGGAGATGTGGCATCTCTTTGATCCGACCAAAAAATTGAATCTCGATAGTTTTGAACATCAACCTTTGTTAAAAACTATTATGACAGATGGAAAACGAAAATCCCCTGTGCGCACGGTTTCCGAAATAGCTGATTATTCTAAAAAACAACTTGCCCTACTTCCGGAGGAGTATAAGCGTTTTCAAAATCCGCATATTTATAAAATAGGTTTAAGTCCAAATCTAAAAAACGAACGAGATAGATTAATAAATGAACACAGATCTTAATTTAAAAATCTCGACAAAAACTAATTTGATTTATAAAGATGAAAACATTAATTGTAATTGACGCCCAAAATGATTTTATGCCTGGGGGTTCCCTCGCAGTTCCAAACGGAGATAAGATTATTCCTGTTATAAACCGCATTCAACACAAATTCGATTTGGTGGTGGCGGCACAGGATTGGCATCCAAAAGACCACGTTAGTTTTGCCTCAAACCATTCTGGAAAGAACGTATTCGATGAAATTAAGATTCACGGGCAATCCCAGACCTTATGGCCTGACCATTGCGTGCAGGATACAACAGGCGCATTATTTCATGCCGATTTGCAGACTGCAAGGTGGGAAGCTGTTTTCCGAAAAGGAACCGATCCAGGCATCGATAGTTACAGTGCTTTTTATGATAACGGTCATATGAAATCTACTGGGCTTACCGGTTATTTAAAGGAAAAAGGAGCTTCGCAAATTTTCTTTTCCGGCTTGGCGGCCGATATTTGTGTTTATTTCTCTATTAAGGATGCTCTCAAAGAAGGTTTCGCTTGCTTTTTAATAGAGGACGCCGTTAAACCTATCGATATGGAAGCCTATAATTCAATTAAGAAGGAACTGGACTCTGTAGGGGTGCAGATTATTTCTTCAGGAGAAATTTAGCTGAAGAAAATAACAAAGCGAGAGTAAAAATGATAGATTTTCGTTAATTTTAAAAGATTGTTAATTTAAATATATATCAAAATGGCAGAAGAAGTCAAGTTGGTTCCGGGAAACTCCCTGATAACCAAATCACCTGAAGAAGGCAGGCAATTAGCTGTAAAAATGGCTAGACTCATAATTAAAGTCACTCAACCCGATGCTGCGGTTCGCGACAAACTCCGTCCCGTATACGCCGAGGATGCCGCTATGTTAATCGCAGTAGGGCAAGTAGTTGCTACAGAATTTGCTACCATTGCCGCCGCCAATAATTATTGGAGGTAAAGTTGTTTCCCTGTAAATTCATAAAAATAAAACCTTATGGAACTGATACCTATTCTTTTAAAGGAATTTAAACAAGAAGCCCAAATCACTAAAAAATTTCTGGAGCGCGTGCCTTCCGATAAATTGGATTGGCAGCCTCACGAGAAAAGTATGGCCATGAAAAATCTAGCGGTTCATATAGCAGAATTACCAATTTGGGTGGACATGGCACTGAATACTGACGGACTTGATTTTGCCGCTACGCCTTATAAATCAACTCCAGTGACTGATACCAAGGATTTGCTTCGTATTTTTGAGAATGCATATAACACTGGAAGCAGGGCTTTGCAGGAGGCTAATGAACAGGATTTGAACGGTAGATGGATACTCCGAAGAGGCGACCTTATTCTAGCTGACATGACCAAATATGAAACTATACGTCACTCAATTAAACATATAGCCCACCATAGGGCACAATTGGGAGTGTATTTTCGCTTGCTCGACATTCCTCTTCCTAGTACCTATGGGCCAAGTGCAGACGAATAGATTTCCTATTGAAATACGCCTTGTGCCTTAGTCTTAATCGGTTTTTAATGAGGCTGGTCGGATAATTTTTTGTATCTTTGAAGCAGAATCAAAAAAACGACGTTAGACGCGTAATAAGATACATCACAGAAACAATAGTAACATAAACCGAAAAAGTCATCTGCCATCGCGTGGATGACTTTTTTTTATTCAAAATTTAATATCAATGGCAAAATCCCAACAGACCTACAGTAAAAAGGAAAAAGAAAAAGCGAAAATCAAAAAACGAGAGGAAAAACAAAAGCGACGTGAGACCCGAAAAGCGGAAAAAACTCCGGGGATTGAGTTTGCTTATGTAGATCACAATGGCAATTTGGTCGATACGCCTCCAGATCCATCTTTAAAAATAGAAATTGATCCTGAGGATATTATCCTTGGAATTCCACCCAAAGAGGAAGGAGATAGAGAAGATTTCAATCCGGTTCGCAATGGAAAAGTTTCCTTCTACGATTCTTCCAAAGGTTTCGGATTTATCGTGGACGACGAAAATAATGAAAAGTATTTCACTCACGTTAGCGGTATAATAGACGAAATAGTTGAAAATGATGCCGTCTCTTTTGAACTTGAAAAAGGTCAACGCGGAATGAACGCGGTGAGAGTGAAGAAAATCTAAAAAACTTTTTACTGGTCAAAAATGAAAAAATCCCGTTATAACGGGATTTTTTAGTTTATTAGGACAAAATCCTAATTAGGAAACATCGTGATATTCTTGTTTCCCCTTGTTTTTTAATTGCTCGTACTTGTCTGAGATAGCATTTTCCACGTCATCAACTTTATTCTTGATTTTTCGTCCAGTATCGTTGACTTTTGCTTTTAACTCTGCCTTTTCCGAGGGCGACATGTTTTTATACTTCCAGAACGCAAATGCTCCTGCAGCTACACCGAGCAATGCCAATAATCCTTTTCCTTTGTTATTCATAATTTTGTTTTTTTTGTTTGTGTGAAGATACGGGTTTCTTCTTGTCCAATTGAATTCGGATTTCACTTTAGTATTTATTTAATACTCCTTCCTTAAATTTTAAGAAATCCTAACACTTTATGCTCAGATAAATTGGTCAAGATTTAATCCTACCACTGTATTCCATTTTAAATCAAAATGTTGTAAATTTAAAACTCTATTAACAATTCTCGTATTGTTCTTAAAAATTCAGAGTGGTTTTTCTTCTTAAATACACTTTAATGTCAAGAAAATTTCCTCTGCAATACGAGTTGAGTTTCTGGAGATTTGCCCCTCAAAAAAAGGTCTAATTAAAATTAAATAGAGATGGAAATTTACGACGACAAATTCATCAAGAATGTAATTTTTGTAGGGGCGAATAACAGTGGGAAAACCACCCTCGCAGAAACCATGCTTTTTGAAGCAGGCTTGATCAATCGACGGGGAACCGTTGAAAACAAAAATACAGTATCCGATTATCACGAGCTGGAACACGAACGTGGCGGCTCAGTTTTCGCTACCCCACTGCATACAGTTTGGCGGAATTATAAAATCAATATAATCGACACCCCTGGGTTGGATGATTTTATTGGAGAGGTAATCGCTGCTATCCGTGTTTCCGATACAATCGTTACGGTTATTAACGGCCAGCAAGGGATTGAGGTAGGTACAGAGATTATCTGGAATTACATAGATAAATACAATAAACCGGCTCTCTTCGTCATCAACCAAATAGATCATCTCAATTTAAATTTTGATGAAAGCTTTAAGAGCATTCAGGACTTGGTAGGAAAAAATGCTATTAAAATCCAGTATCCTATAATCGTGGATGGTGCTCAATGCATTGTAGATGTGCTAAAAATGAAAATGTATAAATTTTCTTCAGAAGGAGGGAAGCCGGAAAAACTCGAAATTCCAAATGATCAAAAGGAATTGGCCCACCATTTAAACAATGAGTTAATTGAAAAGGCGGCAGAAAATGATGAATCATTGATGGAGCTTTTCTTTGAAAAGGGAACTCTCAATGAAGATGAAATGCGACAGGGAATTAAGTTGGGCATGTTGAATCGTGAACTTTTCCCAGTATTTTGCGTTTCAGCCCTCAATGACATGGGCACTGGCCGATTGATGGGCTTTATAGACAATGTGGCTCCATCTGCAGGCGATTTAAAACCGGAACAGAGTACGGAAGGAAAAGAAGTTGTAGCGAGCAAGGAACAGCCGGTGGCGCTTTTTGTTTTTAAGACCGTTTATCAGGCTAACCTTGGGCAACTTACATTTTTTAAAGTTATGGCTGGCGAAGTTAGATTAAACGACAAGTTGATAAATTCCCGAAACGGCGAAACGGAGACAATTAACCAATTGTTTATAATGGATGGAAAAGATAGAAAAGCCATCACCAAACTTGTTGTGGGCGATATCGGTGCCACATTGAAATTAAAATATACAGAAACAAACGACACTCTAGCGTCACCCAAAATTTCCCTTTCCATTAAGCCGATAAAATTTCCAAGGCCACGGGTTAAAAAGGCAATTTTTGCTGTAAATACAAAGGACGAAGAGAAAATGAGCGAGGCTTTGAAAAAAATTCATAGCCAAGATCCTACAGTAGTGGTTGCCTTCTCCAATGAAGCCAAGCAACTGATTGTTTCCTGTCAGGGCGATTTACACTTGGCTACAGTGGAATGGCAATTGAAAAATGTATACGGGGTGGAGGTGAAATTTGAAAAACCAAAAATATCCTTTAGAGAGACCATTCAACGGCCTTCAACAGCCAATTATCGCCATAAAAAGCAATCCGGAGGCGCAGGGCAGTTTGCGGAAGTCCATTTAAAAATTGAGCCTTGGAATGATACTATGGAGGAGCCAGAAGGATTCAACATTAGAGGGAAGGAGGAGGTAGATCTTCCGTGGGGCGGTAAGTTGGTTTTTTACAATTGTATTGTTGGAGGCGTTATAGATCAACGTTATCTGCCTTCTGTAATGAAAGGAGTATTGGAGGTAATGGAGGAGGGGCCTTTAACGCGATCCTATATTCGGGACGTTCGCGTGATGGTTTACGACGGCAAAATGCACTCGGTAGACAGCAATGATATTTCATTTAAAATAGCGGGAGCGCACGCCTTTAAGGCTGCTTTTTTGAATGCGAACCCCAAGCTTTTAGAGCCTGTAATGGAGCTCAGCGTAAAAGTGCCGGAAGAAATGGTAGGCAATGTGATGACCGATCTCCAGGCAAGAAGATCAATGATTCAGGGGGTTGAGAGCAATCACAAATTTCAGGTTTTAAAATGCTTGACACCAGAAGCGGAACTCTACGGTTTTTCTACAGATTTGCGTTCGCTGACCCAAGGAAGGGCTACTTTTAAATCGGCGTTCTCATCCTTTCAGCCTGTACCGACCAATGTGCAAAAGGAATTGACCCAGCAATAAGTGAAAATATCCGCTTTCTTCCTAAAAGAAATTTCCTGAGCGTTTAAACTGGGTTATCTTTGCAGAAATTTATAATATGTCGCAACAGTTCCCCGAAATGGCTCCAAGTAATTCTGAAATGGAAAAAATGCCTGAGATATCCCAGAGCAACTCCCAGATTGGGGATAACGTGGAGTTCAATTCCGAAGAAATATCGAAGTGTATTGCTGTCTTGGAATACTTGAATGAAAACACCAACCAAATCTTTGAAATTCCCAAAGCACAGCGCACCGCTTTAATAAAAGCTTCTGGGCAATTATCGAGACCGAGTCGTGAAGAATTTTCCCGCAGGAAAAAAGACGCTAAAAAAGCAGAGAGAAGAAAGCTGGCAGCTAAGGACAGAACGGCTCGAAAAGAAACAGGAATTCGCAGTGCGCGGGAGAATGTGGTATTTGTAGCCCCCAAATTATTGTCGGTAGGGGATTTAACTTCTACAAAAAATTTGGAATTAAAATCTCCTCGTAATTGCTATGTCTGCAAAGCCTTGTTCACGAAGATGCATCATTTTTATGATACTATGTGTATCGATTGTGGCGATTTCAACTATGCAAAAAGATTTCAAACGGCCGATTTAACGGGGCAAATAGCGATTGTTACCGGGTCGCGACTAAAAATAGGTTATCACATTACTCTTATGCTCCTTCGTGCCGGGGCTACAGTGGTGGCCACTACGCGGTTTCCTGCAGATTCCGCCTATCGATTTGCACACGAGGAGGATTTTCATCAATGGGCAGATCGTTTAAAGATCCACGGTTTGGATTTGCGTCATATTCCTAGTGTTGAGATATTTTGTAATTATATTACTCAGAAATACTCTGAGTTGGATATTCTTATCAACAACGCGGCTCAAACTGTGAGAAGACCATCCGGATTCTACCAGCATTTGATGCCAAGAGAGGAAATGCCATTTGAAGATCACCCAAAATTTGTGTTGGATTTATTACAGGATCATATCAATTGTTTACAGGAGTTGAAATCTCTTTCGGCAGATTTTGATAAAAATATGGATAAAAATCTACCGGTTTCTTGGCATGGAAAGGAACCGGGAATCGGGATTAGGGCTTCGGCTAAGCTTTCACAAATACCCTATAGTTTTGATAACTCGCTTAATGCAAAGGAGGTTTTCCCCGAAGGAAAGCTCGATGCCGACCTTCAACAAGTAGATTTGCGCAAGACCAACAGTTGGCGTTTAAAACTCGGTGAAATTGAAACTGCCGAAATGATTGAGGTTCAATTGGTCAATTCCATTGCTCCTTTTGTGCTCTGCAATAGAATGATAGAGATAATGAGCAAAACCAATACGGGCAAAAAACACATTATTAACGTGTCGGCTATGGAAGGTAAGTTTCATAGATTTTTTAAAGAAGATCGACACCCACATACCAATATGGCAAAAGCGGCGCTTAATATGTTAACCCACACGGCTGCTGGAGGCTTGGCCAAGGATGGAATATACATAAATGCAGTCGATACTGGCTGGGTAACGGATGAAGACCCTATTGATCTTGCAAGACGAAAAATGGAACTACACGATTTTCAACCTCCATTGGATATTGTAGATGGGGCTGCCAGGGTTATGGATCCGTTGATTGATGGAATTAACACTGGAAAACATTGGAGCGGAAAATTCTTAAAAGATTATCGCCCTATTGATTGGTAATTCATTAAAGAAGTTCTTTAATACATTGAAATAAACTTATATGAACAACGAACAACCTAACAATCCACTTCATGGTATAAAACTTGCTGATATACTTGAGTCCTTGGTGGACCACTACGGCTGGGAAGAATTGGGAAATAGGATTCGCATCAATTCTTTTACTGCAAATCCCTCAATTAAATCCAGTCTTACTTTTCTTCGGAAAACTCCTTGGGCGCGGGAGAAAGTTGAAAATCTTTATTTGAAAACTAAGTTTAAATAAGAGTTTCAAAGCGCTTCAAAATAATTTATTTGGGATTCATCGTGTACAACCTATAAAAGGGTGTAATTTTGCATCCCCTAAAACAAACGGTCAATAATGTTAGATACTTCAGAGGCAATTCAAGATAAAAAAACGGATAAGGAGCTTTATAGCTACCAGAAAGGAGCCATCGACAAGATTTTTGAGAAATTCGAAACGGCACCAGAGGATTATCATTTGTTATACCAGCTACCAACTGGTGGTGGAAAAACCGTTATTTTTTCTGAAATAGTACGACAATATCTCAAGAATCACCAGAAAAAAGTGCTGGTGATGACCCACCGTGTGGAGCTTTGTAAACAAACTTCCGACATGCTCACCAGTTTTGGGGTAATCAATAAAGTAGTAAACAGCACCGCCGACCTTTCCGACCAAGCAAAATACAGTTGTTTTGTGGCGATGGTTGAAACTTTGAATAATCGCTTAAACGACAACAAGCTTGATATTTCGGATATAGGTTTGGTAATTATTGATGAAGCCCATTATAATTCCTTTACAAAACTCTTCAAGTTTTTTGAAAAATCCTTTATTCTTGGGGTTACCGCAACTCCTTTAAGTTCCAATAGGAATTTACCCATGAAGGATAACTACCAAGAATTGATCGTTGGCGAAAGCATTCAATCTTTGATCGACAATGAATTTCTGGCCGAGGTCGATGTGTTCCAATACAATATGGGGCTTACTTCACTCGAAATTGGTTCGAATGGAGATTATACCGTTAAATCTTCAGACGATCTATATTCCGCAACGGGAATGCTGGATCAATTATTACAAGCCTACCACACACATTCCTTCGGGAAAAAGACTTTGATTTTTAATAACGGTATCAATACCTCCATCCAAGTTTATTACCACTTTAAAGCACAGGGACTGCCTATTTATCATTTGGACAATACGGCAACCAAAAAGCAACGGAAGCAAATATTAAAATGGTTTAGAGAAACGCCCGATGCCATTTTAACCTCGGTAAGTATCTTGACTACCGGATTTGACGAACCCACGATAGACACTATAGTCCTGAATCGGGCTACTAGATCATTGACATTGTATTTTCAGATGATAGGTAGAGGTTCCCGAATTTTGAACAACAAATCCACGTTCTCAGTTATCGATCTCGGTAACAATTATCAGAGGTTCGGACCTTGGGAAGCTCCTTTAGATTGGCAAGCTATTTTTAAATCGCCCGATTTTTATATGGATCGCCTGTTGAGCGATGATGAACTCGAAAGCAGTTTTAGATATGAAATGCCCCCAGAGCTAAGGGAAGAGTTTGCAAAAACTAAGGATGTGTATTTCGATATTACCGCCGCCTATGAGGAGGGTGTTACAAAAGGAGAATCATCCAAATTGATTTTAGAGCGTTCCCTTGCCCAGCACGCCTATATTTGCGTAGAAAACAGCGAAGATGTATACGATGCATTGGGGCTGGCAAAAATGCTCGGCGATGATATAGATTATCGCATAGAAAAATACTCCCGCTCTATCAGCAAAAGCACTTCCAACTTTATCACTTGGCTAAAGGAAGACTACCGCTTTCGCTTGCGCACCATTATCAGGGAGGATTTTGATAAAATCTTTGAAGAAATCAACGGGTTTCCGCCCGAAGATTAATTTATATCTTAGTTTTCATTTTCCTTTTATTTGGAATTTCTTACGAAAGTCGGCCATATTATAATTGTATTTCCATATCTTTAAAGGTGAATTTTCCAGCCTAATGATTTGATTGCCCGATTCTAGGAAAATAGGGCTTGGATTTTTCATCCTACAATTCCTCATTCCTTACATAATATTGAGATGTCAGAAATCATGGCCGCTTCTGCTATGGAGCACTTTTGATTATCTGGATTTTTTATTCACTTAAATCAAAATATTATGAGCACATTATTTTTAGGAAGTTGTGATACAGGAAAAATTCCCACGGATCGCAGGAAGTTTCTCTCCCCTTATCACAAGGATGGGCTTACCACGTCGGCCGTTTCTTTTCGGGATGACGATCGTACAACTTGGCGCTCTTTTAGGCAGGAAAATGGAGAGGAAGTTGCCCAACTGCAGAAGTTTCTTTTTAAGGCGGGCTTTATGCCGCGTGGGGTAGTCGATGGCATTTTCGATTACATTACCCAATCCGCCGCCCGTTTGTTTCAGGAATATGTTAGAACCATAGATCCTAATGGCGATAAAACTATGGTGCCAGATGGCATAGTTGGCAATGGAACTATGAGCCATATACGCCGTTGGCAAAATAATGGCACGGTTGCAGAATGGGGGAAGAGCGCCTCCGCTAATCCCGCTTCGGAATACCAAACGTGGATGGATTTGATGCAAACAGCAAAAAATCATTATAAAAATCATCCCGGGCCAATAATGCAAGCCG
>Ga0209075_1002349_pt1 | contig 16735 bp, 17 predicted proteins | sample Stecom2011_FD_187523 | JGI IMG/M metagenome (GOLD analysis project Ga0209075, IMG submission 187523) | Agricultural soil microbial communities from Utah to study Nitrogen management - Steer compost 2011 (SPAdes) (version 2) | ecosystem: Environmental > Terrestrial > Soil > Agricultural land...
TCTATAAAAGTCGACTCTAGTTATAATGTTGTTTTTGCTGGAGGCACGAATTCAGTAAGTTTACCTATGTCGGCCACCACATACCAACCCACTCATAATGGAGGTAAAGCAGAAGGTTTTATTGCAAAGCTAACCCCAAATGGACATACATTAAGCCATTCTACCTACTTAGGGACTTCTAATTACGATCAGGTTTATTTTATTGAAATCGATAGACAAGATCGAATATTTGCACTCGGACAAAGTTACGGCGGTTCTTTTCCTGTGATTAATGCAGCGTATTCTAATCCTAACTCAAGTCAGTTTATTGCGCGATTCTCTCCAGACCTAACAACTATAGAAGCTTCTACTGTCTTTGGCAGTGGCAATGCAGTGTCAGATATTTCTCCTTCCGCCTTTTTAGTAGATATATGTGGAAATATATATGTTTCTGGTTGGGGAGGAAGTGTTTTACCGGGTGCAAACTCAATGGGAGGGATGCCGGTTTCTGCAAATGCTTATCAAACAACTCCTCCAAATGGATTTGATTTTTATTTAATGGTAATTGAACGTGAATTTGCAGGTTTACTTTATGGAACCTATATGGGAGGAGCGTCTGCAAAAGAACATATGGATGGTGGAACGAGTCGTTTTGATAAAAATGGTGTGGTCTATCAAGCTGTTTGCGGTGGATGTGGAGGTTATAGTGATTTCCCAACTACACCCGGAGCATGGTCTAGTCAAAATTTATCCACGAATTGTAACGCTCTGACTTTTAAGTTCGATTTCGATTTAATACCTCATGCTGAGTTTACGATAGACAATGCTATTGGTTGTGCACCTTTTGTTGTTAACTTCGAAAACTTCTCATCTGATTCAGATAGTTATAAATGGGATTTTGGAAATGGAGATATAGACTCAACCACCTTTGAGCCTACTATTACATATACAACTCCTGGGGTTTATAATGTTATGTTGACAGTTTTAGATTCCATTTGTTTGATTTCAGATACTGCCTTTCTGACCATAGAGGTTTATCCAGAATTGATACTGGAAAACATTCCTGATGTCAATTTGTGTGAACCTGAAACCATTACTTTAACAGCAGATGCCAACGGAACAGCTACCTCTTTTGTTTGGTCAACAAACACTAATTTTACCGATACTTTAAACTTATCTCTATCAGATTCTACTGCAATAATTAACGAACCTGTAGAAGGATATTACTATGTCAAAGCCTTAAATAATGGTTGTAGTGTCATCGATAGTGTTTTGATCAACTTTACAAGTGCAAGTTTAAGTTTGGATGGTATCACAAATTTATGCCTAGATGATGAAACAATGATTACGGCTTCAAGCAATGATGTGGGAGTGAGTTTTATAAATTTTGATTGGTCAGAAGATTCTATTATTGTTTCAGGTCAAGGCACAGCAAGTGTCAGAGTAAAGCCGACAGTTACACAGTATTTAACTGTAACAGCAATTGCTAATAATGGATGTATTGTAAACGATTCAATTCTTATTTCTGTAAGTGATATTGACGCGTCAAGTGTTGTTGCTTCTGCTTCTGAAACAAATGTCCCAATAGGAACTGATATTGTACTTTCTGCAGAACCAAGTGGATATACTTATTCTTGGAGCCCTTCTGAAGGTGTTAATAATCCGAATGCACAAGAAACGGGAGCCACTGTTATTGAAACTACTAATTATATAGTTTCTGTTTCAGATGGAATTTGTACAAAGATGTCTTCTATAGGAGTAGTTGCATTTCCATATACTTGTGAAGAACCATTTATTTTTGTTCCTAATGCTTTTACACCAAATGGTGATGGAGAAAATGATGTGTTATATTTGAGAAGTGTTATCGTACAAGATGTAATTTTTAAAATTTTCAACCGATGGGGTGAGCTAGTTTTTGAAACAACATCTCTGCATAAAGGATGGGATGGGACGTTTAGAGGAAAGCAATTGGCGCCAGATGTATATGATTATTATTTAGAAGGTCATTGCATCGATGGACAAGAGTTCTTGATTAAAGGAAATATTACACTGATTCGATAATTGAAAGCATTTAAATACATATTTGTTTTATTGTTGTGGACGAATTTTATTCAATCACAAGACATTCACTGGTCACAGTTTGATCACAATCCTGTGTTTCAAAATCCAGCGAATGTTGGACGCTTTCACGGAGATTATCGTATTCATGCCAACTTGCGTGATCAATGGAGAAATGTAACAGTACCTTTTCAAACTTTATCTATATCAGGTGAAGCGAAAAATATATATAAAGATTTTAATCTTGGTGCATTCATCATGAATGATGTGGCAGGGGACGGATCTTTTCGTACGATTGAATTCTTGCCTTCTATCTCATATACTTATAAGTTAACACCTGATTCTACTCACTTGCTAAGACCTGGAGTCCAATTTGGAATAAACTTTCGTTCTTTCGATGCCACAGCATTTAATTTTGATAACCAATGGAACGGCCAGCAATTCAATGGTGCTTTGTCGAACAATGAAGTTTTTAATTCACAGAAAAGAACTAATTTCACTTGGGGAATCGGTGCGGGATATGAATTTCAAAAAGGTAAACGAGAGCGCATTACTGCAGGAGTAGGTTTATTTAATATTAACCGTCCTAATCAAGGCTTTTTCGGAGATAAAATAAAACGAGACATGCGATTTAACTTATTTGCGCGAGCTGAGTACAAAATTGCCATGGAATGGGATATTTTACCCAGTATTCAAATGAATCTTCAAGGTAAATACCGAGAGTTTATAATAGGTTCTCAAGCAAGATATATCCTTATGGATCGCTTAGGAAACTACCGTGCCTTAATGGCAGGAGTCTATATGAGAAGTAGTGATGCTTTTTATATTAGTGCAGGAATGGAATATCAAAATTGGTGGGCTGGAATTTCTTATGATATCAATACATCAAACCTAACTCCAGCGAGTAGAGCCCGTGGAGGAATCGAATTTAGTTTGCGCTATATCATTACACGATTTAACCCTAAGGTTATAAAACACAGAGTATGTCCAGATTATATATAGTTTTATTCATCGCTTTTTTTTCAACAGCATTGTCGGCTCAGCAAGAACTGAAAAGATACCTTGAGTTTGCCCAAGAAAAACACCAAGAAGGAGATTATATTTATGCTTTAACATATTATGAGAAAGCAATGGCCATTGATTCTAATTCCATCAATATACTTTGGGAATACGCTGAAACTTTAAGGGCTTATAAGGACTATCCAAAAGCAGCATATTATTATGGAAAAGTCTATGATAGAGAAAGAGCAGAGCTTTATCCTTCGAGTCTTTTACAGTATGGTTTAATGTTGAAACAATGCGCACGGTATGACGAAGCATTAGAGGTTTTTAAATTGGCCAAAAAGAAATACCGCAGAGACCCAAGAGGCTATTTGAATCGAAAAAGCAGAAATGAAATGCAATCATGTGTTTGGGCAAAGTCCAATCAAGGGGACTCTACAAATCAGATTTTTGAAGCCCTTCCAGATCACATCAACACTCCAAATGCAGAGTTTGGACATCGTATTCATAAAGATGAATTGATTTTTTCGTCTTTGAGGGCGGATTCCGTAAGTACTGCCGAAGAAGTTTACGGTTCTTCTTACAGTACCCATTTATATAGGTCTAAAATTAAAGACAGCACATACAGTAAAGAAGAGTTAATAAAAGACTTGCATTGGGACAATGTTCACTCTGGAAATGGAACCTATAGTTTAGATGGTAAACGATTTTACTTTAGCTATTGTGGAGATGAAGGATATAACTATAAATGTAAAATACTTGTAGCATATGTTGAAGGGGATCGATTTGTTGATGTAGATACTTTAGGAAGTATTATTAATGATGAAAATTCCAATACTACAATGCCATTTATAGGTGAATGGGATGGAAGCGAAGTTTTATTCTATGCTTCAGATCGAGAAGGTGGAAATGGAGGAATGGATATTTGGTACAGCTTTATTAAAAATGGAAATCAATTTCAGAAACCAAGAAATATAAAACGTGTCAACAGTATGGATAATGAGTTGTCGCCCTATTGGGACAGTGAAACTCAAACGCTATACTTTAGTAGTTCTTGGTATGATGGATTTGGAGGGTATGATGTTTTTAAATCCGAATACAACACTTCTTTTGAAATGCCCGAAAATATGATGGAGCCAATCAACTCTCCTGCGAATGATTTGTATTATTTTCAAACAGCAACAAGAGACACTGCTTACTTTAGTTCTAATCGTTTAGGAAGTAATTACAGTAAAAACCCTACATGTTGTAGTGATATATATATGGTAAGAGAGAAGTTAATTGATTTGCCTCCTACAATTGAAGAAACGCTTGAAGATTTGAACCGCCGATTACCTGTCACATTGTATTTCCACAATGATATGCCAAATCCCCGTTCGACAGATACTACCTCAAATGTTGATTATATGAATAGTTTCAACGACTACATCGCCATGATGGATCAGTACAAAAAGGAATATTCTTCTGGTCTTAAAGGAGAGCGATCTGAAGATGCGAAAGACGATATCGAAGATTTTTTCACGGAATATGTAGCTCAAGGTGTTCGTGATTTAGCTCAATTCAGGGATTTATTATTGATAGAGTTAGAGCGTGGTAGAAAATTTGAAATGACGGTGAAAGGATTTGCGAGTCCATTGGCCAAAACAGATTATAACGTAAACCTGACCAAACGTAGAATAGCTTCTATGGTCAACTACTTAAGGGCATACGATAATGGCGTATTCAGAAAATATTTAGACCAAACCGCAGAAAATGGTGGAGAATTAAGAATTACGCAGATACCGTTTGGAGAATATGAAGCAGATCAGATTGTTAGTGATAACCCAAATGATCAAAAAAACTCTGTGTATTCTCGTGCTGCAGCAATTGAAAGAAAAATTGAAATTCAAAGTGTTGATGTCATTCGACAAGATGATGTGTTGACAACTTTACTTACTGCAAACTCATTGGTGTATGATGCTGGTGCACAAAAAACAGGTAATAAAATTAAATATCAGTTTACTTTAAAGAATATTGGAGAACGAATCATTAATATCGATGAGGTGATCGTTTCAGGTGAATCAGTAACTTTCGAGCACAACGATAATGAGTTAATTCCAGGAGAAACCACACCAATTAAGGTTGTGTTCGATACGGACGGCTTAAATGGGCATCAGGTAGCCTATGTTGAAATTCGTTACAATGGATTGGAGAAAGGATTAAGGTTGTCGATTACGACGGAATTAAAATAAAACAAGTAGAGTCACAATGAAAATAAAAGAACTTCAATTGAAATGAAGTCTAATTATCAATTAAGAAGAGCTTAGATAAACAAAAAAGAGGCGCAAAATGCACCTCTTTTTTATGATGGATTATACATCACAAATGTATTTAAGATTTAACCTCTTTAATATCCATTTCACAAACTGGACACTGTCCTGGTTCATCATAAGTCTTTCCATCCTCACAATCCATTGGACATTGGTAAACTGCTTTTTCAGCTGTTTGTTCTTGTGCATCTGTTCCTTCTGAACCACAAGCTGTAAACATCATTCCTGCAAGGAAAAACATTCCTGTTGCCATTAAAATTTTTGCTTTTTTCATTGTATTTTATTTTATAAATTTTCTACTTTAAACATTTAAAATAATCAAATGGCTCTTGACAATCATTACACTGATAATGCGCTTTACATGCTGTCGAACCAAACTGAGAAACCAATCTTGTGTTTCTTGATTTACATAAAGGACAAGGAATGACAGGTCTTTCGCCAAAGAGTACAGATTTGTCTCCTTCATCTTGTGGGGGTGTTATTCCATATTCTTCAAGTTTTCTTCGTCCTGCTTGACTCAACCAATCTGTGGTCCAAGCTGGAGAAAGGACCAACTCAACGTCTACTGTTATATTTTCTCGTCCCAATCTTTCCTTAATGTCTTCTTCAATAACTTGCATTGCAGGACATCCTGTATATGTCGGTGTAATTATAATTTTCCAGTGGTCTTCACCCAATTCAATTACCTCACGCACAACCCCAAGGTCAACAACAGTCAATACAGGAACCTCTGGGTCTGTAACGTCCTCAAGCATTCTCCAAATATCTTCTGCTTTCATCATTTTCAATTACGAATTAAATAATTATGAACGGATTAAGCCCTCAGCACAGCTAATTACGAATTGTTCAGCTGTGAATTACAAATTACGAATTACGATATAATTCGTAATTCAAACATTCCTAATTCGTAATTAACTCTACCATTCCATTCCAGGATAAGTTCTTTGCATATACTGTAACTCGGCCAATAAGTATCCCAAATGTTCAGAATGAACACCTTTTCTACCGCCGCTCATTTGGTAATTTTCTTCAGGAAGACTTAATGTTGCTTCTTCAAGTATATCTCCTATATTTTTATCAAATTCAGCTTTAAATTCTCTTACATCAGGAATTATTCCTTCCTTAATTAAGATTTCATCTACTTCGTTCTGGAAAAACATTTCATCTACGAAGCGTGCCAATAAATTAACAGATTCTTGAACACGTTCATGAGATTCTTCTGTACCATCACCTAAACGGATGATCCATTCTCCTGAATGTCTTAAATGGTATTTTATTTCTTTGATTGTTTTTGTTGCAATCGCTGAGATTCGCTCATCTGTACTGTTCATCAATCCTTCGTACAATAAATGTTCGAAATGATCAAAGAAAAACTGACGGACAATTGTTTTACCAAAATCACCGTTCGTTTGTTCAACGAGCAATACGTTTTTGTATTCTCTTTCAATACGCAAGAATGCTAAATCGTCTTCGTTTCTTCCTTTGCCCTCAACTTCGGCAGCGTATTTATATAACTCCGTTGCTTGACCAATTAAATCAAGCGCGATATTCGTTAAAGCGATGTCCTCTTCAAGGATAGGACCATGTCCACACCACTCAGATAAACGGTGTCCAATAATTAAACTGTCATCTGCTTTGCGCAATAAAAATTCAAATAATGCTTCTTGTTTTGTCATTTCTTTGGCTTACATGTGTTTGATACCTTCTGGTACTTCGTAAAATGTTGGGTGACGATAAATTTTCGAATTTGCAGGTTCATATAATGGACCTGCCTCAGACGGATCAGAAGCTACAACATTTTCCGATTCAACTACCCAAATACTTACTCCTTCGCTGCGACGTGTATATACATCTCTTGCATTACTTACTGCCATTTCAGCATCAGAAGCACGTAAACTTCCCACATGTTTATGACTTAGTCCTTGTTTACTTCGGATAAAAACTTCCCAAAGTGGCCATTCTTTCTTGCTCATAATTTCTTTTACTTAAATATTTTTTAGGCGGTTTTTTTGTTGCGCTTTGCTCTTTTCTCAGCATAAGCATTTGCAGCTTCTCTCACCCACATTCCTTTTTCCTTGGCTTCTCTACGTGCAGTTACACGTTCAGTATTACAAGGTCCATGTCCTTTTACAACTTGCCAAAACTCATCCCAGTTAATTTCTCCAAAATCATAATGACCTGTTTCTTCATTGAATTTAAGATCATTGTCTGGAATTTTTAATCCGATTTGCTCAGCTTGTGGAACAGTAACGTCTACAAACAATTGCCTTAGCTCATCGTTTGTATTGCGTTTAATTTTCCACTTCATTGATTGAGCAGTATGCTTTGATTCAGCGTCGTTTGGACCAAACATCATTAAAGCTGGCCACCACCATCTGTTCAAAGATTCTTGTGCCATATCTTTTTGTTCCTGTGTACCTTTCATCAATTGAACAACGATTTCAAAACCTTGACGTTGGTGAAAAGACTCCTCTTTACACACACGTACCATCGCACGTGCATAAGGTCCGTATGAACAACGGCACAGTGGAACTTGATTCATAATTGCAGCACCATCAACAAGCCATCCAATCATTCCCATATCTGCCCAAGAAAGTGCAGGATAATTAAAAATACTTGAATACTTAGCTTTTCCTGAATGCAGGTCATCTATGGTTTCTTCGCGGTCTGCTCCTAAAGTTTCTACAGCACTGTATAAATACAAACCGTGACCCGCTTCATCCTGAATTTTCGCCAATAAAACAGCTTTTCTTCTCAGGTTTGGTGCACGTGTTACCCAGTTTGCTTCTGGTAGTTGGCCTACAATCTCAGAATGGGCATGTTGTGATATTTGACGAATTAAAGTCTTTCTATAAGCATCCGGCATATAGTCTTTCGGTTCAATTTTTACCTCACGATCAACCTTGTCCTGAAAATGCTTATCTAAAGCTTCTAAATTATCTTTCTCCATATTTGTTTATTTAAACGGAATCATTCTTTTAGAAAGAAGTCAACCCCTACAAATTTAAAAAATTATTTGCTATAACTAACTTTGATTAACAATAGTAATAGACGAAATAAGATTTTTATCAGTAAGATAGAAACTTTCCCTGCTGAAACCAAGAAATATGGCATTAGTTGTTAATTTTGTAAGCTTAGAATTATAAAACTATGAATCCAAGATTTCACACCTTAACAGTAAAAGATATTCGTCAAGAAACGGACGATGCTGTATCTATTGCTTTAACAGTGCCTACAGAGCTAAACACAGATTATAATTATAAACCCGGACAATATTTAACCTTTAGAACGACATTGGAAGAAGAGGAGGTCAGAAGGTCTTACTCTATCTGTACAGGTTTACATGAGAATGAATTGCGTGTTGCTGTGAAAAAAATGGTCCATGGAAAGTTTTCTACATTCGCCAATAAGGAATTAAAAGTTGGAGATGAAATAGAGGTAATGACCCCAATGGGAACCTTTATTACTGAAATAAATGAGGATACTGAGAAGTCGTTTTTGTTTTTCGCTGGAGGAAGTGGTATTACTCCCGTAATGTCATTGATAAAAACTATTTTACATACAGCGAAAAAAAGCAACGTTACCTTGATTTATGGTAACAGAGGATTTGATCATATTATTTTCCGTGCTGAATTAGAAGATTTGAAAAATCAATACATGAACAAATTTAGTTTGATGCATGTGTTTAGCAATGAAAGAATCGGAAATAAGTTGCAAGAAGGATTGTTGGATAAAAATCAAATTGAAAAGATTTATAATGCAATTTTAAAAGGTCAAGCCATAGATGAAGTTTTTGTATGTGGACCTGAGCCAACTATTTTTGCAGTAAAAGATGTTTTTGAAGAGGTTGGACTTGATGCAAAGAAAGTTCATTTTGAATTATTTACTTCCCCAACACAAAAGAACACAAATCCTTTCCCAACCGTTGTCGCTTCAGAGAATATAGAAGCGAATATTAAGGTGATCTTGGATGGAGAAGAGATTTTATTGAATTTAGCAAGTGATGGAGTGAGTATTCTTGATGCTGCAGCAAAAGCAGGTGCAGATGTTCCTTATTCTTGTAAAGGTGGAGTATGTTGTACTTGTAAAGCGAAAGTTTTAGAAGGAGAGGCAAGGATGGATGTAAATTACGCATTAGAAAAAGACGAAGTTGAAGCAGGCTACATTTTAACTTGTCAGGCACACCCTGTAAGTGAGAAGCTGATTGTTTCTTTTGATGAATAATAATAAGATTAAAAAATACAATTATGAGTTTGTTTAAAAAAATATTTGGAGGTAAAAAGGAGGCGACTCTAGAGAAGAAAGGAAAGAAAGAGCTGTCAAGTGCAGTAATTAAAATCAAACAAATCGACCGATTAACTGCCGATGCAGTGAAAATTGTTTTTGATGTACCTGAAGCTTTAAAATCAAAATATTCATTCGTTCCTGGTCAATATTTAAACGTAATAGTAAATATTGATGGAAAAGATGTTCCACGTTCGTACTCTATATGTAGCGACGTAAAGGAACCTTTAGCAATTGGAATTAAGAAAGTTGAAAAGGGAGTAATCTCTACTTACTTTAATGATGTTGCAAAGGTTGGCGATGAAGTAGAAGTGAGTTTTCCTATGGGGAACTTTAAAATGTCTAAAGTAGAAGGGAAGTATGTTGCAATCGCTGCAGGAAGTGGAATTACTCCAGTGCTTTCAATTGCAAAATTAATCAACGGAACTACAGAGGGACAATTGGAACTTTTTTATGCCAATAGAAATGACCAATCCATAATGTTTGAAGAAGAACTGAAAGCATTGTCAGCTGATAAGGTGAATACAACTCACATTTTTTCTGAACAAGAAAAAGAAGGGTATTTACATGGAATGTTAACTGAAGATGTCATTACAGCATTTATTAAAAGTGATTTAGAATTGCTGAAAGCAAAAGGATTCTACCTGTGTGGACCTGAGCAAGTAATTGTGAATGCTCAAAATGTATTGGAAAGATTCGGCGTTGCCAAAGAGAAAATGCACTATGAGTTATTTACAACTCCAGTTCTAATGGAATCGGTTTCTAAAGCAGTAGTTTCTGATTACAAAGGAATTTCTAAAGTAACGATTATTCTCGATGAGGAAGAAGAGCATTTTGATTTAGCAACCGACGGTGATACAGTTCTTGAAGAAGCAGAAAGTCATGGTATTGATGCGCCATATTCTTGTCGTGGTGCAATTTGTTCAACATGTAAAGCTAAAGTTCTGGAAGGTTCTGCAACAATGGACAAGAACTTTACTTTAACAGATAGTGAAATTAAAGAAGGATACATTTTGACTTGTCAAGCACATCCAAATAGTGAAAAAGTAACAATAAGTTATGATGAATAAAGTAATCGTTGTTGTTGGAGCAAGCAGAGGTATAGGTAGAGAGTTGGTTGATCAATTTTCTCACGATAAAACGAATACTGTAATTGCACTGTCAAGAAATACAGAAGCAATGAAAACTCAGTTTACTGCTGAGAACATTCATTTTGGATTCTTAGACTTGACGGCTGAAGACTTACATGGTACTTTAGATGAGACTTTAAAGGGTTTTCCTACAATCGATATTGTTGTGAATAATGCTGGGAAGCTGGTCAATAAACCGTTTTTAGAATTAACACGTGAAGACATTAATGTTTGTTATCAGACAAACGCCATCGGTGTAATGCATGCTACGCAATATATGGTTCCCAAAATGATTGAGAAAGGTGGTCACATCGTAAATATTTCAACGATGGGAGCATTTCAAGGAAGTGTTAAGTTTCCTGGATTATCCGCTTATTCAACATCTAAAGCTGGGATTACCAGTTTCACAGAACTTTTTGCCGAAGAATACAAAGACACTAAAATTAAAATGAATTGCTTGTGTTTAGGAGCAGCTCAAACAGAAATGTTAGAAGAGGCATTTCCAGGATTGAAGGCGCCAGTCTCAGCAGCTGAAATAGCTGAGTTTATTGTAGATTTTGCGTATACTGCACCGAAGTTTTTTAACGGTAAAATATTGCCTGTAAGTTCTACAACACCATAGTCAATGGTAAAGAATTCAATGATGAGTTTCGAAATATGAGGAAGATTCAGGTTTATTCAATTCGTTTAACAAGGTTTTACATTGTTCTTATTGCACTCATTCCACTATGGATTGTTATTCCTGTGCTTCTTCAAATATATGGTGGGTATCAAGCGATAGCAGTACTTGCAGGACTTGGTCTACTGACGGGTACAGCTTTGATTGCCCAGAGGATTGCCCGAAAGGAAATTACTTTGAGCATAACAGACAATACAGTTTTGTTCGACGAGATCTCTGTTCCTGTTCATACCATTGCTACCATCAAAATAAATAAAACAGGAATTGGAACAACAGCAATTGAATTCAATTTAAAAACGGGTGAGAAAAGCATCCTTACTTTGCCCAATTATAACGGAAATGCTGAAAAGGCAATAAAGTTTGTTGAGGAAAATCTACCAGATGTAGAGCAAGTAATTCCTGAAGACCTTTTGGGATAACCTTCTTAAATTTTACTTTTCCTTCACTATTTTCAACTTTTATTTTTTTATTTATATGAACTGAATAGGAGTCCTTCATTTCATGTTCAGAATTATTTATTTCCTCTAAAGCCATTCTTTTTTACAATATTTACACTTATTATTCGTTAATAAATGTGAAAAGCAGTTTGTGCAACTATTTTTCAGCTGCCTGCAAGCAGCAAAACGAACCCCATAAAACCCAAAAACTATGAGAAGTATAAACCCCGTTTATCATCACTCAGATCAAATGCTTAGTCAAGAGATGGAGTGGATATTGAGCGCAAAAGAAGACCCCAAAAGTTTCGCACCATTGTATGAGAAGTACCATGAACAAATTTTTAGATATGTATTCCAACGCATGGAAGACAAACCATTAGCAAGTGATGTTACATCGCAAGTTTTTTTGAAGGCTATGAAAAACATCCATAAATATGAATACCGAGGAGTTCCTTTAGGTTCATGGCTGTATAGAATTGCGAAAAGCGAATTGAATCAAGCGTACCGAGATAGCCGTGCAAAACGAACTATAAATATAGACGATACACAAGTTGCAACATTCATGGAAGTATTTGCTGAAGAAACAAACGCAATGAATAAAAAGCAACTGTTTCATGCCTTGAGTCAATTGAATGGACTGGATTTACAGTTGATTGAATTGAGGTATTTTGAAGATCGTCCTTATAAGGAGATTGGTGAGATTTTAAATATTAAAGAGAACAATGCCAAAGTAAAGACTTTTAGAGCATTAGAAAAACTGAAGAAATTTTTTAATAAAAATTATCGTTTGTGAATAGTAAAGTAGTTTATAACAGAAGGAAAATTTCAACTGAAGAAATTAGAAAGTTTCAAGATTTTGATGCACTTTCTAAAATGTATAAAAAGGACTCTTATTGGCAATGGAAATCAATTGAATATTGGGGCACAGTAGTTTCAACTGCTGTTGCCCTTCTATTTTTAGTGCTGTATATATAAAAGAAAAGTCCCTTTAGGTTGTATTTATACTTTTCTTGATAACATTTGTCCTATTGTAATATTGTCCATTGAATTTATTACATTTGTCTATCTGAAATTGAAGTGTGTTACTTTAATATAATGAATAGTGTAGATGAAGAATATTTTTACTGGTTTAGCAATAATTGCAAGTGCAACACTTTTTGGTCAAGTAACAATTCTGGAAGAGAATTTTGACTCTATTTCTTTGCCAACAGATTGGACTGTCATAGATAATGATGGTTTTACAGTTGAGAACTCAGTGCAAGAATATACAAGTGCTTGGATTTCTAAAGAAGACCCACTGAATGCAGGAAACAGAACAGCATCTAGCACTTCGTTCTTTAGTCCAGTAAATAGAGCGGATCGTTGGTTGGTTTCTCCGAAACTGACACTTGGAGCGACAGCAAATTACATCTCATGGAAAGGCCTTTCTCATGACTCATCATTTCCTGATTCATATAAAGTAATGGTTTCTAAAACAGGAAATTCACTTGCTGATTTTAAAGATACTTTAGTAGTGGTGAGCAATGAAACACCTTATTGGAGATCTCATACAGAACTATTAGATGTTTATGCAAATGAAGAAATCTATATTGCTTTCGTGAACACAACTTCAAACGGATTTAAACTTTATTTAGACAGTGTTTATGTGAGAGAACAAGATCCTTTGTCAGTTTCAAAAGAAGAAATTAGCGTTGGGATTTATCCAAACCCAATTGAAGGTGTTTTTTATATTTCAACAGGAAATGCATTAATTCAGAATGTAAGGATGTATAATTCATTTGGGCAAGAAGTATTGAATAAAATAGTTGATTCTCAAAAACAGAATGTAGCCATTGACGGTACTGATTTAAAATCGGGTGTGTACATTGTTGCAGTTCATACTTCAGAAGGAGTAGTGAGAAAAAGAATTGTAAAATAGGAGGGACGTTTTGAATACCAGTAGATCATCTTTAATCAAATAGATGATTTAACGTTTAGTTCTCTATATGATTTTGGAAACAATTAGAAGTACAATGGACTTACTTCAAGCTTGCTGCCTGTAAATATTAAAGCTGGAAACGGAACCTTTATGTGATTTATCAATTTGAAAACCGTAGCCACCCATTTTCTTTTCGGATTAAATTGTTCAAAATCGATATCTAAAGAAAATAAGTATTGACTTTTTGCAGTGAATGTTTTGAAACCTGTCTCACTATCTACAAAAGAATAGACATTTAGGTCCCCATGTAATTTTTCATCTACACTGTATCCTATACTAAAGCTTAACCATTTTGGAAATGAAGAAGATGTGCTGAAAAACTGACCTGGACTGATTGAAATCCAGTAGGTTTGTCCATTGTAGTCTTTTAATATGCGTTCTGCAAAGGAATTACCCAACACATTCGGTCTGTATTGAGCATAAGGTGATAAATGAGCGCTAAACTTTAACTTGAAGCGTTGTTCCTCCCAAAGTAATTCTTGCCAAGCATACCAAGCTACTCCAAGGGCATTGGCGCCAACATCACTCCATGAGAAACCCCATTCATCTGAAAAGCCATCTAATAATTCGATGCTTGCTAAGTAGCCAAACGCGACAGAAGAACCAACGAGTAAGCTTTGCTTTCTATTCAGACCAGCCCATCGGTAAACGGATGAAATGTTTTTGGTGATCATGTGTCCCGTATAGAAATGTCCAGCTTTGTCCATTCCTAACCATTGTCGAGAATCGTCAAATAAATGAAATTCATTGGTCCAGCTGTCTTTATACCAAATGCTTTTTAAAGCCAAAGTACTTCCCAACCAACCGCCTGCTATTGTTCCGCTGGTCCATGCTGTTCTTTTTTTATTAAAGGTAGAGTCATTCTCGAAAAATGTCTGGGAATGACTATTTAATACCGCTAATAAGAAGAAAAGTAGGAAAAGCTTTTTCACAAAGTAAATTTAGTGAATGGTTTCTAAAATGCAAGTTGAAAATTGACAGATAGTTTTGAAAATTATGTTGGATGTTTATTTCATTTCTATTTTCATTCGAATTAACGGTACTAATACAAAAAACATTGATCGTATTTATGTTCTCAAAAAGAAATTCTGCTCAGGTATTGAATTTTATAAATCAAACTACTTTGTAAGTTGAACTTCAAAATGAAAGTCAACAACATCACCAATTTTAGCAGATGAAGGCATTCCAAAATCTGTACGATTTAATGAAGATTTCCCCCATAAGACCATCACTTTTTCTCCATCTTTTTCTCCCACCCCAACGAGTTTTAAAATCACTTGGTGAGGCTTGGTTATTCCCAATAGAGTGAACTCACCATTGACTTCGTAAGCATCGTTTTTGGCGGTAAAGTTATTGGCTGTAAAAGTCATTTCTGGATGTTTTTCAACATGCAAGAATTCGTCTTCTAAAAGTGATTCATCGCGCATCGAATTAAATGTAGAAATGTGTTTAGAAGGAATGACTACATCAATTGAAGAATTCTCAATTTCCTCTGCAATAGTAAACTTTCCTTTGATTTTCGTTAATTCTCCATTAACGCGACCACTTTTCGGACCTAATTCAAAGAATATTTTCGATACTTCTTCATTGATTTCCCAATCTCCGTTTGCTTGAGAAAGGTCATTTCCATTTGGCTCATCGAGTCTATCATGATAACTTTCTCCTGATGTGGTTTTTTTATTGTCTGTACTTTGTTCAATTCCCAAGTCGCTTAAATCAATCCCTGAACTTTGTTTTATAGGAGAGAACATCGGTGCAATCAACAAAATGAATCCCAATGAAATCATGTTTAAACCGATGATGTTGGAAGCGATTTTAAAAGTACTGTAGAGTAAAGAAAGTGCAGCCAAAGAAATAAGCAAAGATGTTAATGTCAATACTCCTCCTAATCTTTCTAATTGCGTATAAGCGAATCCAAGAAGGAAGATGAACAGAAGAGGAACGAAAACGGCTTTAAAGGTCAATAAAGCCCTCCATTTTCCTTTTCTGTGTTGTGCCAAGCGAATGAACAGTTCATACAGTATAGCGATGAATCCGGCCATGAATGTTCCTTGAAGTACTTCACCATTTGTTAGGTCTAATCCATCATAACCTGCTTGATTTAGAATAATGAATGCTGCTGAAATGATGAACATTGCGCTACTTGTGCTTAAGAGTAAACTTGGCGTTACAGAGGTTCTATTTCTGGCATTGAATGAAGAGGAAAGAAAAAATGTTGCTGCTACGAGCAGACCTACTTTTCCCAAAAGAAAACCACCCAATGCTGCAAGTCCACCTATGAATGCATAAGCAAGTGCGCTTTCCAGTAAATGAGCATCTGTTTTGTTCCAAAGTATTGGACTAAACTTCGCGGTAAGAATTTTGATTCCTCCATTTGCGATCTGCATGAGAAGAGGTGTGGAGGCACTTAGAATTGCAATGACAAGCAGCATGTAAACATCATCTATTGCGTGTCCCATGTAACTGTGGTTGGATAGTTCTGGAAAGAACAAGAAAACCAAGCTCAATAGAATGGGAATGGCTACAAATGCAATTTGGGATTTTTTCTTAAGGAGTTCTCCTAATGCAAAACTTACACTGAGAATTCCAATCAATAAAAATATCAATGTTTGATTTGTTCCTGTTGCATCAGAAATTAAATCCTTGGCCAAAATAAGGGTGCTGATTCCAAGGATATATACAGCAATAAATTCGCTGGCTTTCGTGTTTTTTGTCACTTTAGCAATGGCAGCAAAAATACCAGAAATCAATAAGAATACAGCAGTGATGATGAACATGATAAAAACTTTTATATAAAAATAAGGATATTTAATGAATCCATGTTAGAAACACAGAAAATGTTAAAAAGTTTTATGATTTCCTGCAATTGTTTGCGGCTC
>Ga0209075_1002350_pt1 | contig 16735 bp, 18 predicted proteins | sample Stecom2011_FD_187523 | JGI IMG/M metagenome (GOLD analysis project Ga0209075, IMG submission 187523) | Agricultural soil microbial communities from Utah to study Nitrogen management - Steer compost 2011 (SPAdes) (version 2) | ecosystem: Environmental > Terrestrial > Soil > Agricultural land...
GAGGTGACCGAGCGTGACGTGCGCTTCTTCGCCGTGCAGTCCAACTCGGCCCAGGTCGAGGCGATGCGCAGCGGCCGTTTGCATATCGCCGGTTTCTCCACCGGACCGACGCCATTCGCGGTCAACCTCGCCGGGGCTGTGCCTTTTGCGCTGATGGGCTCCGATGACGGTCAGTTCGGCTATACCCTGCAGGTCTTTACCCACGCCGACTCGGACATCGAGGAGATGGACGACTTGCGCGGCAAGCGTGTGGCCCACACCTCGCCGACCTCCAACTCCGGCAACCTGGCACCCCGGGCCCTGTTCCCCAGGTTAGGCATCATTCCGGAAGAGGACTACGAAGTGGTTTATTCAGGCAGCCACGACCAGTCGATGCTGGGTGTCGTGGCGCGTGACTACGATGCCGCGCCGGTGGCCTCTGAAGTGATCGAGCGCATGGCCGCACGCGGTCTTTACGATGAGGAAGAGGTGCGCCTGATTTACGAATCGGACCGCTTCCCCACCACCTCCTACAACTATGCCCACAATTTGCATCCTGACCTGGTCGAGAAGATTGAGGAGGCCTTCTTTACGTTCGACTTCACCGGTACGGAGCTTGGTGAGGAGTTTGAGGGTGTCGAGAAGTTCATTCCCATCAACTATCAAGAGCATTGGGAAGTGATCCGCACCATTCAGGCAGCCAATAATGTGAGCTATACCCGCGAAGGACTGGAGCAGGAATAACCGCCTGTTCGGTCATGCCTTTGGCAAAATACCGGGCCCCGTTTCCACGGGGCCCTTCTGTCCATGCTGCGTGAGGTGGTGAATGCTGGAAATATCGAAACTGGTCAAGCGCTACGGGCGTGACGAGCCAGTGCTGAAGGAGCTGGATCTGACGGTGGAGGGCAGCAGCGTGGTCTCCATCGTTGGTGCCTCGGGTGCGGGAAAGAGCACCATGCTGCGCTGTATCAACCGGTTGGTGGAGCCCACGTCAGGCTCGATCAAGCTTAATGGTACCGAGCTGGTCAACCTCAAGGGGCGCGAGCTGCGCCATGCCCGGCGCAAGATCGGCATGGTATTTCAAGGCTTCAACCTGATTGACCGCCTCACCGTGATGGAAAACGTGTTGTCGGGGCGCTTGGGTTACGTCAATTTGTACCAGGCGTACGCACGGCGCTTTCCACAGGCGGATATTGAGCGGGCTTTCCAATTGATGGAGCGGGTCGGCATTGCCCACTATGCCAACAAGCGTGCCGATGAACTTTCCGGAGGCGAGCGGCAGCGTGTCGGTGTGGTACGGGCCTTGATGCAGGAGCCGGAAATCCTGCTGGCTGACGAGCCTACCGCGTCGCTCGATCCGCGTACTTCCGAACAGATCATGATGCTGCTGCAGAGTCTGGCTCAAGAGTTGTCGCTGCCGGTACTCATCAATATTCACAACGTGGCGCAGGCCAAGACCTACACCGAGCGAATCGTCGGCTTGCGTCACGGCAAGATGATTTTTGACGGTGCGCCGGCCGACTTCAACAAGGACGCACTGGATGCCATTTATGGCGGAATCGAGTCGCCGGATGACGAAGCCGCTTTCGAGCCGGGCCGGCAGGAGCATGGGGTGAGCCATGATGCGACCTGATGCCGGTACGACACCGCGTACCTGGCGCAAGCCCCCCTTCATTGCCAACCCCCTGCTGCGCTACGGGTTGTGGCTGGCGGTGATTGTCTACCTGGTCTGGGCCTTCGGCTCACTGTCGTTCAACTGGGAGCGGATTGCCGAGGGTCTGCCCCGGGCAGCGCGCATCTTCGGGGGTGGTTTTCCGCCCAGCTTCGAGCGCTGGGGGCTGCTTGCCACCGGTTTCAAAGAGAGCTTCCAGATCGCCATTCTGGCCACCTTGCTGGGGGTTGCCCTATCGATTCCCTTTGCCGTGATGGCGGCCAAGAATGTCGCGCCCAAGCCGGTTTACTTGCTGGGTCGCGCGGTGATCATTGTTTCGCGTAGCTTCCATCCGGTGATCGTGGCCATTCTCTTCGTTGCCGCGGTGGGCTTTGGCCCCCTGGCCGGAATTTTGACCCTGACACTTTACTCCATTGGCTTCGTTGGCAAGCTGCTGGCTGAAGAGATCGAGGAGATCGACTGGGGACAGGTCGAAGCGATGAGAGCCGCTGGAGCGGGTTACTTCGCTACGCTGCTGTATGCCGTGTTTCCCCAGATCCTGCCGCGCCAGGTGGGGCTCTCCATGTATCAGCTCGACAGCAACCTGCGTGCTTCGGCGGTGGTCGGCATCGTTGGCGCGGGAGGCATCGGTGGCACCTTGATGAACGCGTTTGGCCGCTATGACTACGATTTTGCCTTTGCCATTCTGCTGATGATCATCGTGGTGATTCTGATCAGTGAGGGCATCAGTGGCTGGGTGAGGAAAAAAATATGGTAGATCAAGCTTCACTGCTCACTGAACGCGTGTGGCAGCGTTACGACCGTAAGCAGCAACTGATTCGCTATGCCGTGCTGCTGGTCACCGCGATGGTGGTTTACTGGGCGGTGCGCGACATTGATATCTTCTGGCCCTGGGTGTGGGATGCGCCGAACCAGATCTCCAGTCTTGGCGCACGCATGTGGCCGCCTGACCCCTCGCGGCTGGCGGTAATTACCAGTGCCTTATTGGAAACCGTGCACATTGCCACGCTGGCGACGGCGTTGACGATCTTCATTGCGCTGCCGGTCTCTTATATCGCCGCCCAGAACACCACCCCCAACCGGGCTTGCCTGTGGTTGGGGCGTTTCATTCTGGTGGCCAGCCGTTCGGTGAACACGATTATCTGGGCCTTGCTGTTCGTGGCAGTCTTTGGCCCCGGAGTGCTGGCGGGGATACTCGCCATTGTGTGCCGTTCGGTCGGGTTCATCGGCAAGCTGATGGGAGAAGCGATCGAGGAGATTGATCGGCGCCCGGTGGAGGCCATGGAAGCGACAGGTGCCTCCAAGGCCAAAGTGATTCTCTATGCCATCGTGCCGCAAGTGATGCCGGCCTTCTTTGCCATCGTCATTCTGCGCTGGGATATCAACATCCGTGAATCAACGGTATTGGGCCTGGTGGGTGCCGGTGGCATCGGAGTGATCCTGCAGGGCTCCATCGATACATTCGCCTGGCCTACCGTCGCGACCATTTTGATCGCGATCATCTTGCTGGTGCTGATCGGTGAGGCGATAACCGGCTTGCTGCGGCGCAAGGTGCTCTAGTCTCCTCGTCCTGTTCCCGGTGCATTTGACCCCAAGAGTGAGCCTTGCCATGTTAATGGCAAGGCTCACGTTCATTTGCACAAGGAGAGGCTATGACAACCTATATCGTGGTCGCTGATGCAGCACGGGCGCGGATATTCACCCGGGACGCGCTCCAGCTGGAAGAGCAAGAGAACCTGGTACATGGTGAAGGTCGCCTGCATGAAGGTGATCTGGTTACTGGCGAAACAGGCGCCGTGGACGAGTCGGCCGCCAATTCCCAGCGTGCCAGCCGTGGTGATAGTGTGGCGCTGGATCACGAAGCGGATATCTTTGCCAAGCAGGTCACGGAAAAACTTTACCAGGCGCGGGTTGATAACCGCATGGACAAGCTGATCCTGGTGGCGCCACCACGCTTTCTGGGGGTATTGCGCGACAAGCTTGATGCACCTACGCGCAAGCTGGTGATACACAGCCTGGACAAGGATTTATCCAAAGCCTCCCTCGATGACATTCAGCAAGCCGTCAGGGATCTGCGTTAGCTCTCCCCAGCCAGTAGTCTTGCTTGCTCAAGGGATCGGCGGCAGGTCAATCTCGTCGCTACGTTGTACTCCCTCGGTCATCTGGCGGCACAGGCGCAAGAACTCGCGCATGCCGGTCGCCAGATACTTGTGGCGGTGCCAGATAAAAGCGAACTGGCGGCTAAGATCGAGCTCCGGAGTGGGAATCGGTACCAGGCTGCCGCGGCGGAAAGCGTCACGCAGGGCCAGCCTAGATATACAGCCGATGCCGAGCCCCGACTCCACCGCACGCTTGATCCCTTCGGTATGCTCCAGCTCCAGCAAGGTATTGAATCTGCCCCGGCGATGCCGGGCAGCCTGCTCCAGTGTCAGACGGGTGCCGGAGCCCTGTTCGCGCATGATCCAGGCTTCACGCAGTAACCGGTCAAGCTCTACCGGACCCTGCCCGGCCAGGGGGTGGCGGGGTGAGCAGAATACCGACAGTTCATCTTCCACCCAGGGCTGTGTGATGATGCTCTCCTCTTCGCAGTGTCCTTCGATAAGCCCCAGGTCGAGCTCGTGCTGGCGCACACGGTCAATGATTTCCTGAGTGTTGCGCACCGCCAGCCGTATCCGGCTGCCGGGATGACGCTGCATGAAATCACTGATCAACAGCGTGCCCAGATAATTGCCGATGGTCAGGGTGGCGCCCACATCAAGCGAGCCAATGCCCTGTTGGCCACGCAACAGCTCTTCAATCTCTTCGGCGCGATCGAGTAGCGCCACGGCCTTGGGCAGCAGTTGAAAGCCCAGTGCATTGAGCCGTAGTCGCTTGCCTACGCGATCCAGCAACTGACAGCTGAACTGGCGTTCGAGCTCGGCCAGAGCCGTACTGGTGGCCGACTGCGAGAGGGCGAGCGCCTTCGCAGCGCGTGACACGTTCTCGTGCTGGGCGACGGCGACGAAAACCTCAAGCTGACGCAAGGTGAAGTGCATGGGAGCGACTCATGTTGATCTATATCAGTAGTCTGGATAAAGGTTATCAATACAATCCAGTTAACAGATATACCTTGCGTTCTTATAATGCAAGCCAAGTAATCAGTCGGTCTATATATTCCTTTATGGAATAAGCAGGAGTTGGTATGAGCAAGTTTGCATTAGAAGACGTTCTTAGTGTCCACCACTGGAACGATACCCTGTTCAGTTTTCGCACCACCCGCGAGCGTAGCCTGCGCTTCAAGAATGGGCAGTTCGTGATGATTGGTCTGGAAGTGCAAGGTAAGCCGTTGATGCGTGCCTACTCCATTGCCAGCCCCAATTATGAAGACCACATGGAGTTTTTCAGCATCAAGGTACCCGATGGCCCGCTGACGTCACGCCTGCAGCACCTCAAGGTCGGCGATCAGATCATGGTTAGCCGCAAACCCACCGGTACGCTGGTCACTGACGATCTGCTGCCGGGGCGTAACCTCTACTTGCTCTCCACCGGTACCGGCCTGGCACCGTTCATGAGCCTGATCCAGGATCCGGAAGTGTATGAACGCTTCGAGAAGGTGATTCTGGTACATGGCGTGCGTAGTGTCAGCGAGCTGGCTTATGCCGACTTCATTCAGCAGGAACTCCCGGCACACGAATATCTAGGCGAAGAAATCAGCGCCAAGCTGATCTACTACCCCACCGTGACCCGCGAGGAGTTCCACACCAGAGGCCGGCTTACCGACCATATCCGCACCGGCAAGCTGTTTACCGATACCGGGGTAGCGCCGATGGATCCCAAGCAGGACCGCGCCATGATCTGCGGCAGCCCGGCGATGCTGGATGAAACCAGCGCCCTGCTCGACGAGCTGGGCTTCAATATCTCGCCGCGCATGGGAGAGCCGGGAGATTACGTGATCGAGCGCGCCTTCGTGGAAAAATAACGGCTAACGCGCAGCGCTCGCTCATGTTTCGGCTTTAGACCGCGTCCTTGCCGGTTTCACCGGTACGGATGCGGATTACCTGCTCCAGTGGGGTGATGAAGATCTTGCCATCACCGATCTTGCCGGTATTGGCCACCTGGGTGATGGCATCAATGACTTGGTCGACAAGCTCGTCATCGATGGCGATGTCGATTTTCACCTTGGGCAGAAAATCGACTACATATTCGGCACCGCGATAGAGTTCGGTGTGGCCCTTCTGGCGGCCGAAGCCTTTTACCTCGGTGACGGTGATGCCCTGCACTCCGATTTCGGAGAGCGACTCGCGTACGTCGTCGAGCTTGAATGGCTTAATGATGGCAGTCACCAGTTTCATGGCATGTCTTTCCTTTATGGCCGAACGTATGGCCGTGGGCCGGCTGGTAGTCAGCCAGGGCCGTCAGCCAGGTTAATTATCACTGCTTCAAGCATACACCGCCCTTGCCGGGAAGAAAAAAGGCTCCTCCTTAGAGAAGCCTCGAACACCAGGAGAGGCTCACTCCATCTGGGGCTGTCGGGCGGGTGATGCAGCGGCGAGATAACCGCCGGATTGGGCCTTGTCATCGTTGATGCCGTAGCCCCGGCCGACACCGAACTCGGGGTAGGCCTCCATGCCACACTCGGAAAGATCGGCACCCGAATACTCCTCCGCGGCACTGATCCTCACACCCATCAGCCTCTTGAGCAGCAGCCATACGGCCAGGCTGGCACCAAATACCCAGGCAAAAATGGCCAGGCCGCCGATGATCTGGGCGCCAAAGGTGGCTTCGGCGTTGGTCAGCGGTACCGCCAGCAGTCCCCAGATGCCGACCACGCCATGCACCGAAATGGCACCGACCGGATCATCGATGCGTAGCTTGTCGAGTGTGACGATGGCCACGACCACAATGCCACCACCGACGGCACCGATCAGGGTGGCACCGAGGGCTGTGGGCGCCAGCGGCTCGGCGGTAATGGCGACCAGGCCGGCCAGGGCACCATTCAGTGTCATGGTCAGGTCGGCCTTGCGAAACCACAGCTTGGCCAGCAGCAGTGCGGCGATAACACCACCGGCAGCAGCGGCATTGGTGTTGACCAACACCTGAGCGACATTATTGGCCGAAGCCGCATCGGAGAGCTTGAGCTCGGAGCCGCCGTTAAAGCCGAACCAGCCCATCCACAAGATGAAAGTTCCCACGGTAGCCAGTGGCAGATTGGCGCCAGGAATGGCATGAATACACCCCTTTTTGCCGTACTTGCCCTGGCGCGGCCCGAGCACCAGCACGCCGGCCAGGGCGGCTGAGGCACCGGCCATGTGTACGATACCGGAACCGGCAAAGTCGGAGAAACCCAGGCTATCAAGCCAGCCGCCACCCCAGGTCCAGTAGCCGGATACCGGATAAATGAAACCGGTCATGACCACGGCGAAGGCGAGGAAGGCCCAGAGTTTCATGCGCTCGGCGACTGCGCCGGAGACAATCGACATGGCGGTGGCAACAAACACCACCTGGAAAAAGAAGTCGGCCCGCATGGCGTAATAGGGAGCATCCGCTCCGCCAGCAGTGACGGCGTCGAGGCTGTGCTCACTGCCAATCAGCATACCCAGGTTAGGCAATATGCCGCCGGCAGCACTGGAATACATGATGGCGTAGCCCACCAGCAGGTAGAGGGTGCAGGCGATGGCGAACAGGGCAATGTTCTTGGTCAGGATCTCGGTGGTGCTCTTGGCCCGCACCAAGCCTGCCTCAAGCATCGAGAAGCCGGCGGCCATCCACATCACCAGCACGCCGCAGATCAGGAAGTAGAAGGTATCGAGCGCGTAGCTCAGTTCTGCAAGATCGTTCATGGGGCTCTCCCGCGGTTGTCGGAATCAAAGCACTACACGGCTGCAGTGCCGCGTTCGGCGGTACGGATACGAATCACATCCTCCAGGGGGGTGACAAACACCTTGCCGTCACCGATCTGGCCACTTTTGGCCGCATGACAAATAGCGTCGAGCACGGCCTCTACTTTGGCGTCATCCACGGCAACCTCGATCTTTACCTTGGGCAGCAAATCGATCACGTATTCGGCACCGCGATACAATTCGGTATGCCCCTTCTGGCGGCCTACGCCTTTTACTTCGGTGATGGTGATGCCCTGAATACCGCTGTCAGCCAGCGCTTCGCGTACGGCGTCGAGCTTGAACGGTTTGATGATGGCAGTGATGAGCTTCATCGCGTCTCTCTCTGCTGGGTAATCGGTAGAAAAGCAGGCGGCGCAATGCCGACCCTCACGGAATGTGCTAAGCGCAGGGCGTGCCAGGTGATAAAATTGGCTTTTTAAATCAACAGGGTGGGCGTGGTTTTTGCCAAAAACCATGGTTCGCCAATGCAGTAGCGAAAGCGGTTATGCCCCATGCAAGTGCAGGTTGGAGGTGGGTTGCGCCATACCAGGGCACAAGAAGGGCATGCGCAGTGGCGAGGCCTTGCGTATGCTGTAGGCAGGTCATAGCCATCACAAGGAGCGCATCATGGCGAATCAAGATCCCATCAGCCGGTTGGCACAGCAACTGGGCGAGCGTCTGCAGGGAGCGGCGCAGGCCCCGGAAGAGTTCCAGAAGGGCGTTCAGCAGTTAGTGCGCGGTACTTTTGATCGCCTCGATCTGGTGTCGCGGGAAGACTTCGATATTTTGATGGACGTGCTGCAGCGCACACGCATTCGTGTCGAAGCCCTGGAGCAGCAGGTAGCAGCACTGGAGCAGGCTTTGGCAGCACGTTCTACACCGGTCACCCAGGCCACCATGTCACCGCCCACAGAGAGTGGCGAGACCCCGAACGGCTCTGGCGCAGCGGAACGCTGAGCCAGCGTGGAAAGCCCCTGGTGGCGGGGTGGTAGTATCTAGCGCTTCACGCACCCCACGCGAAGGAGCGCAAGATGCTGGCAATCGTTGCCACGCGGGCTGGTTTGGGGCTGGAAGCCCCCGAGGTTCAGGTTGAGGTCCATCTGGCCAACGGCCTGCCGGGGATGACTCTGGTCGGCTTGCCCGAAGCCGCCGTCAAGGAGAGCCGGGAGCGCGTGCGCAGTGCACTGGTCAATGCCGGTCTCGATTTCCCCAATACCCGTAGAATCGTGTTGAATCTGGCACCCGCCGACCTGCCCAAGGTCGGCGGGCGCTTCGACCTGCCCATCGCCCTGGGCATCCTGATCGCTTCCGGCCAGCTCCCCGGAGAAGCGCTGGAAGGTATCGAAAGTGTCGGAGAGCTGGCACTTGACGGACGTTTGCGCCCTATCAGCGGGGTGTTGCCATTGGCACTGGCGGCGCACAAGGCCGGACGCAAGCTGATCGTCCCGAGTGAGAACGCTGACGAGGCGGCCCTGGTCAGCGATCTGCAGGTATTGCCGGCCGCACACCTGCTTGATGTGCTGGCGCATCTATTGGGCCAGCAGCCTATTAGTGCACACCAGATTACGACTCCGCCCGCTGTCGATGAACACCAGGGCGACCTGGGCGAGGTGCGCGGCCAGCACCAGGCGCGGCGTGCACTGGAGATCGCTGCGGCCGGGTCTCACAATCTCCTTTTTTCAGGCCCGCCAGGAACCGGCAAGACCATGCTGGCCAGTCGCTTGCCCGGCATTTTGCCGCCTCTTACCGAGGAGGAGGCCCTGGAGGTGGCCGCCATCCGCTCGGTATGCGGTCTCCCGTTGGCCGAACAATGGGGTCGACGTCCTTTTCGTTCTCCGCATCACACCGCCAGTGCCGTTGCCTTGATTGGCGGAGGCTCCTGGCCGCGCCCGGGGGAAATTTCGCTGGCGCATCACGGTGTGCTGTTTCTCGATGAGTTGCCTGAATACAGCCGCCATGTGCTTGAAGTGTTGCGAGAGCCAATGGAATCCAAAAAAATAGATATTGCCAGGGCCAATCACAAGCGCCGTTTTCCGGCACGTTTCCAGCTGGTAGCGGCGATGAACCCCTGCCCCTGTGGTCATTTGGGCGACCCGCGCCAGAGCTGCCACTGTACCGCAGCGCAAATCCAGCGCTACCAGTCACGCCTTTCCGGCCCGCTGCTGGATCGTATCGATCTGCAGATCGAAGTCCCGGCATTGCCACCGGAGCAGCTTACCTCACGAGAAGTGGGCGAAAGTTCTGCCGAAGTGAGGGAGCGGGTGATGGCGGCACGCGAGCGACAGTATGCCCGTGGTGCGCTCAATGCCCACCTGGGGGGTCGCGAGCTGGAAGCAGCCTGTAACCTTTCCACGGCGGATCGCACCTGGTTGGCCGGTGTGCTGGAGCGCTTGCGTCTCTCGGCACGGGCTTACCATCGTGTCTTGCGGGTGGCGCTGACACTGGCCGATCTGGCAGGCAAGCCACAGCCGGAGCGCGATGAGCTGATGGAGGCGATTGGCTATCGTCAGCTGGATCGTCAGTTGCGTCAGGGCTAAGTAGGACTCGCTTAAAGCGCAGTGGCGTCGAAGGCCCCCTCGATTTGGGTTTGCCACAGGGCGTTGTCGGCATCGGGGCGGTAAAGCGACAGCGTCAGGCGATAGGGCATCAATTCACGGTCACTCAGGCGCAGGCGCGGTGCCGTGGCTTCAAGATAACTTTCCATGCGCCATTGGTGAGGACCATCCGTGCCGCCCATGGCCGGACGCCAGTCGAGTACCTGCGGACTGGCGCTGGCCCCTAGCAGGGCGCGGGTCAGGCTCTCGAGGAAGCGCTCACTATCGATTTCAAGGGCACGATCGACTTGGGGGGAGACCAGCAACAACACCTGATTTTGGGGAGGCTGCAGGGCATCAACCTGGATGACCCGGGCAACGGCACGGTCACTCAGGTTTTGCAGGGCGTGCCGAACGGGGTCGGCGGGAGGTGGCTGACTGGCACAGCCCGCGACCAGCGCCAGCAGGAGAAACAATATGCTGCGTTTCAGCATTGGATCAGGGTCTCCTGCGAAGTGGTTGGCAAGCCCTGCTCCAGCTTGGCCACGAACTCACCCAGCTCAACGAACAGTCGGGCCCGGATGGGTTCAGCCTCATTGACCAGATGGTGACGGGCTTCCGGATCACGGTGAATGCGAGCCTGGGGAAATTTACGCTGAAGTACGGCCAAGTTCCACTCCCAGTCGACGGTGACGTCCTGCTCACCTTGCAGGATCAAGGTTGGCAGCGAGACGGGTGGCAGTGCAATCAAGCGTGGCATCCAGCGACGCATGGCGCTGACCCAGTGGAGCGAGAGGCGGGCTGGCTGCAAGGGGTCGGCATCGCGCAGGAAAGTGGCAAAGTCGGCATCGGTGGAATTGGGAGCGAAGCGCCGTGGCAGGCTATGCATGAAAGGGCCCATTAAGGTATGCAGCCAGCCGGCCTGCGGCCAGCCGGTAGGGCGTACCAAGGGCGCCAACAGAGCCAGCCCTGCCCAGGGAGGCGTGTTGGCGCGGCGCAGGACATCGGTGGCGAGTATCGCGGCTCCGGTGCTCTGGCCGATGCCCAGCCAGGGTTTGGGGGCCAGTCTTTTTGCTTCCAGCTGGGTCTGCACGGCATGGAGACAGGCGAGATAATCATCAAAATCGTCGATGCAGGCGCGCTTGCCGCTGGACAGGCCATGCCCCGGCAAGTCCCACAGTACGACTCGCCAACGGCGGGCCAGCAACCACTTCAGCAAGTGGCGATAAAGGCCGAGGTGATCGTAGTAGCCGTGTACCACGAAGACAGTACCGAGGGGAGCTGGCGGACTCCACACCTGGGTCCATAATTGGTAGCGCGGGGTGCCGGTATAGCCAGCGTGCAGCTCGATTTTTTCACTGAGCAGCGGTGCGAGGCCGTAGTACGCCAGATAATGGGTCAGTGCCGCAAAGTCCGCCAGGATGGGTTTGCCGTTGGTACGTATGGGCATCAGTGGCCCAAATGCCTGCAACGGGGAAAAGTCGGTCATGTTGCGCTCCATCGGCGGGACACTCGGCTTCCTGTTATCCCTAAGTCTAGCCGAGTCGATGCAGTCTTGGGTTTACATATGGAACTATTTTCCACAAAATGATGTCCAAGCATGGTAGAACCCCAAGCAAAGCTGTTAGCCAAAGGCTTTGAGAAAATGTTGCTGGCCGAGATTCGTTCGTCGGCTCGCCCCGGAGGAGGAGACTTCCCTGATGACTGAACGCGTTAATCGCCATCGCCTGCAGGTGGCCGCTGAACTGGACCGCTTCATTAACGAGCAAGCCCTGCCTGGTACCGGCCTCGATGCCGACAGCTTCTGGGCCGGGGTCGATGCCATCTTTCATGATCTGACACCAAAGAACCGCGAATTACTCGCTGAGCGTGATCGTTTGCAAGAGCAGCTCGACACCTGGCACCGCGAGAACCCGGGTCCGGTGCGCGACATGAGTGTGTATCGTGCTTTCCTCGAAGAGATTGGCTACCTGGTGGAAGCCCCCTCTGAGGTTCGTGTTTCGACCGCTAATGTTGACCCTGAGATTGCTGTCCAGGCCGGTCCGCAGCTGGTAGTGCCGGTGGACAACCCCCGCTATGCACTGAATGCCGCCAACGCGCGCTGGGGCAGCCTCTACGATGCGCTTTACGGTACCGACGCCATCTCCGAAGAGGATGGTGCGGAAAAGAGTGGCGGCTACAACCCCAAGCGTGGCGAGAAGGTCATTGCCTTTGCCCGTGGTGTACTGGATCAGGCCGCGCCGCTGGCCAGCGGTTCCCACAGCGATGCCGTCAAATACGTACTGAGTGGCGGCAAACTGGTCGTCACGCTTGAGAACGGCAGTGAGACCGGCCTCAAGGAGCCGGAAAAACTTGTCGGTTTCCGTGGCCAGGCGGAAAGCCCTGAGGCAATTCTGCTGGTCAACAATGGCTTGCATCTCGAAATCCAGATTGATCCGAATCATCCCATCGGCAAGACCGACCCGGCTGGCGTCAAGGATCTGCTGGTCGAGGCTGCGCTGACGACCATCATGGACTGTGAAGACTCCGTGGCTGCAGTAGATGCCGCGGACAAGGTCAAGGTCTACTCGACCTGGCTGGGTCTGATGAAGGGCGACCTGGAAGAGCCCATTGAGAAAGGCGGCAAGAGCTTCATCCGTCGCTTGAACGCTGACCGCGATTACACCACGCCTGATGGCGGTAGTTTGACCCTGGCGGGGCGTTCGCTGATGTTCGTGCGTAACGTTGGCCACTTGATGACTACCCCGGCGATTCTGGATGCCGAAGGCAACGAACTGCCTGAAGGCATTCTCGATGGCATCGTGACCAGCCTGATTGCAATGTACGACCTCAAGAAGGGCGAGAGTGATACACGCAACTCGCGTGAAGGCTCGGTCTACATCGTCAAGCCGAAGATGCATGGCCCGAAGGAAGTGGCCTTCGCCAATGAGCTGTTCGGTCGTATCGAAGACCTGCTTGGCCTGGCCCGTGATACGCTAAAAATGGGCATCATGGACGAGGAGCGTCGCACCTCGGCCAACCTCAAGGCGTCGATTGCTGAAGCCGCCTCCCGCGTGGCATTCATCAATACCGGCTTCCTTGACCGCACTGGCGACGAGATGCACACCGCCATGCAAGCTGGCCCGATGATCCGCAAGGGTGACATGAAAGGTGCCGCCTGGATCAGCGCCTACGAGCGCAACAACGTGCTGGTTGGTCTGGAGTGTGGCTTGCGTGGTCGTGCCCAGATCGGTAAGGGCATGTGGGCCATGCCGGACCTGATGGCAGGCATGCTTGAGCAGAAAATCGCTCACCCCAAAGCCGGGGCCAACACCGCTTGGGTACCCTCGCCTACGGCGGCGACCCTGCACGCGCTGCATTACCATCAGGTGGATGTCAGCGAAATCCAGATCGAACTGGAGGCCCAGGAGAAGCCCGATCTGCTCGACGACCTGCTCACCGTGCCGGTGGCCGAAAAGGTGGAGTGGTCCGACGCGGAGCTGCAAGAAGAGCTCGACAATAACTGCCAGGGCATCCTGGGTTATGTGGTGCGTTGGGTCGAGCAGGGTGTGGGGTGCTCCAAGGTACTCGATATCCATGATGTCGGCCTGATGGAAGACCGCGCCACACTGCGTATCTCCAGTCAGCACATTGCTAACTGGCTGCACCACGGTGTGGTTGATGCCGAGCGTGTCCGGCAGACTCTGGAGCGCATGGCCAAGGTGGTCGACGAGCAGAACGCAGGCGACCCGAACTACACGCCGATGGCTGCGGATTACGCAGGCTCCAGTGCCTTCCAGGCCGCCAGCGACTTGATCTTCAAGGGAGTCGAGCAGCCTTCCGGTTATACCGAGCCGTTGCTGCACCACTGGCGTGCTGTGCACAAAGCCAAGTAACAACACATTTAATGTAAGTGTATGTAGCGCCCCGGGTATCCGCCCGGGGCGCTTTGCGTTATGGTTTACGTCAACGTAAAGCGCCGTGGAGCGTAACGCGACAGTAAACACGCTGCCCATCGCCACAATGACAACAGGGAGCCTGAAGATGACCATGATGACCGCCGCCGCCATTGAGGATTTTCTCGATGAGGTGTTCCCTCAACGTCCGGGTACGATCGAAGGGGTCGACCGCATGCGGGCGACCATGAGCCTGGCCATCGAGGATGAGCACCTGCGTCCTGGCTCCAGTGTTTCGGGGCCGACCATGATGGGTCTGGCCGATGTTTGCTTGTATGTGGCGATTCTGGCTCAGATCGGTCCCGAGCCGATGGCCGTGACCACGGATCTCAACTGCCACTTTCTGCGCCGTGCCCGTGGTGATCGTGATCTGATCGCCAATGCACGCATCATCAAGCTGGGTCGCCGTCTGGTGGTCGGTGAGGTGCAGCTTTTCTCGGCGGGTGATGAGCAACCCGTGGCGCATGTCACCGCCACCTACGCCATCCCTGATTCCGACTAAGACCTTTTGTGGCGCAAGGCGCACACCACAAGCGCTAACCAACCGGCAATCATCAGCACGCCGCCCAGCGGCGTGATCAGGCCCAGACTGCGCATGCCGGCAAGGGCCATGAGATAAAGCGAGCCGGAGAACAGCAGTACCCCCATGGCCCACAGGCCAAGCACCAGCAACTGACCGCGCAGGGGCTGTGCGGCGCGCCAGGCCAGCACGCCAAGCATCGCCAGGGTGTGCCACATCTGATAGCGCACGCCGGTTTCGAAGGCAGCGAGTAGTCGTGTTGATAATTGCCCCTGCAGAGCATGGGCGGCGAAAGCGCCGGCGACGACTGCCAATGCGCCGGATAGCGCCACGATGCTCCACCATCCGCGCTCATGCATTACTGCTTTCCTCAGTTAATTTGAATGCCGCGCTACCGTACCGCGGATGTCGTCAAGGGGCTACAATATTGGCCCACACCCTCGTCAACTGGAGAGGATGCCATGCAAATTCAGCTCAACGGTGAGCTTCGCGCTTTTACCCCAGGCCTGACAGTAGCGCAACTGATTGACGAATTAGGTCTGTCCGGACGGCGTATCGCCGTAGAATGCAATGAACACATCGTGCCCAAGAGTGAGCATGGCACTACCCGGCTGGCCGATGGTGATCGTATCGAAATCGTACATGCCATCGGTGGCGGCTAGCGCTCTGTCTGCCGCCATCTGTTTTCCGACCCCGACAAAGGCCCCAACGATGACTGACTATTTCCAGGACCAGCCGCTGCGCATTGCCGGCCATGCCTTCACTTCACGCCTGTTGGTCGGTACCGGTAAATATAAGGATTTCGACGAGACGGCAGAAGCGATTGCCGCTTCAGGTGCGGAAGTGGTCACTTTTGCCGTGCGTCGTACCAATCTTGGTCAGGAAGCCAATGAGCCCAACCTGCTGGATGTCGTACCACCGGAACGCTTCACCCTGCTGCCCAATACTGCTGGCTGCTATAACGCCAAGGATGCCGTGCGCACCTGCAAGCTGGCGCGTGAGCTACTCAATGGCCACAAGCTGGTCAAGCTGGAAGTGCTGGGCGATGACGCGACGCTCTACCCCAATGTGGTAGAGACTCTGAAAGCCGCCGAGGAGCTGGTGGCCGACGGTTTCGATGTCATGGTCTACACCAGTGATGATCCTATTGTCGCCAAGGAGCTCGAGCGCCTGGGTTGCTGTGCGATCATGCCACTGGGTTCGCTGATCGGCTCGGGGCACGGTATCCAGAATCCGTTCAACCTGCGTCTTATCATCGAGCAGGCCCAGGTGCCGGTATTGGTGGATGCCGGTATCGGTACGGCCTCGGATGCCGCAATGGCCATGGAGCTTGGCTGTGACGGCGTATTGCTGAACTCTGCCATTGCCCAGGCGCGGCAACCCTTGCTGATGGCAAGCGCCATGCGAAAGGCCGTCGTGGCGGGCCGCGAGGCGTTCCTTGCCGGACGTATGCCGCGCCGTCAGAGTGCTGATCCTTCCTCACCTTTTGCCGGCCGTATTAACGGTTGAATTCACTGGAGCCGTAGTCAACTTCATGAGTGATTCGAGTCATAACGCCACTACCGGGCCGGAAGGCCCGGATGCTCCGCTGCACCGGCGTGGTATCAAGAGTTATGTGTTGCGGGCCGGTCGTATGACCCAGGCCCAGACCCGTGGGCTGGAAGAGATCTGGCCGCGCCTGGGGTTGAACCTGGCCGATGGCAGCCAGGACCTGGATGTGCTGTTTGGGCGTCAGGCGCCGCGAGTTGTGGAGGTCGGTTTCGGCATGGGAGCCTCTTTGATCGAGCAGGCAGAAACCTATCCTGAGACTGACTTCATCGGTATCGAGGTCCACCCGCCGGGCGTGGGTAAAGTGCTCGACGAGGCAGACAAACGCGGTTTGACGAATCTGCGCGTCTATCGTGAGGATGCCTTGGCGGTACTGGAGCAGTGTTTGCCGGAAAGCCGCATCGATACCCTGCAACTATTCTTCCCCGATCCCTGGCCCAAGAAGAAGCACCACAAGCGCCGCATTGTCCAACCGGCATTTGTCGAGCTGATCCGCACACGGCTCAAGCCAGGAGGAACGCTGCACATGGCCACAGACTGGCAGGCCTATGCCGAATGGATGGTGGAGGTAATGACAGCGGCACCGGGTTACGCCAACACGGCAACAGCCGAGACCGCGCCTTATGTGCCGCGCCCGGCGTTTCGCCCCTTGACCAAGTTCGAAGTACGCGGCGAGCGTCTCGGTCATG
>Ga0209075_1002351_pt1 | contig 16729 bp, 8 predicted proteins | sample Stecom2011_FD_187523 | JGI IMG/M metagenome (GOLD analysis project Ga0209075, IMG submission 187523) | Agricultural soil microbial communities from Utah to study Nitrogen management - Steer compost 2011 (SPAdes) (version 2) | ecosystem: Environmental > Terrestrial > Soil > Agricultural land...
CCGGAACACCGCCTACATAGCCATCGGGGTCTGCTTCCTGGCAACGCTGTAATTCGTCGAGCATGTACTGCAGCCGCTCTGCAGCTTCCTGGTGGTCCATAGAAGCCGTCATCAGGGCCAGGGAGGTCAAATAGTGGCCGGCGGTGTGCCCGTCCAGTCCGGTGTTTTCCCAGTTGCCGTAGCGTTCGGCCTTGGGCTCCAGACCAGCTTCTGCCAAAAAGGGAGCAAGTAAACGGTCGGGGTTGTGGGCCATAACATAGGCCGCATTCATTTCAGCGGCATGGGCGAAGGGCCCATCGAGCAAACGAACCGCCGAAAGCGGAAAGCTTTGGGGCCGGGGACTTGGTTCCGGAGCTTGTTGCCGACAGCCAAAGGCCAGGGGCAAAGCTATCAGGAGTGCAAAAAGGAGTACTTGTTTTTTTTTCATGATTCTTTGGAGTTTGTCGTTAATACCAGACAGGCATAAAAATAGTAAAAAATACTTTAATGCATTTTTAGTCTTTGGCTGAACTTTATTTTCTTTGTAATGTTGTGAATTTATTAAGTACTACTTAAATCTGCAAGTATGAATCGACTGGTAGCTGTTAAAAAGCCGACCGATATTTTTGAGTCTTACCGTGAGTCCCCCTTTGAAGCCCTTTTATCTTACCATAATTTTAAACAGACTTTTCCTGAATGTTCAAAGGCTGAGCTTTTGGTAAGTATGTGCATGGACAACCGAAACCAGCTGCACATCCCCAATAATTTCGCTTTTATATTACGCTCGGGCGGTGCCAATCTGCGACACAATGAGTTTAAGGTGTCCTATGCGGTGGCTGTTGGTGGGGTGCGGTTTTTGGCCATTATTGCCCACAGTCAGTGTGGTATGGTTAATTTGCACCAGCGCAAAGACAAGTTTATAGATGGCTTGGTTAAGAATGCCGGATGGGATCGCGAATTTGCCGAGGACCATTTTAATCAGTTTTCCCCAATTTTTGAGATCGGCAACGAAATTGACTTTCTGTTGTCTGAGGTCACTCGCTTACGCAATCGTTATCCGGGTATCGCCATTGCCCCCTTTTATTATCGGGTGGAGGATCACCATTTGTACCAGGTACTGGAATAGAAAAAGAGCTTGTTCGTTGTAACGAACAAGCTCTTTTTTTGAAAGAATACTTCGGCTTATTCCACCCAAATGCGTCTGATGCTCAGATCTACCGGTTGGGCTTGTTGCTGGCGAATGGAAAATTGAAGGGTTTCCATTCTTTCTAAAGCAGGTTCAAAATGTCCTGCCGTTTCATGAAAATAGGGCATAAAACCCGGATAAGGTCTTTTGATAAGAACGAATGCCCCTTGTTTTAGCTTTTCTAGGGGCAGCCTCAGTTCTTTTTCACCAGGCTGTAAGCGGGCCTTCGTGGTAAAGGCAATACCCCTGTCGTCAATCAGTCCCACCTCTATTTCCAGCGGCTGGTCTCCTTTGTTTTCTGCGGCTATACAAAGCATCTCTTTATGTGCCAGTTCCGCTGTACGACCACCTGTTTGTTGCTTAAAAAAGTATTTAAAGCTGAAGTCGTGAACGACCGTACCCCTGTGTTCGTATTGGGGCAATTGTGTCATATTGATGTGCCACGAGGCAGCGTTCATGCCTTCGGGGAGCAGTTGCAGACCCGGATCCCATTGGTGTAAGGTCGCTTCTAAATGGATTGCAGCGTCCCACAAAAGCAAGGGCGCTTCTTTTGAGGTGAATAGGGCCTCAAATTGCTGCCTCCAATCGTGGTGCCAGTCGCCGGGGCGACTGAGGGTTCCTCCCGGAAAAGTGAGGGTGGAATCGGGCCACTCGGCAATGATGCTGTAGCGCACCATGCCTTCGGTCGTCATGCTGCTGTCGAGTTCCACCCGATAGCGATCCTGTCCCAGGTAGCTGGCTTTTAGTTCAGCGGGACGAGAGTTTCCTGTAAATGTCACGCTCACTTTCGTGGGCTGTTTATTGGCAATCAGCTCAAAATCGAGCACGGCGGGACGCTCGGCGGTAAAGTTGCGGGGACTGAAATTGTGCAGGAGGGGAGCGGGTAAATTGGCTTCCGGAGCAACAAATTCGTCAAGGGCAAAGCGACCCAAGTCTGCATTGTTTTGGATGTGTGTCCTATTTCGTTTGTGCTTTAGGAGGTAAACACCAGGAAAAATTTTGAACCGACCTGCTTCGGCCTGCGTATTGTATTGGTTTCCGGCATTAAGACCTGCTATGCTGAAGTCGGACCCCAGATCTTCCATTGAAATGGCCATGGCTCGTTCCTGCCAGGTAACAGCTGCAACCTGGCGGTGTGGACTTGCAGGTGCGTATGGGTCGTCCAATTGGTGGGCGTCGGGCATAACTTCCAGTCGCCACAATCCCTTTTCTATTTTGTCTAAAAAATAAGCACCTTTTCCATCGTAGGCAACCAAAGGAGAAGACCCGTAGCCGGCTACTTGTTCCAGTTGCTCTGGTGCAGGTGGCAGGCTTGTGGTGTGGTTGGAGTAGAAAAAATGTTTTTCGTTGACCCATTCGCTGAGGTCCTCACTGTAGCTGATGCGGGCGTCCCCAAAGTCAAGATTGTTGGGCAGTTGGCCAAAATCTCCATATCTGGGCAGCTTGCGAAAGACTTCTCCTGCTATTTTCAAGCCCAGTGCCTTTTGAGGGGCGTAGGGCATACTCATATAATGGGTGCCGTAGTTGGTGTTGTAGGGGGCCAGAAACTGGGCGTCGTAGTCGAAATGGGTGGCCAGTTGCATCCCGGCCGATCTGAAACTCCTGGCCATGGCCGGATACATATAGGCTTGGCCAATATCTGCGGGGTCAAACTCATACACGATTTTAACTTGCTTTTTAAAGTCCTCGTTTTCAGCAAAAGGAAGGTGGTATTCGTCGACATGCGGCAAGAAATTGCCTTGTAATTGGCGGTTGGCCACCAGGTTGGTGGGATACCACTGAAAAGTGCCGCCCTGAACATCCGCATCAAGGTAGGCATCCAGCAGATGTATGCTGTGGCTCATGTTGTAGAGGATGGGGGTGCGGGTGCCGGTTGAGCGCATCGCGGCCACCATCCGGTTAATGTAGGTGAGTACTTCTTTTGTACTGCCTCCGTGGTGGGGTTCGTTGCTGACTTCAAAGGCCAATATGGAAGGGTCCTCATGGTAGGCCAGGCCCGTATAAGGGTTAACGTGATTAAGAAATTGTTCCAGGTAATTTTCCTGAGCCCGAATGGCTTCGGGGTGAGTAAGGCATCCGGCCTTTCCATATTTGGTGGCAAAGCCGGGTGTGGCTTCATCTGGTTCGGGCCAGCCGTTGCCCCAAAATGCGATGGGGGTGATGACGAAACGAAAGCCTCTCTGCTTCATTTGGTGGATGGTGTAATCGAATAAACGCAGATGTTCATTTTGCAGGAGGTTGCCTAAGGTGTCGCTGATTTCCGTATCCCAAATATGTACACGATACAAGTCAAGCCCCAGACGTGCCATGTGGTAGATGTCCTGATTGATGGCTTCCTCCGGATGCACACCCATACGGTTGGCCATGCGGTAGGCATGGGCAAAAGGCAGAGAGTAATTGGCACCAAAGCCAGTGAGTTCTGCATCGTTGCTGAGTTCGCGCAGCACGCCTTGCGCATCGGTATAGCTGCCCTGCCCGGATCTGTTTTGGGCTTGAATAAATAGGGGAAGTAGGGAGAAGAGTAGGATCGATTTAAAAACGTTACACATAATTGTCGCCTGTTTTAGAGGAATACTCAAATATAAGATCTTTCTGATAGAGCTGGATCGTAGTTAAAGAAACAGGGGCTTGCGCCCCTGTTTCTCGTTTTTTTATCAGGGTGTGTTATAGCGCTTCAAAGGTGAGATTGTGCGTATTGAAATCCACCTTCAGCAAATAGTTGCCGTTTTCCAGGTTGTAGTTGATGTTGGCGTCCTTGTATAGAAGTCCGCCTTCATTGGCTCCAAAAAACAGATCCCAGTCGTTGTTCAACAGTATTTTGAACCCCCACTCAGAGGGTGCACTGATGCTGACTTCAGCCGTAAAAACGCCCTGGGTTTCACCAGCAGTCAGGGGGCTAATGCTTGTCCAATCATCGTTAATTCCGCTGTAGCCCACCTCGGTTATTTCCATATATTGATAGCTGAGGTTTTTCAGGTCGGCCTCAATGAGCCAGAGGCCAGCTTCCGGAGCTGCAATGTTCTCTGCTTCAGATGGCGGAGGCATTAGGGTGCCCGCTGTTTCGCCTTGCTTGTATTCGCTGCCCCAGTTTTCAGCTTCCAGCATCATCACATAACCCCATTCGGAATCTACATTAACAATACCAGCAAAAGTTGAGTCCAGGTCGCTCTGAAGACGCAGATACGTGTCGAAAGTCCACCCTCCGCGAATCAGATCGTCGATACCAGGCAAATAAAGTTTGTCGCTGATGGGGTCTTCAATTACGACCTCGCCCTGTTCGAGGGTATACTGAAGGTTGGCGGGATCGGCCAGGTGAAGGGTCAGCGTATAGGTGCCTGCTTCATTTACCGTAAAGCTGCTGCCGCTTTCGTTAAGCTGGTAATTCAGGATACCATCGGTAGTTGCAGGAGAAAAGTTGATTTCTCCTGCAACTGCTGCTTCATCGTTGGTGCTGGTACTCACGTTGTAGGTTTTCGTATTGCTGCCAACGGTAAATGTGGCCCCGGCTGTTTCTGTTGTGAAGGTCAGTAACCAGGCGGTCTCTGCCTTCAGGTACGTGAATTCGCCAGTCACATTGCCACTTGCTGTGAGCCCTTCGATCAGTGTGGCTGTCCATTCTGCAGTTTGGGTGTTTACAGTCGTGTAGTAGCACCCTCCAATTCCGGGAAACCAGAGGTTCCAGTGACTGGCCGTTTCTTTACTCAGGCGGAATTCATTACCATCCTCACCCACATTGCCCCACAAGGTGCCATCCCCTTCTTTGAGAAACCAGTTGGCCCAGGCTGAGGCGTTCATAAAACCACTGTAAATGCCGTCGCTGTCTGGTGCATACAAATAACCGCTTTCTTCACCACCGGCATTAACAATAAAGCCTTTGCTCATGTCGGTTTCAAAAGGCGTTACCATTACCGAAAGTACATTGCTGTAATGCGCTTCGGTATTTTTGCCCAAGGCCATATTGGCTCTGAAGTAGAGGGCTGAGGATTTACCTGCCTCCAGTCCCAGATTGAGGGCCAGGGTATTTAAGGCCAGTCCACTCATTACATGGGGGTTGTTGCTTGGGGCTATGGTGCTGAAAGTGCCGAAATCCTCGGAGGCGGCCGCTTCTAGGCTAACCAAGGGCAGGGAGGAGGGTGCCTTCATGGAAGGATTGCTCAACATCAGATCGCTTTCGGTCCAGGCAAAAGCCAGAACCGCACTTTCCTGATTGCCGGCATTAAGCACTATTGTGTTGTTGTTGACCGTTAGCTGACCGGCCTCAAAATCAGATACGGTAATTAAATCACCTTCTTTTTCGCAGGCTGAGGATATCAGCAAAAGAAAAAGTGTCGGGAGATATGGAATGAATCGTTTCATCTTTCTCAGGTTTTGTATTAGTAATCTTCATTAAACAGGTTGGGATTGGCCGACAGCTCCGTGGCCGGAATGGGGTAGATGCGGTAGCGTTGATCTACAGCCTTGCCGTCTTTTACTCCGCCCTTCCATTGCCAAAGGTATTTGTCGCTTGTAAAGGCGTCGAAACGAATCAGGTCCGTGCGTCGCACCGCCTCCCAATACAGCTCTCTTCCCCTTTCGTCCAAAAAGAATTTAAAAGGAATGCCATCCACCGTAGCACTCAGGTCGTTCAGACTGACTTCAGGTGCATTTCGGTTGATGCGCAGTTCGTTAACCAGATCCAGGGCCTGATCAAGATCTGTATTACTGCGCAAGGCTGCTTCGGCATACATCAGGTAGGCATCGGCCAGACGGAAGAGCGGGAAATCGATGTCTACACCATCGGTTTCGGTGTTGGAGGCCACGTCTCCATCATCAGTCAGGTTGCTCCATTTGGTTACAAAGTAGCCTCCGGCACGATTATCAACTCCTTCGTCCATGTATTGCTGCTGTCCCTCGGTAAAAAAGAGCGCGCGATCGTCGTTAAAGCCATCGAACAAAGCGGGGAATTCACCACGCACACGGAACATGCTCCAGGCGCTGGCAACGCCCACTGTTGCTGCTGCAGGGCCATAATCGGTGTCTACCTGGCCACAGGTCAGGTAGGTAGTGGCGCCCCAGGAAACAACGTTGCGGCTGTCCACCACCAGTGGAAAGATGATTTCCTGTCCCGCACCCACGCGCTTGTGGTTGTCTGCATTGAACAGTTTGGTGTAATCGGCCTCCAGGGCATAGCCTTCGTCCAGCACTTTCTGGGCATAGGCCATACAATCCTCATTGCGGTCTCCCGCTCCATAAGTCTCAGCATTCAGGTACATACGTGCCAGAAGCATCCAGGCCGCGGCTCTGGGGGCATGGCCGTACTCTGTATTGGCGGCAGAAGGCAGGACTTCTCCTGCTGCTTTAAGTTCGGTCTCCAAAAAGTTGAAGATGTCCATCGCTTCCCAACGCTCGGGCAAACGGGAACTTCCAATCAGGTTTTCGTCGGCAAAAGGAATGTTGTGAAAGAGATCCATTGCATGGAAGTAGGCCAGCGCACGCAGGAAACGGGCTTCCGCACGATAGTTACGAATGGCTGCCTGCTCGGCCTCGGTGAAGCCTGCAATGCGCTCGTCCGTGCTGTTTTTTAAAAACTCATTGCACAGCGAAATCGAATAGTAGGAGCGGTAGTACATATCGGCTACCCAGGTATCCTGAGCGTCCCAGGTCAGGAAGGTCAGGTTGCCAATGTTGTCCCCTTCAATCCAGGTGGATCCAATCTCATCGGTGCCAGCTTCTTGCATATTGAAATAGCAACGCATGTAGTCGTAACCGTTGTTGCTGCTCAAGTCGGGATCTTCTCCTCCCTTGCCTTGTCCTGCCGTTACAAAGGATGCGTAGCATTTGGCCAGGGCGCTGAGGTAGTTGCCGGGTTCGGCGTATACCGACTTTGAGGTCTCTTCAATATTTGGATATTGATTGAGATCGTTGGTACAGGCCGAGAAAGCAGCCAACGCGGCGAGCACCATGGTGAATATTTTTATTTTTTTCATTGCTTACTTTTTTTATTGCTGTTGTTTTCGATTTAGAACTCCAGGCCCAGATTCAGTGAAAAGATGCGGGGACGAGGATAAAAGGAAAGATCCATTCCGTTAGGCACTTCCGGGTCTACCCCGCTGTACTCGGTCAAGGTAAAGACGTTTTGCACCATGGCGCTCGCATTCAACTTGGCCCACGGGGTGATATTGCCAAAATTGTAGCCCAAGGTTAAGTTGTCCATTTTAAGGAAGGAGGCATTTTCGACATAATAGTCCGACAAGTACTGACGACTGTTGAAGCCCGTCTCTAAATAGCTCTTGTGCAGATTGTTCAGCTGGTAGGAGTTGTAGGACATGGTGCCAAGGGCTCCGGTGTTCATAGCCATTCCGTTGTACACATAATTGCCAATATTGGCACGGAGACTGGTGCTCATGCTCCATTTCTTGTAGCGAAGGGATGTGCTGAAACCCAGAATGTAATCGGGTGCAGGCGAATTGTAGCGGTACAAATCGTCGGAGTTGATCCTGCCGTTGGCGTCGATATCGGCATAGGCCCCTTCAATGGGACGCCCCTGTTGGTTGTACAATTGGTGGTAGACATAAAACATATTGGGGGCGTAACCCTCTGTCAGCACCTGAAAGTAGTAACTGTCGATGCCTGGTCCAACCGACGTATTGGTGATTTCGGTACCGTCAATTATCGACAGGTTTTTGATGGTTTGGGTCAACCAGCTTGCGTTAATGCTGATGTCCCAAGTCCAGTCCCTGGTAACCACCGGAGTTGCCATCAAACTTAACTCCCAGCCTTCGCTGTCCACATTGCCAACATTGGTCAGAATGGTTTTGTCGAAGTTGGTTCCTGCCGGGGAAGGTACACGGGCCAGCAGATCTTCGGTTTGTCTGGTGTAGTACTCTACCGAACCCGACAGACGGTTGTTGAAAAAGCCAAAGTCCAGACCGAAGTTGAAAGCCTTGGTGGTTTCCCATTTTAAGTCGGCAACATAAGCTTCAGGTCGGTAGGTGTTGACCGGCGTGTTGCCAAATATGTACTGGGCCCCGGTTTGACTGATGGTATACACCGGCAGGTAGCCATAGTTGCCGATGCCTTCCTGCTGACCGGTAATGCCGTAGCTGGCACGTAGTTTCAGGTTGCTTAGCGCATAAAATCTGCGCAGGAAACCTTCTTCCGACATACGCCAGGCCAGCGCCAGGGAAGGGAAAGTCCCCCAACGATTTTCCTTACTGAAGCGTGAGGTGCCGTCTTGTCGGATGGTAGCCGTAAGCAGATATTTCGAGGCCAGGGCGTAGTTGGCTCGACCATAATAGGAAAGAAGGGTGTGGCGTTGGTCACTGGCTTTAATTGCGTTTTGCGAGACACCGGCTGCATTAAATTCTTCGTAAAAGGGTGATGTGCTCTTCCAGCTTTGGTAATCGTAACCTGCAGTCAGGTCCAGAGTGCTGTTGATGCCTTCCAAATCCTTGTTGTAGTTGAGGTATGTGGTTAACAGTTTGTTCTCCTTTTCCTGGGGGCCATAGCCGTAATCGCGTCCCCCCGAAACATAGTATTGGGCTGCATAATCAGGAACATAAATATCGCCCTCACCCTTTGCATAATCGTAGCCCAGTGTGGTTTGCCAGCGCAAATCGGGCAAAAAATGAAACTGGTAGTTGACATCCAAATTACTGATTAGGCGCTGAACGGTACTGCTCGAGTTGTAAAATTCGACCAGTGAAACCGGATTGATGACTCCCGAGGTTACCGGATTTCCCTCGCTGTTAATGGCTTCGTTGTAGCCGCCGTAGCCTTGATTTCCTGAATGGACGGGGATGGTGGGGTTGAAAGTTGCTGCCGCCCAAATGGCATCGGTGGCGGCAAACTTATTGTTGTTGTGCGAGCCCTTTAATCCCAGATTCAGCTTCAGGTGGTCGTCAAAGAGCGCTGGTGAAAGCGACAGGCTTCCTGTAATCCTTTCAGCCTGGTCGTATTTCAATATCCCATTTTGATTGTAATAGCCTATGGAAAAGCGGTAGGGAAGTTGGAAAGCCTCACCCGACATGCTGAAGTTGTTGTCGCTGCCAAAGGCCATTTGGTAAATTTCCTCATTCCAGTTGGTGCTGGTGTTGCCCAATAGCGCCTGTTGATCTTCACTGCCCATCTTTTCAAGCACCTCGCGAAATTCTTCGGTAGATAACATCTCGGGCAGTTTGGTTTTTACTTGCAAGGAATTTGTTGTGCTAAAGTTGATGCGGGTTTTGCCCCCTTCTCCTTTTTTTGTCGTGATTAAGATAACCCCATTGGATGCCCTTGAGCCATAAATGGCCGTAGCTGAGGCGTCTTTCAATACCGTCATGCTTTCGATGTCGTTGGGGTTGATTAGACTCAGGAAGTTGTTGCTGTTCCCACTGATTCCGCCCGTTTCAAGGGGGACTCCGTCGAGGACAATCAGCGGATCGTTGCTGGCGTTGAGCGAAGCGCCTCCTCTGATTCGGATGGTTGATCCGGCTGTGGGGGAGCCACTTCCGGACATGATTTGCACCCCGGAAACCTTGCCGTTGATCAGCTGTTCGGGAGAGCCGATGATGCCCTGGTTAAAGTCCTTGCTGCTCACATTGGAGACAGCTCCTGTCAGGTCGCCTTTTCGCTGCATCCCGTAGCCAATGACTACCACCTCATCGAAACTGATGAACTCGGGGCTGAGTTCAAAATCTACACGGACGCGACCGGAGACCGGCATGCTCTGCGTCTGAAAACCCAGGTAGGATACCAGCAGGACCTCGTTGTCGGTCACTGAAATGGAGTAGCTGCCGTTGATGTCGCTTGTTACTCCCCGGTTGGAGCCTTCGACGACAATGGCTGCGCCGGGTATGGGTTCCCCGGTCCCGGCTTCTGTGATGGTACCGCTTACCGTTTTCTGTTGGGCCGATAGCATTAGGGCCATCCCCCAGAAAAGGAAGAGTATGCCCCATCGTCTGTTGTTACTGTTTTTCATCAGATAAGGAATTTTGAAGTTTAAGGTAAATCGTTTGTCGTAGGGTGGGCAGATCGGCACAATAGGCCGTGAGTTCTAATTGTCGTTGTTGTCCGGTTTGAAGAAAGATGGCTGCCCGTCCCGCCTGACTTATTGCCGGGTTGGTCCCCAGAAGATGGGCATCACCCTTTATTTCGAAAACTATTTTCTGTCCCGATTCCGGCCAGATGGTTCCCTGTTCGTCCACCAGGTCGGCATGCAATACCACCAGGTCACCACCGGTACGTGTTGGCAATTGCTGCTCATCAAGATGCAGGTTTAGGCGCTGGAGCGACCTAGGGGTATGGCGCTCGGTTGCGGCCAGCATTTCGTCGTTAATGAAACCCTGGGCAATTATTTTTCCCGGGCGAAAATCATCGAGCATAAAGGTGAAGGGGGCCTGTTGCAGGTGGGCTGTTGCATAGTTCGTGTCCGGGCGTTGTCGGCCATAGGGCTGTCCGTTCACAATCAACTCTACCTCCTGGCAGTTGCTGTATACTTTAACTTCTTTACACTCGGCCTTATAGAACCGGTTGGCGATATAGATAAAGGGGCTTGCTCCTGCTTGCTCAACACTTATTTGACTCTTATGCAGGTAGTAGGCCTCGTGGGGACGACGATAGGTATCAAACAGCACATTTGTGCCGTCCCGATTCGGTGAAGGTGCCAAACAAAATATCGGTATTTCCCCTACATTCTGATTCGTGACCAAACTCATATTTTCCTGTTTCAATGCACGCAGCAGGGCGTCGTCCAGGGCCGCACTGTCGCAGCTCAGGAAGATGCTGTTGAATCCGGCTTCCCTAATCTTTCGCAGGTCGCGTTGAATGGCTGTTTGTAATGCAGCGTCTTTATTGTCTGGGAAATTGGCCGCATAGATGATGGTTTGCAACTCCTCTTTGGGATAGGGGGCGGACGTATCGATTTGGGCGTCCTCCGTAATAAGTGTTGACTGGTCCTGACGTGCTCTGATACAGGCCGGGAGCAGCAACAAGGCCAGAAAAATAAGGATAAGAAGTGGGCATTTGAACATGGCCTTTGGTAGCTTTAGTAGGGGTGACTTAAGTAATCAAGGACGGAGGTCGCCCTTCCCTGAAAATCGAAAAAGGCCACATTTTCCCAGGACGATCCGGTTCCCCAGCCGTCATTCATTGTGGAGCTGATCCACGCGGGTTCCCAGTAGATAACACCAAGTACTCCAGCCTCCTGCATGTTTTGATTGAGGGCTGTCATAAATTGTTTTTGACCCTCCACCGTATAGTCGAAATCCTTTACCGGTTCCTGATCAAAATATATGTTGTTGTAGCTGTCGTTGTTGGCTGAGGTAAAAGGGTAAGCAGTTTCCAGGACCATAAAATCTTTTTGGTGGGTCTGGCGCAGGCTTTTGAGCAGATCCGGTAAGGCATCAAAACTTATTGTGCTGTGCCAGATGTGATAGTAGGACACTCCCATTATGTCAAAATCACTCACGCTACCTTTAGCCATAATATCCCGAGTCCAGTGATCCAGGTTTTTGGGGTCGGCCACATGCAGGATAATCTTTGTGGGGCGACCAGCAAGGCCATCAATGTCGCGTACCGCCTGAATGCCTGCGTTTACCGCTTTTCCGAAATTGCTCCAGTGACCCTTGCAAACATCCAGGTTTGGAAAGCCCTCGGGCAGATTGGTGCGCAGCATTCCGCAATTGGTCTCGTTTCCTATCTGAACAAGCTCTGGCAGCAATCCCTTTTCGTAAAGGTGCAGCAGTGTGGAATAGGTATAAGTATAAATAGAGTCACAAAGCACCTCAATGTTGGTAATTGCTTCCCAGGCCTTCGGCAGGTCCTGGTGGCCCGGGTCTGCCCAGGTGTCCGAATAGTGGAAATCGAGCAATACTTCCATACCTGAGAATTTTGCTCTTCTGATGCTTTTCTCTACATCACTGAGGCCGCTATAGTGGTTCCCTCTTGTATTCTCAGGCGTGTGCCAAAGGCGGATACGTGCCAAATTGGCCCCCTTCTGTTGCAAGAAAATGTAGGGGTCGATTACTGTGCCTTTTTCGTCGCGATAAACGCCACCATTGTCCTCTACCTGATTAACGTATGACAGGTCTACCCCGTGGTAATATGCACTTGCCGGCTGATCGGGTTCATTGGGTTGAGGGGGCTGGGGCTTAGGCTGGTCTTTGTCGCCTGAGCAGGCCATCAACATAAGGCCCAGAAGGGCCATAAACAGGTAAGCGCTTTGCTTAATTTCTTGCATGGTGCTAAAAAATGTTTAAGTGTGGTAAAAAATCAACATCAAAGATATGTGCGTCCTGGTTTAAGGGCTTTACAGGAACTTACATATGTTTGTCCAAATCTTACATCTTTGTTTTGTATTGTTGAAATATTGTGCTAGTTTTCTGGTCTTAAGTTGTTTGGGTGTTTACATTTTCTTCCACTATGAAGCTTGTTCCTTTTTTTGCTTACTTATTTTCTCCTGTGTGCCGCGGCATAATTTTACTGACCTTGCTTGTTCCAGGAAACCTTTTGACCCTGCAAGCCGAATCAACATCGGCCTTGTATTTTATGAATCTTACCACCCGGGAGGGGCTCAGTTCCAATGTAACCAACTCTATTGTACAGGATGCTTATGGTTTTGTGTGGATTGGTACGCAGGAGGGCCTGTGTCGTTTCGATGGGTATAAGATGCAATATTTCAGAAGCGGGAACGGTGTTGCTGCACTGAGCTCGGATAATATCAGTTGTTTGCTTTTGGATGGTGACCGTTTGTGGGTGGGCACCTGGGAAGGTTTAAATGTTGTAGATGTACGGACCTTTGAAACAAGAAGGCTGGAAACAGGGAAGGCCCGGGTTATCAGAACATTATTTCGTGATGAAGAAGGCAGGGTATGGGCCGGCACATCAGAAGGGGCTTTGGTTTACGAAAAGGGCAGAGATATTATGCACCGAATCACTACCTATAACAGTGATTTGAGTCATAATATGGTACGTTCGTTTTGTCAGACACCGGATGGGGCCGTTTGGATAGGTACTTACGACGGTCTAAATCGATATTTTGAAGGTGGAATGGTGAACTATCGCCTGAAAGGAGATTATAAGCCTTTGATGGAGAACAATCTTATTTGTTCAATTCTGCCGGTTCCTGGCAAAGAGGACCATTTATTGTGGGTGGGAACAGAAACCGGACTGGTGGCTTTTGATTACGTGACAGGGAGTCAGCACCATTACAACGCCACCAATACGACTTTCAGCAATGAGGTTATTAAAACCATATATGCCCCCAACGACAGTGTGTTGTTTCTGGGTACCGATTTCGGACTAAATGTTTTTCAGCCCGAGTCCGGGCGCAATGAGGTTTATTATCACGACCCTCTTATCAGCAGCAGCATTGGAAGTAATGTAGTTTGGGAGATCTTTGAGGACAGACAGCAGCGTTTATGGTTTATTACTTCCAATGGAGTTAGTATTCTCAACCATGGGGCTCCTCTGTATACTTTGCATGAAGAGTTTTTTTCTGACCAGACCCCGCGGGTGGGTAATCAGGTTCGCGATATTTTAGTCAGCCGCAAGGGCGATGTTTGGCTGGCTTCCATACACGGGGTTATACAGCACCGCAAGGGTTCTGATCAAAGTACTACTTTTTCGGTTGGAGAAGCCGGTCCAGGGAGGCTGTTGATAGATAATGTTTATTGTTTGCAGGAAGACGAGCAGGGTCGTATCTGGATAGGGACCGCAGCGGGCTTAAATGTATGGGATGAAGCCAGGCAACAGATGTATGCCATAACCGCTTCCCGTGAAAATGGTTTACACAGCAATTACATCAGCAACTTTTTATTGGATGACGACGGAACGCTGTGGTTGGTGGCTTGGGAAGGAGGCCTTTATCGTGGGCGGTTTCTGAGGGATGATCCTTCCAGTCTTTCTTTTATCAGGATGGATGAAGACGGCGATGGGAGAGTTTTGTTGAACGATTCCCTGGTGTATTATGCCAGTCGCAGCGGTTTATTTGCCTTTGATAAAGAGCGTATGGGAAAGCGGCCGGTGAGCAAGGTGAACGATTACTTGAACAGTCGTTATATTTCTGGACTTACTGCGGACGCCACAGGATGTTTGTATTTGGGTATGGAGAACGCACTTTTGAGGTATTGGCCCCAAAACGACAGCCTCGATGTGTTGACCATTAACACGGGACGTCTTGAAAAGTTAATGAATTTGCATTGTGATAGCAAGGGGAAGGTCTGGGCCAGTACCCAACGTTCACTCTTGAATATCGATCCCTCGGACAGGACCTTTGCAACGCTCCCCTTGATTCATTATGCGCCCATCAACAGCTTTTATGCGTATGCCAGCACGCTTTCGACTGAGGAGCGCCTATTGGTTGGGGGCGATAACGGCTTTGTGGAGCTGGACGTGCATAGTTTTGCTCCCGACACCAATCGTGTGGAGGTCTTGCTAACCGGCTTGCGCATCAATAATGAAGCAGTTCGTGCTTCTGATTCCAATCTGGTGCTCGATCGCGATCTGGCCTTTAAGGATAAACTGTTTTTGGACTATCAGCAGAATTCGGTGACCATTGAGTTCTCCACACTTGATTATCTTTTCCCCGGGGAGAGTCAGTTTGCCTACCGGCTGTTGCCTCTTCAGGAGCAGTGGCAGCGAACCTCCGGAGCAGAGAATTTTGCTGTTTATGCCAATCTACGGCCCGGGAAGTATCTTTTTGAGGTCAGGGGCTCCAGCCACTTGGGCAACTGGAGCAAGGTACGGCAACTGCAACTGGTGGTAGCCCCACCCCTTTGGTTAAGCAGAGGTTTTATTGTCTTGTATCTGGTGATGATAGTCGTGAGCCTTTATCTGGTTTTTCGTTTGTTCAACTATCGGCAGCGGCTGCATTCTGAATTGCAGCTGGTGCGACTCGAAAAGCAACACAGCGAAGCCATTTACCAAACTCGTTTGCAGTTTTTCACCAATATATCACATGAGTTTCGTACCCCTTTAAGTTTGATCATTCCCCCGGTTAAGGAACTGTTGAAGAGTTCAGAGGGCAGTGAGCGACAGCAAAGAATGTTGCAAATTGCTCACCGAAATGCACAACGCTTGTTTAAGTTGGTTAATCAGTTGCTCGATTTTCGTAAGCTCGAGAATGCGGGTTTGGATGTGCAGGCACTTAAGCTGGATTTGGTGCCTTTCCTTGAGAATATCTTTAGGGCTTTTGAGGATTTGGCTTCGAGACATGAAATTGCTTATTCCTTTGCTTTGGATAGAGCGGCTTTAGAAGCTGATGTGGATGCGGCTAAGGTGGAAACAATTGTGTTTAACCTTCTTTCTAATGCCTTCAAGAATACGCCCTTTGGCGGCAAGATTGTTTTGTCCCTTTCCCTGGAGGGGGAGCAGGTGGAGATAGCTGTTATTGATAATGGAGAGGGTATTTTGCCCGAAGACCAAGAGAAGATCTTTGAACAGTTTTTTCAGTCGGTAAGAGGTGCAACCGAAAAAATCGGTTCGGGTATAGGCTTAACGCTGGCCAGAGAGTATGCACGGATGCATGGTGGCGATTTGCTACTTACCAGTACGCCGGGTGAGGGCAGTTGCTTTAGGTTCCTTTTTCCCTTGAAAAATCATCCTGCCACCAAAGGGCAATGGGCAGGAGCTTATGATGAGGGACTCCAATTTCAGGCAGCTGCTCCGGCTTCCGGGAGACTGTCCGAGCGGCACCACGGGCGTCGATTGGTTCTGGTAGACGATAACACGGATTTACTGGACTATATGCTTATGGGGTTGGAAGAAGTATACGAAGTGTTTACAGCCAGTGATGGAGAAGCCGGGTTGGAGATGATACGGAAAGTACACCCCCATCTTGTCATCAGCGATGTAATGATGCCCGGGATGGATGGAAGAACGCTGTGTTCTGTGTTGAAGAAAGATAAAAGCACCGCCCATATTCCCGTAGTGTTGCTTACCGCACAAAGCCTGGATGTGCAAAAAACTGAAGGTATGCAGGCAGGAGCCGACTTGTATTTGACCAAACCTTTTGATATGGATTATCTGCGTTCCTGTATTGCCGGACTGTTTAGGCGTGGTGAAGAGATGGAGGCCTATTTTGTGCGGAAGTTGATGTTAAATCCCCAAGGGGGAGAGGGGAAACCTTTGGCGGAGGACGAATTGTTTTTACAGAAGGTGATGCGGATCATAGAGGGGCAAGTGTCCAATCCCGATTTGTCGGTAGATTCAATTGCTCAGGAGGTGGGGTTCAGCGCCACTCATCTCTATCGTAAATTGAAAGAGATTACTGGTTTTTCAACCAAGGAGATTGTGGTGAACTATCGCATGCAAAAGGCGGCCGATATGCTGCGCCATCAGCAAGGAAATATTACTGAAGTAATGTACGCCGTTGGTTTTTCGAGTCTGGCCTCTTTTTCCCGGAGCTTTAAATCGAAGTATGGGGTAACTCCCTCGGCCTGGGCGGCCGGGGAGTCCTGAAAAGGAGTTAAACCATACCGGCAAAGCCCATAAAGGCCAGGGCCAGAATGCCGGCCACCACCAGGGCGATGGGGGCGCCCTGCATGCCCTTGGGAATGTTCATCAGGTCGAGTTGTTCGCGAATACCGGCAAAGGTAATCAGGG
>Ga0209075_1002352_pt1 | contig 16727 bp, 17 predicted proteins | sample Stecom2011_FD_187523 | JGI IMG/M metagenome (GOLD analysis project Ga0209075, IMG submission 187523) | Agricultural soil microbial communities from Utah to study Nitrogen management - Steer compost 2011 (SPAdes) (version 2) | ecosystem: Environmental > Terrestrial > Soil > Agricultural land...
GGCATTCCCGCCGGGGAAAGAAAGAAATTACTGGTCCTGGTTTCTTTGCTCTGTCTGGGAGTAGTGTTTATGCTTTTGGCGGGCAAACCCAGGGTTCCGGATCAGCGCCTTGCTCCTTCTGAAGAAAACATACCACAGTGGGAAAATGGAGAAGGATTTTGGGAGAAAAAGCAGATGGAAACGGAACTGTCATCGGCGCTGTCCCAAATAACAGGGGTGGGACGGGTTAGAGTCGATATTATGCCGGCGGGAACCGCCAGGGAGCACTGGTTGTACCGGGAGACTACTGAAGAGAGGACGACCGAGCGGGAAAACGGAGAGGTCACCAGAGAACAACGAATCCAGAAAGAGCCGGTTTTTCGCCGGGGAAGCGGAGGAACGGAAGAACCGGTATTGATTGAAAAAGAAGCACCCGCGGTTGCCGGAGTTTTGGTGGTGGCCGAAGGCGCAGAAAACCCTGTTACCTGCCGGAGGTTGTGGGAGGCCACAGCAACAGTACTGGGGATACCCATTCACCGGGTAATGGTGTTACCCTGGGGAGAATAAAGAGTGAGGAGGAGTGAAAATGAAAGCGGAAGAGTCTGTCCGGCCCGGAATTATACCGGTGACAGTAGTTATCCTTGGGGCATTTATTACCGGGTTTTTTTTGGCCGGGCGCCGGCCGGAACGGGAACAGAAAGCTCCGCAGGTCGCCGTAACAGTGGCGCCCCTTTCGCAACAGGTTGATTTTCGTCTGGAAAGAGAGAGAGAAAGAAGCCGGTTAAAAGAAGAATTGGAGAGGATGTTGGAAACCGCCGGTGGAGATTTGGCGGTTAAAATTGAGAATGAATTATGGGAACTGACGCTGCGGGGGAATGTGGAAAAAGAGGTGGAGAGCCTGCTTACCGCCAGGGGATACCGGGAAAATACTGTCGTTATCCATCCCCAAACAGTCACTATTGTCGTAAAGGGCGCGGATTTAACATCAACAGAGGCGGCGACTATCGGGCAATTGGCGGCTGAGGCGACCGGGTTTCCTCTGGAACAAATCCGGATTGTCGAATGATCAAAGCGGTCTCCTTGGCAGGATGAGAATATGAAGAGACGGAAAAGAAAGAATAAAAAGAAGGAAAAAAATACTTCCCGGTGAATTAAGTATAAATCAATCTTCTGTCTTATCCTGCAAAAGGAGGCTTGTAATGAGTATTAAAATCAACGATATAAAAGAGCTGGTAAAACTGGTGGAAGAAACTGATATAAACGAATTGAACGTAGAAATGGACGGCGCTAGAGTGGTGATTAAAAAAGGCAATACCGGGGTTGCGCCGGTTCCGGTTCAACCGTCCTCTGCTGCGGAAAAAACGGAGCCGGCGGCGGCGGAAGCCTCGACTCCCGCTCAAGAAGAAGAAAAGAAACTTCCGGATAACCAGGTTACCATTAACGCCCCCATGGTGGGCACTTTTTACCGGGCGCCGAGTCCGGGAGCGGAAGCTTTTGTCGAAACGGGACAAATTGTCGAACCCGGCCAGGAACTATGTATTATTGAAGCCATGAAATTGATGAATACGATTGAATGCGATTTTCGCGGCAGGGTGTTGCGGATCATGGTGGATAATGCCCAGCCGGTAGAGTACGGGCAACCCATGTTTTTAATGGAAAAGCTGTAATCTTTATTATAATGTACCGGAGGTGTTTCAGAAAAATTGTTTCAAAAAGTGTTAATCGCCAACAGGGGAGAAATTGCCCTGCGCGTTATTCAGGCCTGTAAAGAATTGGGCTTGGAAACAGTGGCAGTTTATTCCGAGGCGGACCAGGATTCCCTGCATATTCGCTATGCGGATGAGGCTTATTGTGTGGGGCCGGCCTCCTCCCCCAAGAGTTACTTGAATATACCCAATATAATCAGTGCCGCCACTATAGCCGGTGTGGACGCTATTCATCCCGGATACGGCTTTTTGGCGGAAAACCCCCGGTTTGTTGAGATTTGTGAAACGCATAATATTAAGTTTATCGGCCCGCCGGCGGACGCTATTGCCAAAATGGGCGATAAGGCCCAGGCCAAGAGAATGATGGAGAAAGCCGGGGTTCCGGTTATTCCCGGTTCGGAGGGACCTGTTTCCGGCCAGAAAGAAGCGGAAAAGCTGGCCAAAGAAATAGGATACCCGGTGATGATTAAAGCATCGGCAGGGGGCGGCGGCCGGGGAATGCGTATTGCCTATAATAAGGAAGAATTGATCAAATCAATTAAAACAGCCCAGGCGGAGGCGGAAGCCTCTTTTGACAATCCCGAAGTTTATCTGGAAAAATTTATTCCCAACCCTCGTCATATTGAGATTCAAATTTTCTGTGATGAACATGGGAATGGAGTTTATCTTGGGGAAAGAGACTGTTCCCTGCAGCGGAGACACCAGAAAGTGCTGGAAGAATCACCTTCTCCTGCCGTAACTCCCAAGATCCGAAAAATGCTGGGGGAAACGGCGCTCAAAGGGGCGCAATCAGTAGGGTATACCAACGCCGGGACGATCGAGTTTTTAATGGACGAAAAGGGTAATTTTTATTTTATGGAGATGAACACCAGGATTCAGGTGGAACACCCGGTAACGGAGATGGTAACCGGCATTGATCTGGTTAAAAAGCAAATTTTGACGGCCGCGGGAGAACCTTTGGGAATGAAACAGGAAGATATAGTACTTTCCGGACATGCTATCGAGTGCCGGATTAATGCGGAAGATCCGTATAAGAATTTCATGCCTGCTCCGGGAATGATTCAGTTTCATCATTCGCCCGGCGGCCCGGGGGTGCGGGTGGACACCTGCGCTTATACGGGTTATACCATTCCTCCTTACTATGATTCTCTCGTCGCCAAACTGGTTGCTTGGGGCCGGGACCGGAACGAGGCGGTTAACAGGATGGCAAGAGCCCTTGAGGAGTATGAGATTTACGGTATTTCTTCCACTATTTTGTTTCATCTTGAGGTGATCCACCACCCGTTTTTCCGCCGGGGTGAAGTTACCACCAATTTTATCCGCGACCATATCAGGCTGGCGCCGGTGGAGTAAATATCTTGTTAAAATCAGAAGGAAAAGAGGAGTCTTGTTCTTTAGGACAAAATTTATATAAAGACCAAGTTTATTTTTTATAATAACAGAGGAAATAAAAACAAGGCGGTTCTACCATGATGAGATGAGGGATATAAAGAGGTTGCCAGGGTTAACAGGTTAATAATGACTTGGGAGGTGTAAAAATGCCGGAAGGATTAACTCTTGAACCCCAGTGGAGTGAGAAAAACGGGTGTGTGCGAATTGCCAATGAAGTAGTGGGGATTATTGCCGGCCTGGCCGCAACGGAAGTCAAAGGAGTGGCCGGAATGAGCGGTGGAGTTGTTGACGGCATCTCCGAGTTGCTGAAAAAGAAAAGTCTGTCCAAAGGGGTAAGAGTAGAAGTTGGTGAGAAAGAGGCGGCGATTGATCTTTATGTGGTTATTGAGTACGGGGCCCGCATCCCCGAGGTGGCAATCAATATCCAAGAAAATGTGAAACGGACCATTGAGGGCATGACCGGTTTGAAAGTAGTGGAAGTCAACATACATGTCCAGGGTGTGCAGTTTCACCAGGAAGAATCCGTTTCCCCCGAGGAAATGGAAAGCAGGGTAACCTGATTAAGGAAGGAGAGGATCCAACATGCAGACATGGTACCGTCTGGTGATAATTTTCAGTTCCCTGATCATGCTGGCTTTGGCGGTTATCTTTTTTGGTTTGCTCATGGGACAAGACCCTGTCAACCTTGCGCAGGTGGTTGCGGTTGGTGAAGAGATGAATCTCTATAAATTGATCGGGTTTTTAGTTTTTTTCATTTTCTTCCTTTTACTGGCCATGGCCGGGTTGAGTACAAAAAAGCCTCTTCGGGCCATTATTCATGATACTGATTTGGGTGAAGTCAGGATAGCGTTTACAGCTGTAGAGGATTTAGCCCTGCGGGCGGTAAATAAAATACGCGGGGTAAAAGAAGCGGTAGTGACGGTGGAGGCCGACAGTAACGGGTTGAGTTTTCAGGTGGAGATTGTCAGTAGTCCGGATTTGAGTATTCCCCAGTTGACCATGGATATAAGAAACAAATTGGCGGAGTATATTACCGAAACAGTTGGTATTCCTGTTGCCGGTTCTACTGTTACTGTGACCAGAATTACCACGGAATCCCGGGCCAGGGTGGAATAACCCGGAAAAAAGGGAGGTTCAGGCTATGGAGGATCGCTGGGCCCGGTTACTCGATATGTTGCTAAAGAACAAGGGCCGTGTTTTTGGTACTGTGTTGGGGATTGTCACCGGGGCTCTTGTTATTAAATACGGGTGGCTGCAGGCCGTTTATTTCATATTCTGCGTCGGTACAGGGTATTATTTAGGGAAAAGGGTCGACAGCAGGGAAAGCCTGGTGCAACTCCTTAAAAAAGTGTTTCCGGCGCAAAAAGAGAAGTGAGGCAGGTAAAAAGGCCATGAGCAGGCGGCTGGCCAGAGAATTGATTTTTCAAATATTGTTTCAGATTGACATCGGGCATATGCCGTGGCAAGAGGCGGTAAAGAATACGCTGAATGAACACCGGCCGGCAGGTGCGGAAAGCCGTTTTGTGGAGGAAGTGGTCCGGGGAATAGTAAGCGACTGCCGGGGACTGGATGACGTCATTTCCCGGATTTCCAACGAATGGACACTCAGTAGAATGGCCGGTACGGACCGGAGTATTTTACGGCTCGCTGCCTACGAACTGCTGTATAGAAACGATATTCCGGCGGAGGTCTCGGTTAATGAAGCTGTGGAACTGGCGAAAAAATACGGAGAGGAAGACTCCGGCCGGTTTGTTAACGGCATTTTGGGCGCTTTGATTAAAAAATATCACCTTGGAAAGGCGGAGAATACCCGCCCGGAGGATTCATAGGCGCCGAAGCAATGAGAAGAAAAAGCCTTTTGTGTCGTGTGCTGAAGGAGGTAATTGATCTTGAAAGGGAAAATGGTTCTCATAGATGGGCACAGCCTGGCACACCGGGCTTTTTTTGCGCTGCCCCCTTTGACTACCGGCCGGGGAGAACCGACCAATGCTGTTTACGGTGTGGTAATGATGACCCTTCGCCTGCTGGAAGAGGAAAACCCCGATTATTTTTTGGCCGCTTTTGATGTGGGCAAGACCTTTCGGCACGAAGCGTATGAAGGATACAAAAAAAACCGCCGGGAGCCGGATGCCGACTTTCTTGCCCAACTGCCCGGCATCAAGAAGTTTTTTGCCTGTGCCGGCGCGGCGGTGGTGGGTGTCGAGGGATACGAGGCTGACGATGTAATCGGGACTATGAGCGCCAAAGCTAGGGCCGCCGGTCTGGAAGTCGTGGTCGTGAGCGGTGACCGGGATTTTTTTCAGTTGATTGACGAGATGGTGACCGTGCTTTATACCCGCCGGGGAATCACCGAGGTGGAAAGAGTGACGGTGGACTGGATTAGGGAGAAATACGGTTTGACGCCCGCGCAGTTAATAGACTTTAAAGCCCTGACCGGAGATCCGTCGGACAATGTGCCGGGAGTACCGGGAGTGGGAGAAAAGACCGCCCTTCGTTTGTTGAAAGAGTTCGGCGGGGTGGACGATCTTCTTAACCGCGTGGAAGAGGTGAAAAGCCCGCGGGAAAAAAGGCTCATATCTTCCCACGCGGAACAGGTGCGGGAAAGTAAAAAATTAGTTACCATCGTTAAAGATGTTGAACTGCCGGTATCGATCGCTGATTGCCGGCGGCGGGAACCGGAACCGGAAGTCTTGGCCGGATTTTTCCGGGATATGGAGTTTAAAAGCCTTTTGAAAAAGATGTTCCCCAAAGAGAAAGGGGCGCAAATGAGCGTTCCCGAGTTCCAGATGCTGGGTGCGGAAGACCTTCCGGAATTTTTGGCCGGCGCCGGCGGGGAACCGGTTGCTTTACAGTTTTTGGCCGCCGGGGCTGATTGGGGCCGGGGAATAGCTTTGGGAGCAGCTTTTTCCTTGCCTTCCGGTGTTCATGGTTACCTGCCGCTTACCCGGAAGAATTTTCCTGAGGAACTGGCCCGGTGGCTCGCGAATTCCCGGGCTCCCAAAATATGTCATAACGCCAAACTCCAAATGACTTTGACCCACCATTACGGGGTTGTGTGGCAAGGTTTGGTTTTTGATACGGAAATTGCCGGTTATTTACTTCGGGGAGGCTTGGGCGGTACGAATTTGGGCCGGATGTACCGGGACTTTTTAGGAGGGCCGGATCTGCCTGAAATAGAAGATAAGAAAGGAAAAATTTTAGATATATTCTCCTTACCCCCGGAATACTCGGCGGATCCCGGGCTAATCGCGTTGCCTGCGGTCGCCCGGGCGACGGTAATCAATGAGCTGCGGCCGGTTTTTGAAGAACGCCTGCGCAATGAAGGTTTGGAAAAACTTTATTATCAAATTGAATTACCGCTGGTACAAGTGTTGTTTGCCATAGAAAAAAAAGGAATTAAGGTTTCTCCGGAACGGCTTCACTTGATGCAGGAAAAACTGACCGCCAAAATAGACGCCTTGGAGAAGAAAATTTATACTTTGGCCGGCGAAGAATTTAATATTTCTTCCCCCAAACAACTGGGAAAGGTTCTTTTTGAACGGTTGAAACTGCCCAGGGGGAGAAAGACTAAAACTGGGTATTCCACAGATGCCGGGGTATTGGAGGAACTTGCCGCCAAACATCCTGTGGTGCGGATGGTTCTCGATTACCGCGGGTTGCTGAAATTGAAAACCACTTATGTGGATTCTTTGTTAAACCTGGCCCACCTTACCCGCAGGATACACACTACATTTCAACAGACCGTTACCGCTACGGGACGGTTGAGCAGCACTGATCCTAATTTGCAGAATATACCGGTAAGAAACGAAGAAGGGCGGGAAATTCGTTGCTGTTTTGTGCCGGGTTCCCCGGAAGAGGTTTTTGTTTCCGCCGACTATTCCCAGATTGAACTGAGAATACTGGCGCACCTTTCCGGAGACGAGAAATTGATGTCTGCTTTCCGGGAGGGCGCCGACATCCATTCCCGTACCGCCGCGGAAATCTTCAACCTTTCTGCTGAGGAAGTGACACCGGTTTGGCGAAACCGGGCGAAAGCGGTCAATTTCGGGATTATTTATGGGATCAGCCCTTTCGGGTTGGCCCGCGGGACCGGTGTTTCCCGGCAGGAGGCTGAAGAATACATTAAAGCATATTTCCAGCGTTACCAGGGAGTAAAAACATTTTTAGATGAAGTAATTACCCGGGCCCGCAGGGAAGGTTATGTGACGACCATTTTTAACCGGCGTCGTTTTCTCCCTGAACTGGCCGGCAAGAATTTTCAGCGACGTTCCTTTGCCGAGCGTATGGCCAGGAATACACCTATTCAAGGTTCGGCGGCGGATCTTATCAAACTGGCCATGGTCCGGGTGGACGAGCGGTTGCGCCGGGAGAAAATTCCGGCCGCGGTCTTATTGCAGGTTCATGACGAACTACTGGTTGAAACGGAGCGGCAATTTTCCCGCCGGGTGGCGGATATTCTTCGGGAAGAGATGGAGTCCGTCTATTCTCTGGCCGTGCCCCTCCCGGTGGAGATTAAAACCGGGGACAACTGGGGCGAAATGGCGGTGTGCCCTGTCCATGCCTGAATTACCGGAAGTGGAAACCATTAGGAGAACATTGATTCCGCATCTTCAAGGAAAAGAAATCGCCGGGGCAGAGGTTTACCTGGCTAAAGCCGTCAGGCCGGAACCCGGCACGTTTAAAAAACTACTTGTTGGACGGAAAATTTCGAGGATTACGAGAAGAGGGAAATATCTTATTTTTTCCTTGGACAACGGGAAAAAAGCCGCTTTTCACCTGCGAATGACCGGGCGGCTGCTTTATTTTCCCGCCTCTTCCCCTCCGCCCCGGCATACCACTTTGGTATTGAAGCTGAAGGATGGGGGAGAATTGCAGATGGAGGATTCCCGGAAATTCGGCACTGTTCACCTTTTTGAGCGTAATCCCCCGCCGGGTTTGGCGCGGTTGGGGCCTGAACCCTGGGACAAGCAGGCGCTGAAAAGCCTGCAAACAGCCGGGAAAAAGCGGAAAGCACCGGTTAAAGCCCTTCTTCTCGATCAAACTGTTTTGGCGGGTTTGGGTAATATTTACACAGATGAAGCTTTATTTGCCGCCGGGATTGACCCAGCGCGCCCCGCCAAAACTTTGTCCCCCGAAGATTGGGAAAACCTTTATAATGCGGTGTGCCGTGTTTTAGAAGAAGGATTGGCCCACCGGGGGACCAGCAGGCGTGATTACGTTGACGGGCAGGGGGAACCAGGAACTCACCAGGATTATCTCCGGGTGTACGGGCGCAAACGCCAACCATGCCCGCGTTGCGGCAGACCGTTAATTTACCGCCGGGTGGCGGGCAGGGGAACCCACTACTGTCCCAGTTGTCAGCAATGACAAGCACCTCCTTCAGGAACCGGTAGTAATATATTCAGGTAGGACCGGGGACTGGAGGGATGGGTTTTGATAGATTTTTTACCCACCATACTACTGGCTGTAGCAATTAGTCTTGACGGGTTGGGTGTTGGTGTGGCCTACGGGCTTAAGGGGACAAAAATACCTTGCCGGGCCCGGCTGCTGGTGGCGGTAGTATCCGCTTTGACGGTGACGGCGGCTTTCTTATTCGGCAGCGGCCTGCGGTGGTTTTTTTCACCCCGGGCCGGCATTCTCCTGGGCCGCGTTATTTTGATTGCCGTCGGATTCTGGCTTTTAATCCAGGGCTGGCTGGCTGGGAAAGACGGCGATGCGAACGGAGAAGATTTTCCTTTGGCCCGGTTATCCGTTAAAAGCCTGGGTATTGTTATTTTGATTCTCCGGCGCCCGGCTTCTGCGGACCTGGACCGGTCCGGAACCATCAGCCCGGCGGAAGCACTATTATTGGGATTGGCCCTGGCTACAGACGCTTTTGGCGCGGGAACCGGCGCCGCCGCAGGGAGAACTTGGCCTTTATATACACCCTTGTTGGTGGGGTTAAGCAAGTATATTTTTCTCAGTACCGGTCTTTTTTTGGGAAGAGTCTGGCCAAAAAATTTTTTAGCGCCTTGGTTGAATTACCTGCCCGGATTATTATTAATGATTTTGGCGTTTACCAGTTTTTAAATTCGCAGAGGAAGGGGAATTAATCTGATTATCGGTATGACCGGCGGTATTGGCACGGGAAAAACAACAGCGTCTTTAATCTTGGCTGAGATGGGGCTTAGAAGGATTGACGTTGACCGGATAGCCCATGTTTTTCTGACCTCCGGCAGCCCGGTTTTTGAAGAGATTATCGCCGCCTTTGGGGAAGAGTTCCGGCGGGGCGGGAGGATCGACCGGAAACGCCTGGGGAAGCTGGTGTTTTCCCGCCCGGAGAAACGGCGAAAACTCGAAGAGATTGTTCATCCTTTGCTCAAGAAAGAAATCGCAGGGATGGTGCAAACCGCCCGTTGTGAAGGGAAAGATGTGGTATTGGATCACGCGCTGCTCTTTGAGATGAAAATGGAAGACTTAGCAGATGAGGTTTGGGTGGTTTTCCTTCCCCGGCGGCTGCAGGCGGCGAGGGTTGCCAAAAGGGACAAGCTGACCATAGAAGAAGCGGAGTCCAGGATAAAAGCGCAGTGGCCGCTGGAGGAAAAGGCGGCCCGCGCCAAAGTGGTAATCGATAATTCCGGTTCCGTTGCGGAACTGGCCGAACAGTTAAAACGTTTGTGGAAAGAGAGAATAAGAAAAGGTTATAATACTGCCCGGAAGGCATAAAATAGATTTAAAGGCTGTTTGGTAAATTTAGGATTGTTTGGGGGCAAAAAATGGTTTTTTGGGTGTTTGACAGGTCGCGGAGGCGAACATTTTTCTTATTTGTTCTTTTTTTTGTTCTTCTGGCCGGGCATAAAAATTTGGGACAGTTTTTCTTTCCTTTTCCCTACCGGGAAATAATTGAGGAAAAAGCGGAAAGTACCAGGATTGACCCGCGTCTGCTGGCGGCTTTGATCTATGTGGAAAGTAGGTTTAATCACCTGGCGGTTTCTAAAAAAGGCGCCTCGGGTTTGATGCAATTGATGCCGGAGACCGGGGAATGGATTGCCGGGCAGAAAGGAACGCCCTTCACGCACGAACAGCTTTTTGAACCCGAGAAAAACATAGACTTGGGGATATGGTATCTCACTTATCTCTATAAGGTTTTTGACGGAGAGACGGTTTTGGTGCTTGCCGCCTATAATGCCGGGTGGCCCAAGGTACAGGAGTGGGTTAATTCAGGACGGTGGCGGGGGGACCTGTCTGATTTGCATAATATTCCTTATCTTGAGACGCGGCAGTATGTTACCCGTATTTTCCGGGTCTATCATTTATATCATTATTTGTATTCGTAATGGTTATTTATCCAGGCGTTTCTGGAATTTGGAAGATACGGCGGCAAGAAAGGAAGTATAATAAATGAAAATTGGGTGGATTTCTTTAGGTTGTCCGAAAAATTTGGTAGATACGGAATTTATGATTGGCCTAATGATAAAATACGGTAACGAATTGACCCTTAATCCCCGAGAAGCAGATGTATTGGTGATTAATACCTGTTGTTTTATTCAACCGGCCACTCAGGAATCCCTGGATATGATTGTCGAGTACTCGCAGTATAAAAAGGAGAAATGCCGCCTGCTGGTAGTAACAGGTTGTCTGGCGCAAAGGTACGGCAGGCGGTTATCCCGGCTTCTGCCGGAGGTGGATCTTTGGGTGGGAACAGGTGAGTATTACAAATTGCCGGAATTGGTGAATTCCGCTGTCGAAGGAAAAGAGTCCGGGGACAGGTTCTATCTGGATAAACCAGGGTGGTTGCCGGAATCCGGTATAGAACGGGTGCTTTCCACTCCTCCCTACATGGCGTACGTAAAAATTGCCGAGGGATGCGATCACCATTGCCGGTTTTGCGTTATTCCCCGTCTCCGGGGGCCTTACCGGAGCAGGCCGCCGGAGGAGATAGAAAAGGAAGTAAAAAACCTTGTGGCCGGAGGGGTAAAAGAAATTATCCTCGTGGCTCAGGATACAACGGCATACGGGATAGATCTGCCGGGGAACTCTTCACTTCCACGGTTGTTGTCAATACTGGAACGGATTAAGGGGGATTTTTGGCTTCGTCTTTTGTACACTTATCCCGATGGTATCTCTTCTGAGTTTTTAAAGGTTTTTCGCGACAGCGGGCGCCTTTGCCGTTATCTTGACCTACCGCTTCAGCATGTAAGTGAAAAAATATTACGGGCCATGGGTCGCCCATCAGCCCCGGAAGGCATTTCCCAGTTGCCGGCGATGATCAGGGAACAGATACCGGGTATGACTCTGCGGACAACTTTTATTCTCGGTTACCCCGGGGAAACCGAAGAAGATTTCGCCCGGCTGGCCGCTTTTTTAGACCGGGCCCGGTTTGATTGGGTAGGCGCTTTTCCTTATTACCGTGAAGAGGGAACTCCGGCGGCCCGGATCAAACCTCAGGTACACCCGTCAACCAGGAAGAAGAGGGTTAAAAAACTGTTGTCCAAACAAGAAAAAATTTCGCAAGAAAGAAACAGCGCTTTGTGTGGGAAAAAACTTCGCGTTCTGGTGGAAAAAAAATACGGGCACGGCTGGAACGGGCGTTCCTACCGGGAGGCGCCGGAGATTGACGGCTTGGTGAAAATATCCCCATGTGCGGCGGAAGTTAATCCGGGGGATTTTATCACTGTAGAGGTAACCGGCGCGGGAGCATATGAGATCTATGCTAAAATAACATGAAATCAGGGAGAAAGGAAAGGAAACCTGTGGTGGGGTGTCGAACTATCTATGGAGGGCAGAATTAACCGCACTTGTTCCCGGGGATGCCGGCTACGGTTCTAGGGCTCGCCCGGCGGTCTAAGCGGGCATTTGGCTAACGGGACTTCCTGTCCCGGAAGCCAACTCGCCGCGTCGTGCGGCTCGGCCCGGATAGTCCGCCGGTCTCGCCGAGAAGCCTGGGGCCGCCATCCCGAAGTCACGGCGTGCGGTCAATTCTGCCGGGCTGGGATGGAAAGGGAACTTATGGAGGGCAGAATTAACCGCACTTGTTCACGGGGATGCCGGCTGCGGTTCTAGGGCTCGCCCGGCGGCCCAGCCGGGCATTTGGCTTTTTAATAATTTTACGATTGGTGATTATATGAGTTTGGCTAATTTTTTTACACTGCTTAGGATTATTTTAACACCGGTCAGTGTCGGTTTTCTTTTTTTATCTATTCCCTATAAAGAGTATTTTGCGGCCGGTGTTTTTATTTTGGCCTGCCTGACCGATGGCTTGGACGGTTACTTCGCCCGCGTACGAAAAGAGATCACCACCTTCGGCAAGTTTTTTGATCCCCTGGCTGATAAGATACTAATCGGAGCGGCTTTGATCAGCCTCTGGATGCTGGAAAAGGTCGGCGCGTGGGTAGTTATTGTTATTTTGAGCCGTGAGATCCTGGTTACCCTTTTACGAATCGCGGCTTCACAAAGGGGAACTGTCGTGGCCGCCGGTTTGTGGGGGAAAGTTAAAACCGTCGCCCAAATTTTGGCGGTTTTAGGATTAATTTTGGATTTGCCCGGGAGTACAATTTTATTGACGGCAGCGGTCTTTTTTACCTTATTTTCCGGGATTGATTATTTTGTCAAATGGTCTCATCTTTTTTTCAATACGAATAAATAACACGTTGTCAAAATTTACAAAGGGTGGCCGTTACCCGTTAAAATTGTATTTTAAGAACGTTCTATTGCGGAGTTTTTTAGCCCGCTTTATCGCTTTAAGGAAAGTTCTATTGGAACAATCGGCAGCTTACTCCGGAGTTTCCAGGGATTCAACGTTTTATCCTCTCCCTCAGCAGGGCAAATTAAAGATAGACCTTTTAGAAAGGGGGGGAGAAAGATGGCCGCCGGTCAAAAGACCAATGAACTTGTCTACGCCCAGGCGAAAAAGGCCTTGGATCAGATGAAGTACGAGATTTCCCAGGAATTGAATATCGACACTTCACCAATCCAGGGAGATTACTGGGGTTACATGACCGCCCGGGACTGCGGAGCCGTTGGCGGGCATATGGTTAAGAGAATGATTGAAGCCGCCGAAAGGACCTTGTCGCAGCAGACTGCTCAGAACGTGCAGGCCGGATTCCGGGCCGGGATTGCCGCGCAAAACCAGCAGAACCAGCCCAATCCCAATCCAAATCTCAATCTGAACAACTTAAACCAGCAATACTAAGAGCATAGGTTTTGGACGCGCAGTGAAGTTAAAAGGCAGCCCTGCAAGGCTGCCTTTTGCAAACTGAGCTATTCCGTAGAATTTTGAAAAAAAACGGGGTTAAGGCTGGAACGATGATCCGGTAGGCGACGCGGCGAATTTTTTAAGGTATTGTTATCGTTAATAATTGTGACGCTACTACCACCAAGACCAGTGCGATCGGGTAGGCCGCCGCGTAGGAAGCAGCCACGTCTTCTGTGCCGGAGGCCGTGATTAATGCTCCTAAAGCCGGAGTGCTTGTCATTCCGCCGCAGACGGCTCCTAAAGCGTCGGGTAAGTCAAGCCGGAAAAAAGCGGCTATATAGTACCCGATAAACATCGGTATGATGGTAATGACGGCTCCGCCCACAAAAAGTGACCATCCGTATTCGGCGGCTACAGCCAGAAAACCCCTACCCGCGCTCGTCCCGGCGCCGGCTAAAAATAACATCAGTCCCAGTTCGCGCAGGGAGTTTAAGGTATACCCGGGAACCTTAAGCGAATAGCGTCCGATTTTTCCAAGATGACCTAACAGTAAGCCAATCATTAGCGGTCCCCCGGCTTTACCCAACCGGACAGCTCCCCCTCCAGGCAAGGGAAGACTTATCTCAGCCAGAAGAAGGCCTAAAACCAGAGAAACGGATAAGACAAGCATCCCGCTGCGTTCAATAGGACGTTCCTTTCCGCAGACGGTCACCTCAGCCTCTGCTCCCGGCGAATTTCCGGTTTGTTTGCATTTTTCCACTTCTTTTTTTAGATCTGTCCGTAAAATAAATGGAAAAATTTGCACAAACAACACCACGCCCAACACCCCGAAAGGATAAGCAATGCCATAACCAATGGAAGCTATGGCATTTCCGGTTGCCTCCAAAGCGGCCGCCAGACCGGGAGTGCTGGTCAAAGCGCCGGAAAAAATCCCTACCGCTAAAGCCGAGGGTATATTGAATAGTTTGGCCGTTACCCAGGCGACGCCGGCGCCGGCTGCTATGATTCCGATTCCCACTCCGGCAAAGGAAAATGCCCGCGCCCTAAAATTCCTGAAAAATGTAGGACCGGCAGTTAATCCTACAGTGGTAACAAAAAGAACCAACCCTAAATCTTGAATGACAGGCGGTATCTCATAACCCCAATGTCCGAAGAGTAACCCGATTAATATAACGCCGGACGTTCCCAGTTGCAACCCTTTAAATGTTATGTTTCCGATAATATATCCAAACATTGCGATGGTAAAGAGAACTTCAATTGTTCCCACTTTTATTCCTCCAATTAATAAACAATCGCCGCTGTCAACCGGTATTAAAACTCTATTGCCGCCGGTTGGTGAAAAAGAGCTTTTAATTATACTTGCTTATTTGCAGGGAAAGATTTAAAATAGGTTTATCAATTTGGGAATGGATATTTATATCAGCCCGTATTTCTTTCCGGTTTTCTCCAGTACTTCCAGTGTATCATCCAAATCTTCCTGAGTATGGGTGGCCATGAGTGACAGCCGGAGGCGGGAAAGTTTTTTGGGTACTGCCGGAAAATAGACGGGGTTGAGGAAAATTCCGGCTTGGTGTACATCCCGGCTCATCAATTTCAGAATTTTTTCGTCACCGACATTAATAGGTATGATGCCGGTCTGGGCGTTGCCTAAATCAAACCCCATTTTTTTCAGGTTACCGATCATGTAATCAATATTGTACCAAAGTTTTTTGCGAAGGTCCGGTTCGGTTTGGATGACGTCAATTCCGGCTATTAAGGCGCCGGTGACCGCCGGGGGCAAAGCGGTGGAAAACATATAGGACCGGGCATAAAAACGCAGGTAATTTACTACTTCCCGGGAAGAAGCCACAAAACCACCGACACCGGACAGGGCTTTACTGAGGGTGCCGGCAACAATATCGATTTGGCCTTCCATGTTGAAATGCTCGGGAGTACCGCGGCCGGTTTTTCCTATGACCCCTGTGGCATGGGCTTCGTCAATCATTAGTTTGGCGCCATATTTATCCGCCAGTTTCTTGATTTCCGGGATGGGAGAAATATCGCCGTCCATGCTGAAGACGCCGTCGACAATAATAAGTTTACCTTTGAAATCCCGGTCTGAGCTGATGAGAACTTTCTCCAGGCTGTTCATATCATTGTGGCGGAAGGCACGCAGGGTTCCGCCGGAGAGCCGGCAACCGTCAATAAGACTGGCGTGGTTCAGCCGGTCGTTGATTGCCACGTCATCTTTGCGTACAAGGGCGGAAACACACCCGACGTTCGAAGAATACCCGGAGGTGAAGATAATAGCGTCTTGGCATCCTTTCATCTGCGCCAGTTTCTGTTCCAATTCTTTGTGAAGGTCCAGGGTGCCGCCGAATAAAGGAACACTGCCCGCTCCAATACCGTATTTTTCCAACGCACGCCGGGCGGCTTCCTTAACGCGGGGGTGTGTGGCCAGACCCAGGTAGTTATTGGAGGCCATCATAATCATTTCCCGCTCGGTATTGGTGTACCGGTCCAGAATTTTGACCCTTCGCTCCGATGGGCTGGTTACGATCCGGTTCCAGTGATGAAATTCTTTATGCACCAATGCTTCAGTGAATTCATAAAAGGGGCGGGTTTTGGCAAAAATATCCCGGTCCGGCAGATCAATGAAATCACTTAGGTTCTTGTCCTCAAGACTTATTGGAATCTCCCCCTTTAAAATAGATTTACAATAATAAAATTGGTCCGGTTGATATGTGACTGTGTAATTTACATCTATCCTATTGATTGTACCTCATTTATTACATTCCGGTCAAGAGGATATGAGGTTTTGAAAAGAAATTTTTGACAGTACATTTAGAAAACCACGGTTTCGTTGGATTTTAAGGAAGGAGTGAAGATGATGCCTGTTTTTGAGTTGGCGACCCGTTTGGTATGGGGTTGGGATGCTTTTCACCGTTTGCCGGGAGAAATTGCCGGTCTTGGAGAACGCCCGTTGGTGGTGATTGGAAGCTCGGCCAAAGAAACGGGACTGTATGACAAATTGGCTTCATTAATCAAGGAGAAAAAGGGGGAGATTTTTGTCGCCGGCGGTGGGGAGCCGGTTTTGGAGCTTGTAACCCAAGGGACGGAAACCGGCCGTTTTTTCCAACCGGACGTGGTGGTGGGGATTGGGGGAGGAAGCGTCATGGATACCGCCAAAGCCCTGGCCGGGATGATCCCCAACCGGGGCGGGGTCGAAGAGTTTTTTTATGACCGTGATTTTACATCACCTCCCCTGCCGGTAATTACTGTTCCCACGCTTTTTGGTTCCGGGGCGGAAGTTTCTTTTAATTCTGTTCTAATCGACCCCAAAACCGGGATTAAAAAGAGCCTGCGTGACTGCAGGCTTTTACCCCGGACAGCGGTTGTCGATCCGGAATTGGGACGTACGGCTTCGCGTGAACATGCGGTTTATGCGGCATTAGACGGCCTGACCCAGGCGGTGGAAGCTTATGTTTCCCAAAATG
>Ga0209075_1002353_pt1 | contig 16727 bp, 11 predicted proteins | sample Stecom2011_FD_187523 | JGI IMG/M metagenome (GOLD analysis project Ga0209075, IMG submission 187523) | Agricultural soil microbial communities from Utah to study Nitrogen management - Steer compost 2011 (SPAdes) (version 2) | ecosystem: Environmental > Terrestrial > Soil > Agricultural land...
ATAATCGGTTAACTTCCTTAAATTTGCAACCTATTTAATAACTTGAGGTAAAAACAGGCAAGTTCAAATTTTAAACTTATGTATAGAAGTCATACGTGTGGTGAATTAAGAGCATCACATATCAATAACGATGTCACACTTTCTGGTTGGGTACAAAAATCTCGTGATAAAGGATTTATAGTTTGGGTTGATTTACGCGACCGTTATGGCATTACGCAGTTAGTTTTTGATGAAGAACGCACGCCTAAAGCCATAATAGAACAGGCGCAAAAACTAGGACGGGAATTCGTAATTCAGGTTAAAGGAACTGTTATTGAACGAGCTTCTAAAAACCCTAATATGGCTACTGGTGATGTAGAAATATTGGTTTCTGAATTAACTGTTTTAAACGAATCCCTACTTCCGCCTTTTACTATTGAAGACAAAACGGATGGTGGCGAAGATATTAGAATGAAATATCGTTATTTAGATATTCGAAGAAATCCGGTAAAAAACAACTTGATTTTCCGTCATAAAGTCGCTCAAGAAGTTAGAAATTATCTGTCTAACGAAGGGTTTATTGAAGTTGAAACTCCTTATTTAATTAAATCCACACCTGAAGGGGCTAGAGATTTTGTAGTTCCAAGTAGAATGAACGAAGGGCAATTTTATGCACTTCCACAGAGCCCGCAAACCTTTAAACAATTGTTGATGGTTGGTGGTATGGATAAATATTTTCAGATAGTAAAATGTTTTAGAGACGAAGATCTACGTGCAGACAGACAGCCAGAATTTACACAAATAGACTGCGAAATGGCCTTTGTTGAGCAAGAAGATATATTAAATGCTTTTGAAGGTTTAACCAGACATCTTTTAAAAGAAGTGAATGGCGTTGAAATTGATCAATTCCCAAGAATGCTCTACGACGATGCCATGCGTTTATACGGAAACGACAAGCCGGACATTCGTTTTGGGATGGAATTTGGGGAATTAAATGAAGTTGCTCAACACAAAGATTTTGGCGTATTTAATTCTGCCGAATTGGTTGTAGCGATTGCCGTTCCTGGAGGAAATGCTTACACAAGAAAAGAAATAGACCAATTAATTGATTGGGTAAAACGTCCTCAAGTGGGTGCTTTAGGAATGATTTATTCTCGCTGTAATGAAGATGGAACTTATAAATCGTCTGTTGATAAATTCTACGATCAAGACGATTTGGCCAAATGGGCTGAAAAAACCGGTGCCAAACCAGGCGATTTAGTTTGTGTACTTTCCGGAGATAAAAACAAAGTACGTGCGCAATTAAGTGCTTTACGTATGGAATTAGCAGAACGCCTAGGTTTACGCAAACCTAACGAATTTGCACCACTTTGGGTAATGGATTTCCCTCTTTTAGAATGGGATGAAGAAACTGAGCGTTACCATGCCATGCACCATCCATTTACAGCACCAAAACCCGGACAATTAGAACTATTGGCTACAAATCCTGGAGACGTAAAAGCCAATGCCTACGATTTGGTATTAAATGGAAATGAAATTGGGGGTGGATCTATTCGTATTCACGATAAAAAAACACAAGCCTTAATGTTCGATTATTTAGGTTTTACCGAAGAGGAAGCTCAAGCACAATTCGGTTTCTTAATGAATGCTTTTGAATATGGAGCGCCTCCACATGGCGGCTTGGCTTTTGGATTGGATAGATTGGTTGCCATTCTTGGAGGTCAAGAAACCATTAGAGATTTTATTGCATTCCCTAAAAATAATTCTGGACGTGATGTCATGATCGATGCTCCCGCTCCAATAGACAATAAACAACTAGAAGAGCTAAGTTTAAAACTTAACTTAAAGTCATAACAACATATTAAACTTGTCCCGATAGCAATCGGGACAATTTTTTTAGTAGTTTTAGATTATGAGAAAGAAGATTGTTAAAATTGTCTTATATATAGCAGTAATACTTACGGTTATCTTGTTTGTATTATACACCTATGCCTATTTTGCAATGACTAATTAAATAAACCAACTTGCCATTTTAAATGAATGTGAACAGTTTTATTAAACAATTTACAGTTTGGAGATATAAGCATATCTCGCAAAAAAACTTTGTTTTACTATTGAGCATTTTTGTGGGTTTATCTACTGGTATAGCGGCATTAATCCTAAAAAACATTACTTATTCCATTCAGGTATTCTTGAAAAAGGGGATTGTTTTCTCTGAAAATCAACTGTATTTTATTTTACCTTTTATAGGTTTGTTTTTGGTTTACCTTATTAAAAAGTATTTGTTTAGAAAAGGAATGACCCCATCGGTTCCTCGATTTATAAAACGGGCAGTTCCTTCACTTTTATATTCTCTTTTAAGACAAAAAGGGTTACTGTCCTACAAACTTATTTATCACCCCATTATTCTAGCTCCTTTAACCGTTGGGTTTGGTGGTTCTGTAGGACTCTTAGGACCAGCAATGACTTCGGGGTCTGCTATAAGTTCTAATTTAAGTAGGTTATTGCGAGTAGATAAAAGAACCAGGACTTTACTTATTGCCTGTGCTACTGCTGGAGCGATTGCTTCCATGTTTAAGTCGCCTATTGCTGCTATTGTTTTCGCTGTTGAAGTGTTTAGTCTCGACTTGACTTTTGCTTCATTATTACCTTTATTAATTGCCTCAATTTCTTCGGTGTTGACCTCCTACTTTTTTCTGGGAGATGAAGTTCTTTTTGATTTTGCAGTAACTGATAAATTCACCATTAGAGATACCGCTTTTTATATAATTTTAGGGCTTGGCACTGGAATGGCTTCCATATATTTCACTAAAATTTACTTTGCGGTCTATGCCTTTTTTGACAGGTTTAAAAACAAGTTTACCAAACTTTTAGTGGGAGGCTTTGCTATTGGGGTCATGCTGTATTTTATTCCACCTCTTTATGGGGAAGGTTTAAGTTTTACAAAAGATCTTTTTGAAGGGAATTATTTAAGTGCTTTAGGTACTAATCTTTTCGATAAATATCTAGACAATATTTGGGTAGTCATTATACTCTTAATCGGATTTACCGTTTTTAAGGCCATAGCTATGACCACCACTTTTGCTGCCGGAGGAGTTGGAGGAGTTATTGTACCAACTATGGTAATGGGAAGTGCTTTAGGAAATGTGGTTGCCAAAATAGTTAATAACATAGGTCTTGGCCATCAAGTATCCGAATCTAATTTTACTTTGGTTGGAATGGCAGGGTTAATTGCAGGGGTAATCCATGCACCCTTAACAGCTATCTTTTTAATTGCTGAAATTACTGGAGGTTACGAATTGTTTTTACCGCTTATGATTACGGTAGCTATTTCCTACTTAATTACTAAAAACTATATGGAACATACCATTTACACCAAGGAGTTAGCCGAAAGAGGAGATTTATTAACCCATGATAGGGACCAGAATGTTTTAACCACTATGAATTTAGATAGTGTGATAGAGAAAGATTTCATCTCCCTTCGACCTGAAATGTCTCTTGGAGATATGCTCTACAAGGGCGTTTCCAAATCCAATCGAAACTTATTTCCTGTAGTGGATGATGATCATGTCTTGGTGGGTATTATTCTTTTAGATGATATTAGAAGCATCATGTTTGACCAAACATTATACAATTCGACTTCGGTGGAAACTTTTATGCAATTACCACCAGGTTTTATAAATTATGACAAGGATAATATGAGCCAAGTAATGCAGAAGTTTCAAGATACCAATGCTTGGAATTTACCTGTAATTAAAAATGGAAAATATTATGGCTTTGTTTCAAAATCTAAATTATTAACGGCGTATAGACGCGAATTACTTAACTTTACCTAATGAAACCTTCACTGATTAAATACATCACGCTTTTCTTTTTTATCCTTTCTGTGGGTGGTATTGTTTTAGGATATGTTTTAGAAACAGATTATTCACAAAAGCTTATTGGTTTTGGCGTTGTTGGACTGTTTATTATTGTATTCCCATTATTTTCATACTATAGATGGAAAGACAGAAGCTTTAAGGACTATATGATTACTAAAGATAGTTTAGATAAAATGCGAGAGTATAGAGAACGAAAAGACACTTAATTTAAATTTCTTTTTTCTATAAAAAATCGCTTCAGGAGCTCTGTTGCTTCTTCAGCCAAAACACCTCCAAGCATCACGGTTTTTGGATGCAATTTGGTTTTTAATGCAATACATCCTCTTTCTTCATCTCTAGCGCCATAGACTATTTTAGTTATTTGACTCCAATATAAAGCCCCTGCACACATTTGGCAAGGTTCCAGAGTTACATAAAGTGTGCAATTGTGAAGATATTTACCTCCCAAAAAATTAGAGGCAGCCGTAATAGCTTGCATCTCGGCATGGGCTGTTACATCTGTTAAAAGCTCGGTTAAATTATGGGCTCTAGCAATAATACGATTATCCACTACTATTACTGCTCCCACAGGAATTTCACCTTTCTCGAAAGCAGCCTCTGCTTCTTGTAATGCTTTTTTCATAAAATAGACGTCGTCGAACAAATTTTCCATACATGTAAAAATAAAAAAAGACAGCTATAAACCTATAGCTGTCTTTAATAATTCAATTTAAAAATTTACTTAGTTTTTAATAACCTTATGGTTTGCACTAAATCCTTCTCCATCTATATTTAAAATATAAATTCCAGATTGCAAGTTATTAATATCCATTTCTACTTGGTTAAATAACTCTACTTTTTTAGAAAGCACTTGTCTTCCGTTAATATCTGTTATAGTAAGGGTTACTTGACCGTAGTTTTTAGCAGTTTTAATAAACAAACGTCCATTGGTTGGGTTTGGATATACTTTATAGCTACTAGTGTTAAACTCTTCAATTCCAATAGTTGTACAGTTAACTAAACTAGGATCTGTATCTGGAAGTGTTGTAAAATCCTCAGTTTGGTCTGTCATACTAAAAGATGTTCCTTGGCTAGCATTTACACCAACACCTCTTCTAGCAAACACGTCCCAAATTAAACATTGATCCTTTCCGCCCATAGCTGTATCGGCAGCTAAAATAGCATCTCTACCTACTACAAAGCCCGGTTGGCAACCCTGTAATTTTAATCCATCGATAACTACTTGCATCACTTTGTTGTTTCCACCTGTTCCTGTATATAAATCTGGGTCGAAACCATACTTATCTACATAAGCCCAAGTTAAGTCCCATAACATAGTAGCCCAAACAAAGCCTACTCCGTGAGGACTAACAACATTTTGAGTATCATTTGTATCTCCATATGTATAATCGTTAATGGCAAAATCTGTACTATAAGGTGCCAATCTAATTCCAAGCGCATTTGTTGGTTGTCCAACGGCATAGGTTCCCATACCTCTGGCGTCTTCTGCTTGATCTCCTGGTTTCATGGTAAGCATTAATGCGAACCAATCTGACCAACCTTCACCCATTTGTTCTTTATTTAATATCCCTCCAAGACAGTTAGTACTTGGTCCTCCTGTTAATCTCGTAGAAATACCGTGTCCATATTCGTGAGCAATAATTCCATTGTCGAAACTACCATCTCGCATATAGACTCCTGTTCCTTGTAAAGTAACACTAACTGTTTGCGTTTGAATGGCGTTCATTAAAATTTGACCATCAGCATAACTCATAAATACGGAAGGAATAGTAAATAATGGATTTGGCTCTCCTGCCATGTTCACATAAGGTGTATAAGCTGGATCGTTAGTTGGATTGTTGTGGTTTATTACAATAACAGCAATAGCACCCGCATTTTCCGCATTTCTTATTTTATCTACAAAAGGACAATCTCCTCTCATAACAATGGCAATTTTACCAGCTACGTTAGCCGCATTGGTAAGTGCAGCACAACCTTCAATCGGAACTGAAGAGCCTGCACTAACAACTACTAAATCTCCTGTTACAGGTGTTTCGCCAATTCCCATAATGGTGTTTGGAGGCGTTGTTGCAGGGTTAACAGCTTGATATGGTCCAGCAATAGATGTGTTGTTTACAGTTACTAGGTTTTGAACTCCTCCCGGAGCAGGCCATAAATACATCTGCATTCTAGGAGCACCCCCATCAGTTGGGGTTGCAAAATTAGCATTACCTACACTTTCTCCATCTTGAGCTTCTGCGCGAACAGCATCGTTACCTAATCCGCCATTGCCATAGTTGTTTTGTTGGAAGTTTCCAGAAACTTCATCAAAACCGTAACGGTACCATACATCGTGCATGACGTTGCTCACGTAAAATAAATTTGTAACAGAGGCATCTAGATATCCTATTGGTTCTTGACTTAAGTTTAATGGAAAATTAAAATTTAAAGCTGCTGTTCCATTAGGGGAATAACCTGGATTATTTGTATTCGCTGTATCATCGTAAGCATATACGTTATTTCCTCTAGTAATTGTATATTCTGCACCTGCAGCACCGTTGGTATCGTGCCAACCGTATGGTGAAGCTACATCGTCTGCAGGAGACGTCAATAAAGTTCTTCCTCCAAAACTAGGAGCTTCAACTGGAAATGCAAAAACATTGTATTGAGACCCGTCGGCTACAAAAGAATTAGCTCTAAATAAAGAAAAGTCTTCTTTAGAGTTTGCGTGGAACGTATGGTTAGAATGATCACCATCGCCAAAATCACAAGATAATACCCAATCAGTAGTATCGATTATTTGACCAGTTACGGCATCTACTCGTACACTCCACCAATTTTTTCCACTTAAAGTATCGATGTTTAAATCCCAAGCCAATTTTAAAGTGCCTTGCTCTTCTGAGTAGAAATACACTAGTTTAACTGGAATATTAGTTTGAGAAACATTTGCACCGTTATAGACAAACTCATTGCCTTTTGCTGAAATTAATTCTAACCCTTGAACACTTCCTAGATTCAATTGCGCAGCCGCGTTTTCCAAAGCACGTTGTGCATTGATTTGAGGCGTTATGGTGTTTGCTTTTTGACTGATTTCACTTATAAAGCTATTAGCATAATAAAAAACAACATTGTCTTTTACTGCAACACTAGAAACAGCATTATAAATATCAATCCCCTGATAACGTTGATTAACGTATACATGATTGATTTTTGTACTTTTTGAAAAGTACTCATTAGTAACATATAAATCCTGAATATCGTTAGCCGTCAGGTTATAAGCTGCTTGGTTCTTGATTAAGTAAGTTTTGATAATGCTGCTATACTCTGAATTAGCAAGATTATGCTGCGCAAAACCTACTAATCCAAAAAATAACATACCAACAACTAATAATCTTTGGATGTAATTTTTTTTCATTCTATTTGTTAGTTTTTTTAATTTGAATTATACAAATATAAGCTCCATCTTCTTATTATTATAATATAATCATAATAAATCTTTAAAATACTCCATAAAGCCATGAAATTAACAGTTATTTTAATAATTTTACCAGATAATTCGTACTCATGCCTACAGATTTTTTAAATTCTATTGAATCTCCAGAAGATTTACGCAAACTTCAAAAAGAACACCTTCCAAAGTTAGCCAAAGAATTAAGACGCTTTATAATTGATATTGTTGCTACCAAAGAAGGACATTTAGGAGCTAGTTTAGGCGTTGTAGAACTCACTATTGCTTTGCATTATGTATTCAATACACCACAAGACCTGTTAGTTTGGGATGTAGGACATCAAGCATACGGCCATAAAATATTAACTGGCAGAAAAAACAATTTTCACACCAATAGACAATTGCATGGAGTCAGCGGGTTTCCTAAAAGAGACGAAAGCGTTTATGATACGTTTGGAGTTGGACACTCTTCCACTTCTATTTCTGCTGCTTTAGGCATGGCCCTCGCCTCCCAACTTCAAGGCGATATGCACAGACAGCACATAGCTATTATTGGCGATGCATCTATTGCTAGCGGGATGGCCTTTGAAGGTTTAAATCATGCTGGGGTTACAGACGCCAATTTATTAGTGGTTTTAAATGATAATGCCATTGGGATTGATCCTTCCGTTGGGGCTTTAAAACAATATTTGACCCATGTGAAAAAAGGCACCGAAAAACAAGATAATATTTTCGAAGCTCTTAATTTTAACTATTCTGGTCCTATTGATGGGCATGATATTTTTAAACTTATTTCTGAATTAGAGCGACTTAAAACTTTAAAAGGCCCAAAGTTCTTACATGTTATTACCAAAAAAGGTAAAGGCTTAAAACAAGCTGAAGACAATCAAGTTACTTATCACGCCCCAGGAAAATTTGATGCTATTACTGGTGAGTTAGTAATAAAAAACAAAATAAAACAACCGCCTAAATACCAAGATGTCTTTGGTTTTACACTAGTTGAATTAGCTAAAAGCAATCCAAAAATTATTGGAATTACACCTGCCATGCCTACTGGAAGTTCCTTAAAATACATGATGCAGGAAATGCCTGATCGTGCATTCGATGTGGGGATAGCCGAGCAACATGCCGTAACATTGGCTGCTGGAATGGCAACCCAAGGCCTCATTCCATTTTGCAATATCTATTCCACCTTTTTACAACGTGCCTACGATCAAATTATCCATGATGTTGCTCTACAAAACTTACCCGTTATTTTTTGTTTGGATCGCGCGGGCTTGGTTGGACAAGATGGCGCTACGCATCACGGCGTTTTTGATTTAGCTTATTTACGTTGCATTCCAAACCTGATTATTTTTGCACCCAGAAACGAAATAGAACTCAGAAACATCCTTTACACTGCGCAACTTGGCAAACTAAAACAACCCCTTGCTATTAGATATCCTAGAGGAAGAGGCGTTACCCAAGATTGGCAACAAGATTTTTCTGAGATTAAAATAGGCACAGCCATCAATTTAAAAAAAGGGAAAAGTATAGCTGTTTTAAGTATAGGTACTATTTCTAAGAATTGTACGGAAGCAATAGATTTACTACCTGTAGAAAACGTTGTGTCTCATTACGATATGCGATTTGCAAAGCCTTTAGATGAAGTTTTACTCCACAGCATTTGTAGTAGTTATAAAGTAATTATAACGGTAGAAGATGGTTGTGTTCTAGGTGGGTTTGGATCGGCTGTTATAGAGTTTGCAGCGCAACACCATTATAAAAACACTTTTAAAACACTAGGAATTCCTGATAAGTTTATAGAACATGGCACTACCGAGGAGTTGCAACTTGAATGTGGCATAGATAGTTTATCTATTTCTAAAACATTATCTGGATATCTAGAGTCGACCAGCTTTACTTAAGAATTTTAATTCATTGAAAACTTACTCATAATCCGCGTAGTATTGTTGTGCATTAATCTCAGAAGCTCCTGTTTCATTTATTTCCTTCAATACCAATACAGCTACAAAAACAACAAATACGATTACAATAGCTCCAAATAGATTTTTTTTCATTTTAGGTTAGATTTGGGTTTTAAGATTTATAAAAGTAGTTTATTTAGTTTTTTTACACAAGTACCTATAAATAAAAAACAGAAAGGAGATCTGTTTTTATTTATAAAGCAATACCCTTTATTTTTTTATATTTTAGAATGGCTTGACTATCTGATAGTAAGGACACATAATTACAAACACTTAAAAGCTTGACGTATGTAGTACTTTCTTCCTCAAAATAAAGATCGGGAATACTTTTAAGAATCAACAAATCGTAATTGGAGGCTTTTTCTAGGGTTTTATTAATCACAGCCTTCGTATAAACATTTAAAAGTGTACTAATAACTTCGAAACCGATAATTTCCTTGTCTATAACTTCTTCAGATTGATACACCTTTTTAACACTTATCTTAATAATGTCATTAATTTGAGCTTCATACTGACTTTTATCTAACAATCCTGTTGTAAAACTATCGTTTAAGATGGCTTCTTCATTGGTTAAAAACACATCTACTGCTTCGTTTATTAAGGTGTTTATGGCTAGCGCCCTCAAGTAACTTATGCGGTCTTGGGTATTAGAAAGTAGATGATATTTTTTAGAATTAATAGAATGTTTTACCAGGTTTATCAAATATTCTAGGGCATATTCTTCTTGAATAAGCCCTAAGTTAATACCGTCCTCAAAATCAATAATAGTATAGCAAATATCGTCTGCAGCTTCGACCAAATATGTTAAGGGATGTCTGGAAAAACTTAAATCTTCTTTGGCTCCTCTTTTTAGTAAGCCTAATTCATCTGCAACGTCAATAAATAGCTTTTTTTCACTTTGAAAAAACCCGTATTTCTTATCGGAAATATGACTGCTTGGTTTTTTAGGTAAAGATTCCTTTGGATATTTTGTAAAAGCACCAAGGGTGGCATAACTTAATCTCAAACCTCCTTCTCTTCCTATTCTACTTTGAGTGACAATTTTAAAACCATTGGCATTTCCTTCAAAATCGCATAGATCTTGATATTCCTTTTCGGTTAATTGGTTTCTATACGGTTTACCATTTCCTGATATAAAGAATTCCCCAATTGCTTTTTCCCCAGAATGTCCAAAAGGTGGATTTCCAATATCGTGGGCTAAAGCGGCTGCTGCTACTATGGCTCCAAAATCGTTCGGCTGATACCCATGAATGGCTTGCAAATGCGGATATTTCTCAATTAATTTGGCTCCAACCTTTCTACCTAAAGTTCTTCCAACCACACTAACTTCTAGACTATGTGTTAATCTGGTATGAACAAAATCTGTTTGAGATAAGGGAATGACTTGGGTCTTATCTTGAAGACTTCTAAATTCTGACGAAAATATAATCCGATCATAATCCACTTCAAACCCTAAACGAGTTTCGTCTTGTTCTTTTCTTAAACGCTTGTTTGTGTCCCCATATCGTTTTAAGGAGAGTAGTTGTTCCCAGTTCATAGTTACTATTTATCTGTTGCAAGATACATTTTTTCGTGTTTTAAAAACCCTCATATATAAACAATTCTATTGAACTTGATGTTATGTTATCATTTCTAAATACATCATTTTACGTAAATCCAATAACATTAAGCTAACCGTTTTATTACAATGGCATAATCTAGGATTAACACACTCTTTACATTGTTACAGTTTCTTTGCGTCAACAAAACAACTAAAGAACTAAACATATAAATGAAACATATTTTTCTCCTTTTTATCTTGATGACTTCCTTAACTACCTATGCCCAAAATACGGGCTCAATAACTGGTAAATTGATCGATTTAGATTATAATAACGAACCTTTGGTTTTTGCTAACATCTTAATAAAGGGGACTATAAAAGGAACCACATCAGATTTCGATGGCATATATGAAATAAATAATGTTGAACCAGGAACACATACTGTAATCTACAGTTTTATTGGTTATGAAACCCAAGAAATTGACGTTGAGATTATAGCAAATAAAGAAACCAAAATAAATGTTTCTATGAAAGCTAGCACTGCTTCTTTAAATGAAATTTTAATTCAAACTACAACCACAAGAGAAAGTGAAACCGCTTTATTATTAGACCAAAAGAAAGCTGTTGAAATAAAACAAAGTATTGGTGCCGATGAATTGTCTAGAAAAGGAATTAGTGATGCTGCTGGTGCTGTAGCAAAAATTTCAGGGGTTTCTAAACAAGAAGGTTCCAGCAATGTATATGTGCGAGGTTTAGGAGATAGATACTTAAACACGACTATGAATGGACTGTCTTTACCTTCTAATGATGTTAATAAGAAGAATATAAACTTAAATATCTTCTCTTCAGATATTATTCAAAACGTATCTATAAGCAAGGCATACGCTTCAAAATTTTATGGCGATTTTTCGGCAGGAAACATTGATATATCTTCAAAAGATTATAGTGGCAACGGTTTTTTCAATGCTTTTACTACTACTGGTTTCAATACAAACGCCATAGACAAGAATTTTGTAAGAAGCGAAGGTACTGGCTATTTTGGTTACTATGGCAGGTACAATCACAACCCATTTGCTGTTATTTTATCTCATGGAGTCGACCCTATAAATGTAAGCTCTCCTATTAATGTAGGCTATGGAGCTTCAGCAGGAAAATCCTTCAACTTAAAAAATGGGTCCCGAATAAATCTATTTGCTACAGCTTCATTTGAAAACAACTACGAATACAGAAAGGGTTCTGCCGTAGATTATACGCTAACCGAAAAAAAAGCTTTTATAGATAATGCGGAAGAATATGAATACAACACGACAACTACAGCTATGGCCAATGTAAATTACTCCATTGATGATGCAAATTCTGTTAGATATAATTTCTTATTTATTAATAATTCATCAGATGTTGTTGGCTATTTTGGAATAGATGGAAAAGGTAGAAATAGAGATGCTCAAGCTAATTCAGACAAAGGTTTTTATCAAATGAATGTTCAATTTGATCAAACACAAATGTTTGTCAACCAATTATTAGGAAACCATACCTCAGGAAAGTTTGACGTGGATTGGGGCTTTGGATACAACTCTGTTTTCTCTAAACAACCAGACAGGAAACGTATAAGTGTTGAAAATTATCACTTAGCTTTAGATAACGATATAGAAACAAACCCCATTTTTTATAGCAATGTGGTTTTCGATAATCAACGTTATTTTCAAGATATTCAAGACGAAGAATATAACGGAAGACTAAATTTAGCCTATCAGGCTAACGAGACATTAAAATTAAATGTTGGTTTTAACGGTAAAAGCAAACAAAGAAATTTTGAAAACATCCGTTATGGTTATGATATAGTAGAGAATGGTTATCAAATCTCTAATGTAAACAATTTCAACAGTATCTTTAATTTAGAGAATTTAAACCTCAACCCTGGCGATGAAGGTGTTTATGAAATAAAAGTTATTAATAACATCCCAACCCTATCAAATACCAATAGACCTGGTTTACCAGAAAATACTTATAATGGTACATTAGATGTTTTCTCTGGATATATAGATGCTGAAATTACAGCTGGAGAAAAATGGCTAATTGTTCCTGGAGTGAGATTAGAATCATTTCAACAAGACATTGCATTCGATGTGATTAACCTTGGAAATCAAGGTGAAAATAAAATAAGTTCTTACGACAATTTCTTCTTACCAAGTCTTAATGTAAAATACGCTTTAACCAATAACCAAAACCTTCGCTTTTCTGCAAGTCAGACTGTTTCTATTCCAGAATTTAAAGAAGTTGCGCCTTTTGTTTACGAAGATATTTCGACTAAAATTGGGGGAAATCCAGATCTATTAGACAAAGGTTATTCAAAAATTATAAACCTCGATTTAAAATACGAATGGTTCTATACTAAAAGTGAAATTATCTCGGTTGCTCTATTTACTAAAGAAATTAACGATCCAGTAAACTTAGTAGTTGGTGCCGATGCCACAGGAACACAGCGTTATTTTAGAACAGGTGATAAAGCAAATGTGTATGGAATTGAAGTAGAATTAAGAAAAAACTTAATTACTAACGATACTGACAACTCTAAACTTTCCCTAGGTTTTAACGCAACATACATGAAAACCAAACAGGATTTATACAACTCAATAGATGGAACTTATTACGATGTAAGTTTTAATAAATCTGAAGACAAGCTGCAAGGTGCTTCTCCGTTAATACTAAATGCAGACATCAATTACTCTCCAACTTTTGGAACCTATAAACCTATAGCCAATTTAGTATTCTCTTACTTCTCAGACAGAATAGATGCTTTAGGCTCAGGACAATTAGGAAATATTATTGAAAAAGGAGTGCCAACTCTAGATTTTATCTGGAGAAACAACTTTAACAATAAGTTAGAAATAAACTTCAGTATCAAAAATCTATTAAATCCAACCATAGAATATTTTAGAGAAACAACTTTAGGAGACATTGCTGTAAACTCAGCTAACGGCAAGGGTATTACAGATTATAAAAAAGGGATGGATTTAGGAGTTCAACTTAAATATAAATTTTAAACACAATTAATAAACTAAACAAAAATGAAACTAGAAAAAATGAAAAACAACTTAATTTTAGGAACTGCACTAATAAGCATGCTTTTCTCTTGTACAACAGACGACACATCCGACATTAATATTACAGACAATAGCACAACAAACAACAATAGTGGCGGTGAAACTCCAAATCCTGAAACTATTTTCTTATCGGGTACTTATACACAAGATTTAATACTTGATGCCAACAACACTTATAAAATAAACGGCTCTTTAATCATGGCTAGCGGAACTACTTTAGAAATTCCTGCCGGAATGACCATAAAAGCTTTAGCATCTGGCGCAAATGTTTACGTGGCTATTTCTCAAGGTGCTAAAATAATTGCTAATGGCACAGTAAACAGTCCTATTGTTTTCACTTCAGATGCTTCTACTCCTTCTGCTGGCGATTGGGGAGGATTAATCATTTTAGGAAAAGCACCTATTAACTCGGTTGCTGGAAACGCTACTTCTACTTCAGAAATTGCTAGTTTACCTTATGGTGGCACAGATGCTTCAGACGATTCTGGAATTGTTCGTTATGTACGTGTAGAGTATTCTGGTGGAGCTGCAGATGGACAGTCAGAAAATAACGGTTTCTCTTTCTATGGTGTAGGAAACGGAACAGTAGTAGAATATATTCAAGCTTTTGAAGGAAAAGATGATGGTGTTGAGTTTTTTGGAGGTACCGTAAATGCTAGCTACGTATCTGTTATTAACGCCCAAGACGATTCTATAGACTGGACAGAAGGCTATACTGGGACCATTACAAATGCCTATATCAAACATGGTGTTAATCATGATAAAGGTATTGAAGCAGATGGATATAATACAGATTTCAGCAATGCTACTGGCTACTACTCGAAGCCTACTATTACCAACCTTACCATTATAGGACAAGGTTCTACTACTGGAAATGAAGCCATAAGACTAAGAGCAGGAACTCAAGGCATTTTTAACAACGTATTAATTAATGGTTTTGAAGAAGCTTTTGATTTAGATGGTGATGCAGGAGATAACCCTACTGGTGCTGGTGTTATAAGTGGCGACCTATATGTAAGCAATATTACTTTTACAGATGTTACTTTAAAAATGAAAAACGATACTGGTGAAACATTTACAGAATCAGATTTTATTTCAGGAGAAGGAAATGGAACTGGAACAGATTATGCCTCTTGGGGAGCTACTTGGACTGTAAAATAAATAGTTGTGAATTAGTCTAACAAAAAAAGCATCCTAAATTTAGGATGCTTTTTTAATGAGTAGCATCATAATTCGCAGAAACTTTTTTTCTACCTTCTGTGTTAAAACTCAACCATTCGCCCTGAAGCTTTCCATTTAGAGTATAAGTGCTTGTTTGACTTATAACTCCATTGTCATAATAATAAACCACTTCAATTAAATTTATGCTCGTATTAAGTTTTAATTCTCTTTCTTGTACAAAAGAGCCTACAGGAATTAAAAAGACAAAAAACATTAAAATGTTCTTTATAATTATTGGGTTTATTTATTCTATTCCAAACATAACTATTTAAAAACATTAAGACTGCGCTTTCTTAGCGTTCATTTTACCTTTTAAATTTAAGCAACTAATTACAAGTAAGTTATACGCCATTTAATGGCTATGCATTATCTTAATAATCCCGTTACAATAAGCTTTTAAATATTAATGATCTTTGTAATGTCTTAAGATAACAAATTAAGTAATTTCATATAATCTATTAGTTTTTGTCGACAATATTATCATGACATCTATGGCTGCTTTCGGCCAAAGCAGGCTTTTTTTAAAAATTTAATAGGTAGAAAACATAAATTTAACTTTATATTAGGTTCTTTGTAGCTACAAAAACTAAAAGCCTTATATGAAATTTAAAGTACTTGTAATTTTACTATTACTCGTTTCTGCCAATCTTGTCCACGCACAAGAAATAACCTCGTCAAAATTTGGTAAAGGTATATTTAACATTGTGGGTCAGGATAGTTCGTGGGCTATGAAGATTGGCGCCAGAATGCAATTTTTAACTTTAGCTAGTTGGGAAAACAATAACGGCGAACTCATGAATGGTGAAACTGCCTTTTTAGTAAGAAGAGCAAGGTTAAAATTTGACGGGTATGTATTAACTCCAAAACTTACTTATAAACTTCAATTGGGTTTTTCTAATAGAGATATGGCTGGAGCTTCTATTTATACTAGCAATACTCCAAGATTTATTATTGATGCTGTCTTGAAATGGAATTTTTACAAAAATTTCGAATTATGGTTTGGCCAAGCGATTCTTCCCGGAAATAGAGACGCTATTATATCCTCTGGAAACCTCCAGTTTGTAGATCGATCTATTTTAAGTGGTGAGTTTACTCTAGATCGCGATTTAGGAATTCAATTCAGGCATCATTTTAAGCTTACAGACACTTTTGTAATTAGGGAAGCCTTAGCTTTTACGCAAGGCGAAGGAAGAAATGTAACTACTGGTAGCCACGGTGGACTTCAATATACCGGCCGTTTGGAGTTTTTACCTTTAGGATTATTTCCTGACAACGGAGATTATATAGGCGGTTCTTTAAATAGACCACAGAGCCCAAAACTTGCAGTTGGTGTGACTTACGATTTCAACAATAATGCTGTTAAAACAAGAAGCAATCAAGGAGTTTACATGATAACCGATTCGGGTTTTTATAAAACAAACATAACCACCCTCTTTATCGATACTATGTTTAAACACAAAGGTTTTTCTTTTATGGGTGAATATGCCAAGCGAGATGCTGAAAACCCGGTAGCCATAAACGATGACGGTATTCCAACCGGTCAAATAGTTCAGGTAGGCTCTGCTTTAAACCTACAAGCTGGTTATTTATTTAAAAGCAATTGGGAA
>Ga0209075_1002355_pt1 | contig 16720 bp, 17 predicted proteins | sample Stecom2011_FD_187523 | JGI IMG/M metagenome (GOLD analysis project Ga0209075, IMG submission 187523) | Agricultural soil microbial communities from Utah to study Nitrogen management - Steer compost 2011 (SPAdes) (version 2) | ecosystem: Environmental > Terrestrial > Soil > Agricultural land...
CCGACATACTACGTCGTGCCGATGCTATCTTCTTGGAAGAGCTGCACCGCGCTGACTTTTACCATAAAACCAGTCAGGCCTTCGCCGTATTTCTACCTGTGAAGTCCGTGGGTGTTGTCGGGGATGCGCGCCGATACGAGTGGGTAATCGCACTGCGTGCCGTTGAAACCGTGGATTTCATGACAGCACGCTGGGCGCATCTACCATACGATTTGCTGGAAACTGTATCCAATCGCATCATCAATGAGATTAGCGGTGTATCACGGGTTACCTATGACGTCTCCTCCAAGCCGCCTGCGACGATTGAGTGGGAGTAAGTTAAGTCTCGCAAAGACAGGCGCATAAACTGGGATAAAGCCATTGCCTGACAGAGTAGCGACAGTTTCAAGGCACGCACTGCGTGCCAGAAGTCTATGTATTCTGTTCGTCATCTTGTTCATGCAGGGTTGCGCCCAGCTGCCGCCTCACAATGCACCTTCGCTGTCCTACGCGTTTGATCGTCCTGATGAAACGCGTTTGGGCCGCCAGATTCAGCCCCATCTGCCGGATCAATCAGGGTATTCCGGGTTTTATATTCAGGATGCCGGTCGTCAGGCGTTTCTTCAGCGTGCCGCGCTGATTGAGGCAGCCGAGCAAAGTATTGACGCTCAATACTACATCTGGAATAGCGATGTGACGGGGTCCTATCTGGCGCGACGGCTGCTAGCGGCCGCCGACCGTGGTGTGCGTGTTCGGTTGTTGTTGGATGATGTCAATCTAAACGGGCGCGATACCTTGCTTGCCGCCTTGGATCAACACCCCAATATTGAAATTTCCATTTACAACCCCTTCGCGATCCGCTCGGGCATCGGTAAATGGCTGAATTTCATCACGGACTTCCAGCGCCTCAATCAGCGCATGCACAACAAGACCTTCGTGGTCGATGGTGCGCTAGGCATTATGGGTGGCCGCAATATCGGGGATGAGTACTTCGACCTCCACCCACAGGTGAACTTTCGCGACCGCGATGTTCTGATTGCTGGTCCAGTTGTGGCTGACCTGTCTGCCAATTTCGACGCTTTTTGGAACAGCAGGTCAAGCTACCCAATGAGTCAGTTGGAGCCAGATGCTGTGCAAGAGCTGGGACTGAGCACAGAGTTAGAGCAGATCCGTGCGGCCGCCTCCGATGGCACCGGGCTTACCCGGGTGCCGCCACAAGATTCTGCGTCGGCGCTTGAGTATATATCGCAAATCCTGCCTACACTCGTCTGGGCCGAAGGGGAGTTGGTGTTTGATTCCCCCGCGGTATATGGCCAAGACGTTACGGATAGCCCCCAGCGCAGCGCCCAAGCTTTGTACCAACTGGTTGAGGAGGCAGACAAGGAAATCTTGGTGGAATCTGCGTATCTCATTCTCGGAGATGACCAGCTCGATATACTGAGGCAAGTGAGGGCGCGAGGCGTTCGTGTCTTGGCTCTGACCAATTCGTTAGCCTCCAATGATCTCACCACCAATCACGCTGGCTACGCACGTCGACGCGGTGCAATGCTCGCCAACGGATTGGAGCTGTATGAGCTGCGGCCAGACGCAGAAGCCTGCTTGAGTTGGATTGCCATGCCAGACTTCTGCCGTAGCGGTTCGGTGGGTTTACACGCTAAATCTGCGGTATTCGATAGCAAAGCCTTGTACATCGGCTCGTTCAACATCAATCTTCGCTCGATCTACTTAAACTCCGAAACCGTGTTGGTGATACACAGTGCCCAACTGGCTGAGCGGCTTGCGCAGGATATCGAAGCCGCGATGGCGCCTGAAAACAGCTGGAGGGTGACACGAGAGGCTGGTGGGCAGCTGTTCTGGACGGCAGGTGAGGAACAATTCTGGACCCACGAACCGGCCACAGGGTTCTGGCGGCGCTTTAAATCCGGCTTATTTAGCTTGTTGCCGATGGAGAAGTATCTGTAACGTCGATTGGTTTTTCGTGCACTGCCCTGTCTGGCATGGCTGTGAGGCTTGGCGTTGTTAGCAGACCGCTTGGTAATAAACGTGAATAATGGTATTTTCTCGGCCCTGTGAAGCCTTCCTAATAGGCCATTCAATAAGTCACTCGCACTGCAAGTTCTCCGCCGAGCCGTTCTATGCCGGAAATACACAAAGACGACGATTACTGGATGGCCCGGGCTCTTACTCTGGCAGCTCAGGGCGGATCCTTGGGCGAGGTGCCTGTCGGCGCAGTAGTTGTCCGTGATGGTAAGGAGTTGGGCACAGGCTTCAATTTGCCAATTTCCGGCTGTGACCCTACCGCTCATGCAGAAATATGTGCGCTGCGTGATGCAGCGGCGAGAACGGGGAATTATCGGCTGACAGGGGCCACCCTTTACGTCACTCTAGAACCCTGCACCATGTGTGTTGGCGCCATTGTACACAGCCGTATAAACCGGCTTGTTTACGGTGCCCGCGAACCCAAAGCCGGTGCAGTTGAATCGGCACGACGCACACTGGACGAACCTCATTTGAACTGGCAAGTGGATGTGGTGGGTGGCATTCTACAGGAAGAATGCAGCCAGATTATCAGTGGTTTTTTCAGCCGTCGGCGGGCCGAGATCAGGCAGCGGCGTAAACAAGGTTCTGGTAAGGAGTAATTCTGCATGAAGGTATTGGTAACCGGCGGTGCCGGGTATATCGGTAGTCATGTTGTTCGTCAGTTGGCTGAAGCAGGGCACGATATTGTTGTATTCGATAACCTGTCCACTGGTTACCGCTGGGCCGTAACGGCTGGCGAGCTGGTCGTCGGCGATTTGGCCAACGAAGCAGAGATTGATCGGGTTTTCTCCAGCCACAAATTCGAAGCGGTTTTGCACTTTGCAGCCAATATTGTGGTTCCGGAGTCGGTTGCCGACCCGTTGAAATATTACAGTAACAACACCCGCAATACGCTCAATCTGCTCAAAGCTGTCGATAAGTACAAAGTGCCCTATATGGTGTTTTCTTCAACGGCTGCGGTATACGGCATGCCAGAGCAGACGGTACTCACGGAAGACCTTCCGCTTGCACCAATCAATCCTTATGGCGCATCGAAGATGATGAGCGAGCGGATGATTACCGACTATGCAGCTGCATCTGACCTTAATTACGTTGTGCTGCGTTACTTCAATGTGGCGGGAGCCAACCCGGATGGTTTGCTCGGGCAGGCGACGCCGGAAGCGACTCACCTAATCAAAGTGGCCTGCGAATGCGCGACCGGGCAGCGGGATGGTATGAGCATCTTTGGTACGGACTATGACACCAGCGATGGCACCTGCGTGCGCGATTACATTCATGTGGAAGACCTTGCCAGCGCCCATGTTATGGCACTGGATTATATGGCAGAGGGTGGCCAATCAAAGATCATGAACTGCGGCTATGGCCGCGGATTCACGGTTCGGGAAGTGATTGATGTGGTGCGAGAGCAATCCGGTGCCGAATTCCCGGTAGTGGAAGCGGGCCGTAGAGCGGGTGACCCTGCCGCATTGATGGCAGATAATGCACTGATTAAAGAGACTCTGGGCTGGCAGCCTGCCTACGACAATTTGGAAACGATTGTTAGCACTGCGTTAGCCTGGGAAGCGATCTGGCAAAAGAAGAAAGCTACGGCTGGCCAGTAATAACTTGTTTATTAATTAAAATGTCGGGATTTAACGGATGAAAATAACGATTTTTGGTACCGGTTATGTCGGGCTTGTTACTGGAGCCTGTCTGGCCGATGTCGGCCATCACGTACTCTGCATGGATGTTGATCAGGCAAAGATCGACAAGCTGAAAAATGGGCAAATCCCCATCTTTGAGCCCGGCCTTGAAGATATTGTAAAACACACGGTAGAAGCTGGACGTCTGGCGTTCACCACCGATGTAGAAGAAGCCGTTCAACACGGCACACTCCAGTTTATTGCGGTGGGTACACCACCCGATGAGGATGGCTCGGCAGATCTGCAGTATGTCACCGCTGTAGCCAAGTCCATCGGTCAATACATGGACGACTATAAAGTGATTGTGGACAAGTCCACGGTACCGGTCGGCACGGGAGACAAAGTAAAGGCGGCGGTTCGTGCGCAACTTGATAGCCGAGGTTTGGAGCTTGAGTTTGATGTGGTCTCCAACCCCGAGTTCCTGAAAGAAGGCGCGGCAATCAACGATTTCATGAAGCCGGATCGAATTATTATTGGTACGGACAGCGATAAAGCGGCGGACGTACTTCGGGAGGTTTATTACCCATTTAACCGAAACCACGACCGCATGATCTTCATGGACATCCGCTCTGCGGAACTGACCAAATACGCAGCTAACTCCATGCTGGCCACCAAAATCAGTTTCATGAATGAGATTGCAAATCTTGCCGAACGCCTAGATGCCGATATTGAAGCAGTGCGTCGAGGAATTGGCTCCGACCCCCGTATTGGTTATCACTTTATCTACCCCGGCTGTGGTTACGGCGGATCTTGCTTCCCGAAAGATGTGCAGGCTCTGGCCCGCACGGCGAAACAGGTTGGCTACGATGCACGCTTGCTCAATGCCGTAGAGGCCGTCAACTACGCTCAAAAGCATGTACTTTTCGATAAGATAAGCCATTATTTTGGTGGAGATCTGAAAGGTAAGGTGGTAGCTATTTGGGGCTTGGCGTTCAAGCCAAACACCGACGACATGCGTGAAGCATCCGCCAGAACCTTGATGGAAGACCTATGGAAAGCTGGCGCGACCGTTCAGGCGTTTGATCCGGAGGCGATGGAAGAGACCCAGCGTATCTATGGCGACCACGAAGGCTTGACCCTTTGCGGCACTAAGGAACAGACGCTTCGTGGTGCAGATGTGCTGACGATCTGTACTGAGTGGAAAGAGTTCCGTTCACCAGATTTTGCCGCTATTGCATCTGCTTTGCGCGAGCCTGTTGTGTTCGACGGCAGAAATCTTTACGAGCCCGAAATGCTAGAACGTCACGGCTTGATTTACTACGCCATTGGGCGCGGCCGGAATCAATTCCACTCATAGTGACGAGGTGTTGAGCGCACCCGACAAGGGGCGCTCAACCATCAGTGCGTTCGAGCAGAGGTACCGCAGTGACTCAGGATCAAAAATTCAGCCTTCATGAACGGTTGGCCGAAGACACCATCCGCCTTGGGCGGAGCAACCTGTGCGAAATTCGGTTGATGAACGATCAAACATGGCCCTGGGTGTTGCTGGTGCCAGTGCTTGCGGGCATTCGTGAGATCTACGAGTTAAGCCCGGAGCAGCAGCACCTTTTGTTGCAAGAATCCTCTTCGCTCAGCCGTGGCATGATGGACGTCTTTGGTGGCGATAAGATGAACGTGGCGGCACTCGGCAACATGGTTCCCCAGTTGCACGTTCACCACATCGTCCGCTTTGAGGGTGATCCTGCTTGGCCAGCTCCGGTTTGGGGCAAGCAGCCGCCGGTGCCTTACGATGAGGCTCGATTGGCGGAGTTTAAAAAGGCAATGGCACCTGTTCTGTCACAGCTTTGTATTCATTGAGTCGCCTGAATTGTTTTGTTCACTATTGCCGATTACCGAATCGACGCATGCTTGGCCATCATTTGTGAGCCAATCAGAATCATTCGGAGCTCGGTTTTCAGTTTGAGTTTTAGCTCCTCCCGCTCTTTGGGCGTTGCGTCCAGGGCCTCCGATCCTTGGTTGAATACCAGTGTCACCATAGCTTCTGCAACTAACCGGGCATCCGCCAATGGTTTGTGTTGTTCGTCTGCAAAACGTCGAAGATCGTCGGCAAGCTCTGTTACGAAATGATCAATCTCGGCTTTGATTGCGGTTCGAAAGGGCTTAGACCCGCCAGTACGTTCCCGGAGCATCAATCGGAACAGGTTAGCGTTATTGCCAAGGTATTCCATAAACGTCTCTACAGAGGTCGATATAGCGCTGCCATCCCGGGCAATTCGCTTGCGCGCTTGCCTCATAAGTTGCCGTAAAGCCACACCGCCTTCATCTACCAACACTAAGCCCAATTCATCAAGATCTGCGAAATGGCGATAGAAAGACGTGGGTGCGATTCCAGCCTCCCGAGCCACTTCACGCAGGCTAAGGCTTCCGAATCCACGGTCCGGACTCAGCTGGGCGAGGGCCGCATCCATAAGTGCGCGCCGGGTGACAAGCTTCTGCTCGGCTCTGGTTGACAAGGTTAGGGCTCCAGCAATAGGTGAGTGCCGTAGTCTAGCCGTCTGTTACCAATGAGGGAACCCGCCATTGGTTGTCTGGAGGATCCTCGCGGGTGACTGTTGTCTTGTGGGAAACAAGCCTGATTTTCGTGGCCATTATGTTTATAATAAGCGGCTTTTACAGTATGGTCCTGCCATATTTTGCAAGCAAGAACATAGCTAGCCGCAAGCGGGTGTGTGGGGCCTTCCGAAACCGTGCGGAGCCATGGGTGAAGTGCAAAGCACTTCACGAGCAAGCCAAGGATGGCTTGCTCAGGACCTTTAGTGCGACGCAGGAGCAATAAGCACTAAAGGGCGGAGCCGAGCGTACACGGATGTATTCACAGCGTGTTTCGGAAGGCCCCACACACCCGCTTGCTTGCAAGTTTTATCAGACATCAACACTAATCTCAGACACCAGACACTACGGGAACCGGTATGCGCAGTCATTATTGCGGTGGGATCAACGAATCCCACATTGATCAGGAAGTTACACTTTGCGGATGGGTACATCGCCGCCGTGACCATGGTGGAGTTATCTTTCTGGACCTGCGCGACCGAGACGGTATTGCGCAAGTCGTGGTAGACCCAGACACCGAGGAAAGCTTTGCCCTCGCAGAAAAAGTGCGTAGCGAGTTCGTGGTGAAGGTTACCGGGCTGGTTCGCCGTCGGCCTGCTGGCACCGAGAACAGCAACATGTCCACAGGTCAGGTTGAGCTTCTTGGTAAAGACGTAACAATTCTGAATGCTGCCGCAACACCTCCGTTCCCGCTGGATGAGCACGTAGATGTAGGCGAAGACGTGCGCCTGCGCTATCGCTTTGTGGACCTGCGCCGCCCGGAAATGCTCAACCGCCTGCGGTTCCGTTCGCGGGTAACCAGCTACATCCGTAACTACCTAGACAGCAACGGGTTCATGGACGTGGAAACACCGATCCTAACCCGCGCAACACCTGAAGGTGCCCGTGATTATCTGGTGCCAAGCCGCACCCACGAAGGGTCCTTCTTTGCACTTCCGCAATCGCCACAGCTGTTTAAACAAATGTTGATGGTGTCTGGAGTAGATCGCTATTACCAGATTGCCAAGTGCTTCCGCGATGAAGATTTGCGTGCAGACCGTCAGCCCGAGTTTACTCAGGTAGATATTGAGGCCTCGTTCATTAACGAAGAAGACCTCATGAATCTGAACGAGGGCATGATTCGTGCCTTGTTCAAAGATGTTATGAATGTTGAATTGCCAGCCTTCCCCCGCATGCCTTACGCAGAAGCCATGGATCGTTTCGGTAGTGATAAGCCGGATTTGCGCATTCCGCTAGAGCTTCAAGATGTGGGCGACTTGGTTGCTGGCGTTGATTTCAAAGTGTTTGCTGGGCCTGCGAATGATCCCAAGGGCCGAGTAGCCGCTTTGCGTGTTCCCAAAGGTGGCGAGCTGAGCCGTAAGCAAATCGACGAATACACTAAATTTGTCGGCATCTACGGTGCCAAAGGTCTGGCTTACATCAAGGTGAATGAGCTTGCCAAAGGCGTAGAAGGCTTGCAGTCGCCCATCGTTAAGTTCCTTGGCGACGAAGTTGCCATGTCTGTAATAGAGCGGACAGGGGCTGAAGACGGCGATATCGTATTCTTCGGTGCCGATAAGACCACAGTTGTGAACGAAGCCCTTGGCGCACTGCGTATTCGTGTTGGTCACGACTTGAAGATGCTGACCTGCGAATGGGCACCGATGTGGGTAGTCGACTTCCCCATGTTTGAAGTTCTGCCGGATGGCGGCCTGACCGCTATTCACCACCCGTTCACCGCACCTAGCTGTAGCCCTGAAGAGCTGGCGGCGAACCCGGAAACGGCTTTGTCTCGTGCCTATGATATGGTTCTTAATGGTACCGAGTTGGGCGGCGGTTCTATTCGTATCCATAGTGACAAGATGCAGCAGGAAGTGTTCCGCATTCTTGGTATCAGTGAAGAGGAGTCCCGCGCTAAGTTCGGGTTCCTGCTTGATGCGCTCAAATACGGCTGCCCGCCGCATGGTGGTTTGGCGTTCGGTCTTGACCGTCTGATTATGCTGATGACAGGCTCAAGCTCGATTCGTGATGTGATCGCCTTCCCGAAAACCCAGAGTGCAACCTGTTTGATGACCCAGGCGCCGGGTGAGGTAGACGAAAAGCAATTGCGTGAGCTAAATATCCGTCTGCGCAAAAAACCGGCAAAAGCGGCGGGTGAGCAGGCTTCCGAAGCTGACGAGAACTAATTAGGGCGTTAATGTGGCGATTATTCTGGGTGTCGACCCCGGCTCAAGGATAACCGGATACGGTATTATCCGAGTCGATGGCCGGCACATAGAATATATCGACAGTGGTTGTATCCGCGTGGGCGAAAAGCCCATGGCGGAGCGCCTGAAAATCATTTTTCAAAGCTTGGTGAGCCTGATTGGCGAATACCGACCACAGGAATTTGCTATTGAGCAGGTTTTTATGGCGCGTAATCCCGACTCTGCGCTCAAGCTCGGGCAGGCTCGGGGTGCTGCTATTGTCGGTGCTGCAACCAGCGGGCTTACGGTGCATGAGTACTCTGCTCGGCAGGTGAAGCAGGCTGTGGTAGGCAAAGGTGGTGCCGACAAATCTCAGGTACAGCACATGGTTCAGGTGTTGCTGTCACTCTCTCGCAAACCTCAGGCTGACGCAGCCGATGCTCTGGCCATCGCGTTGTGCCACGCACACATGAATCAAAGCATTCTTCGGGTGGCCGGTAGCACGGGTAAGGCGCGCAGTGGGCGTATGCGACAACAATAAACTGCTCTGCGGAGCGGCAGGAGGCAATCCTTGATAGGTCGTATCCGAGGTATTCTGGTCGAAAAAACACCCGGTCAGGCATTGGTTGAATGCGGCGGCTTGGGTTACGAAGTTGACATCCCTTTCACTACGTTTTATCACCTGCCGGAACCCGGGCAGGAGGTTACCCTTCATACACATTTCGTGGTTCGTGAAGATGCACAAAGCCTGTTTGGTTTTGCCTCTCGGCTTGATCGGGATCTGTTTCGTTTGTTGATCAAGGTTAATGGTGTTGGCCCCAAAATGGCTGCCGGTATTCTGTCTGGTCTTGATGCGCAGCAGTTCATTCGTTGCGTGGAAGGCCGGGATATAGCGTCTCTGATGAAACTTCCCGGTGTTGGTAAAAAGACTGCAGAACGCTTGTTGATAGAAATGACAGACAGAATTAAGCAGTTGGAGGGGCAGTTTATACCTGCCACAGCAGGCATAGACGGGGGGTCCACAGTCTCTCCCCAGCTTGCTATTTCCGCGCACAACCCCGCCGATGAAGCAGAGGCCGCGCTTATAGCGCTTGGGTATAAACCTCAGGAGGCCGCGCGGGCAATTAGCAAGGTGGCGGAAGAAGGGATGACCAGCGAGGCGCTTATTCGTTTGGCTTTGCGCAACATGATCCCGGCTTGATGATGCGGCTTTGCTTTTTTAGCTTGCTCGGTCGCCTGTATAGCGCCAAACCTGTAGAGAGCGTAACGTGACACGCAGAGGGCTGTTTGTACAATTGGTCAACGTCAGTCTTTGCGTGGCAATCTATTGATTCCCTATAAACGGATAAGTACATGATCGAATCCGACCGACTGATTTCAGCCCGGGCCGGAGACAACGAAGAGGTTCAGGATCGAGCTATCCGGCCAACGTTGCTTTCGGAGTATGTGGGGCAGCCCGCGGTGCGGGAACAGATGGATATTTTTATCTCAGCGGCCCGTGGTCGCCGGGAAGCCTTGGATCATGTTCTGATATTTGGGCCTCCTGGGTTGGGTAAAACCACGCTTGCCAATATTGTTGCCAACGAAATGGGCGTGTCGATAAAGACGACGTCTGGGCCAGTGCTTGAAAAGGCTGGCGATCTTGCGGCCATGCTCACCAATCTGGAAGAGGGTGATGTCCTCTTTATTGATGAGATCCATCGCCTCAGTGCTGTAGTGGAGGAAATACTGTATCCGGCAATGGAGGACTACCAACTCGATATCATGATCGGAGAGGGGCCAGCGGCTCGTTCGATCAAGTTGGATTTGCCGCCGTTTACTTTGGTAGGTGCAACCACTCGGGCTGGTCTGCTTACGTCTCCGCTTAGGGATCGATTCGGCATAGTCCAGCGTTTAGAGTTTTATAATACGGCGGATCTGACACACATTATTGTTCGTTCCGCGCGGTTGTCAGGTGTTGATATAGATGAGGACGGTGCATACGAAATAGCGCACCGATCGCGAGGGACGCCCCGCATAGCCAATCGCCTGCTGCGGCGGGTAAGAGACTACGCAGAAGTGAGAGCCGATGGCCACATTAACGCTGCCATTGCGGATCAGGCTCTGAACATGTTGAAGGTGGACAGTCAGGGCTTTGATCATATGGATCGGCGCTTGCTGCTTGCGATGATTGAAAAATTTGATGGCGGGCCCGTGGGCGTGGAAAGTCTGGCCGCAGCAATTAGTGAAGAGCGCGGAACCATCGAGGATGTTCTTGAGCCTTTCTTGATTCAACAGGGCTTTATGGTGCGCACGCCTCGCGGTCGCATGGTGACATCTCATGCGTACCAGCACTTTGGAATTGTACCGAAAGCTTCGGAGGCCTCGAATGCTGAAGGAGGCGGTTTTTGAGTGACAGCCAAGCTTCTGCAAAGTTTGAATGGCCAATTCGCGTTTATATTGAAGATACAGACGCTGGCGGCATTGTTTACCATGCGCGTTACCTGCATTTCATGGAGCGCGCCCGTACCGAGTGGGTTCGAAGCTGCGGAGTAGGGCTTCGGGCTGGGCTGGCTGAGAACATAAGTTATGTAGTGCAGCGGTTGTCCGTGCACTATGCCGTGCCAGCCGTGCTGGATGATGAGATTAGCGTTACTGCAGAGCCTGTGGCCTTCGGTCGCGTCTGGATGGATTTTAGGCAGCAGGTCGTGCGGGCAAGAGACGGCAAAACACTGTGTGAAGCGAATGTGAGAGTCGCTTGTATAGCTCTAGATAGCGGGCGGCCAAGACGTTTACCTGAAAACATGCGAGAACTGCTGGCGCTGCATAGCCAGCACCTTCAAAAAGATAACCAAACAAAACACGAAATAACCCAGGAGTAAGTGGTGGATTCGGAACTGTCAGTCTGGAGTCTGATTGCAAATGCCGGTGTGTTGGTTCAGCTGGTCATGTTGTTACTTGCCGCTGCATCGGTGATGTCCTGGGCGCTTATTTTTCAGCGCCTGCAGGTGTTTCGCAAAGCCCGTCAGGCCCAGTTGGCGTTTGAAGAGCGCTTTTGGTCTGGCATGGATCTGGGACAGCTCTATCGCGAAGTAAACGCCGAGCCCACGCCTTTCTCCGGTATGGAGGCTTTGTTCCGGGCCGGGTTTAAGGAGTTTTCCAGATTACGCCAGCAAAGCCGTGATGCAGATGCCGTCATGGAGGGAACGCAGCGGGCCATGCGGGTAGCTTTCTCCCGTGAGCAGGAACGTTTGGAAACCCATTTGCCCTTCCTTGCAACCGTGGGCTCTACCAGCCCTTATGTCGGCTTGTTTGGAACCGTTTGGGGCATCATGAACTCATTCCGCGGCTTGGCGCAGGTCCAGCAGGCAACACTCGCAACCGTGGCTCCCGGCATCTCGGAAGCGCTTATTGCTACGGCTATGGGCTTGTTTGCGGCAATTCCAGCCGTTATCGCTTACAACCGCTTCTCAGCTAAGTCAGACGCATTGTTGAAAAATTACGAAACCTTCGCGGAAGAGTTTTCCAGCATTTTGCATCGTCGTGTTCATAGCGCCGAGAAGGGCGCGGCCTGATGGCATCTATGGTTAACAAACGGAGCACACCGCTATGAAAGGCATGGGGATGATGCCTGAAAATCGGAAGAAGCCGATGTCGGAAATCAACGTTGTTCCGTATATCGACGTGATGCTGGTGCTGCTGATTATTTTCATGGTCACAGCGCCTATGCTTACTCAGGGCGTGAAGGTGGACCTTCCTGAAACAGCATCTGATCCGATTCAGGCAGATAAAAATGTGGAATCCATTGTCGTATCTGTAGATTCCAATGGCGCCTATTACGTGGAAGTTGGGGATAAAGGCAGCGACCCCATGCCTCTGTCTGAGGTTCGTGCTCAGGTAGCAAAAATACTGTCCCAAAGATCATCCGGCGATATTCTGGTGCGTGGCGATGAGAACGTTGATTACGGCACTGTGGTTCGTTTGATGGCGGCTCTTCAAGGTGCGGGGGCGACCAGTATTGGCCTGATTACCGATACGGCCCCGGACGAAACGTGATATCAGTGCAGGCAAAATTGTTGTGACAGGTCAGGAACGGGAACATACCACCACCGGAGTGCCGCCTTGGAAATCGCCGGTCGCGCTGTCGGTGGCATTGCATCTGCTAATTGCGGGCGTCGCTCTGGCGAGCTGGTCGTGGTCTTCTCCTGTCCACGAACCGCCTCCCAGCAGTATTTCTGCGCGCCTTATTACCCAGCAAAAACCGGAACCGAGCCCGATTACCGAACCGGTAGACCAGCCGGATCAAGAGCAAGAGCGTAAAGAGCTGGAAAAACAGAGGCAGGCTGAAGCCCAAAAGCGTCAGAAAGAAGAAGAGGCTCGGAAGGCCGAGGACCAGAAAAAACGCGAGGAAGCCAAGCGTAAAGCTGAAGAGCAAGAGCGCAAGCGCGAGCAGGCCAAGGCAGAAGAGCTAAAAGAAAAAAAGGCGCGTGAAGCAGAAGAGGCTGCAAGGCAGAAAGCTGAAGCGGAAGCAAAAGAGCGTGAGCGTCGCAAGGCAGAAGCGGAAGCTGAAAAAAAGCGCCAGCAAGAGGCCAAGCGTAAGGCGGAGGAAGAAAAACGCCGTCAGGAAGAGCAACGTAAGCGAGAAGAAGCTGAACGTAAGAAACAGGAGGAGCAGGCTCGTAAAGAAGCTGAGCGTAAGCGCATGGAGGCCGAGCGTCGGCTTCAAGAGCAGCAGCTTGAAGCTCAGGCAGAACAGGCTAGAAAAGCCCGTGCGGATGAAGAGCTACGCAGAGAGCGAGCGGCAGCGGCAAAAGCCCGCGAATCCCAGATGTTGTCTGAGAGCCAGAAATATCAGGCGCTGATTCGTGAAAGGCTTAGCCAAGCTTGGTACCCACCTTCTTCAGCGACAGAAGATATGACGGCCCGCTTGCAGATCACCTTGCTTCCAACGGGCGAGTTGGCCAGTGTAAAACTGGTTGCCAGTAGCGGGAATACCGCGTTCGATAACTCGGCACTGAGCGCAGTCAGGTCGCTGAACCGGTACCCGGTACCCTCTGAGCGGGACACGTTTGAAACCTATTTCCGCCAGTTTACGATTGAATTCAATCCCCGAAGATTGAGATAAGGATACGGGTAACACCATGAAGCAGAAAATGTCGTTCAGCCTAATGAGAGCTACTTTTGCAGCGGTCGCCTTGATGTTCACTGCGGTTACCAGCGCTCAGGCTGAACTGCTGATTCGTATTACCGAAGGAGCAGACTCTGCAATTCCGGTTTCTGTGGTGCCGTTTGCAGAAAACGGCAGCATGCCTGCCGGAGACAAACTGAGCAGCATTGTGCAGGCGGATTTGGCAATGAGCGGCGAGTTCCGCCCGCTGCCTCCCGAGAAAATGCTAAGCCTTCCCTCGAAGCGCTCTGATGTGTACTTCCGAGACTGGCGCATGCTTGGCCAGCGTTATGTTTTGGTAGGCGAGTTAACCCGTAACGGCGACAGAGTGCAGGCTCGTTATGAGCTATTCGATGTTAATCGTGAAGAGCGAATTCTTGGTGAAACCGCTGCCGCACCTGCGTCTAATATTCGCTCTTTGGCGCATCATGTAAGCGATAAGGTCTATGAGGCGATTACCGGTGTTCCCGGAGCGTTTTCTACCAAATTGGCTTATGTAACGCTTCAGAGAGCAAATGGAAAAGCGCTCTATCGGTTGCAGGTAAGCGACATTGACGGCAAGCGTGCTGGAATTCGTTTGGAAAGCAAAGAGCCTATTTTGTCCCCCGCTTGGTCACCGGATGGTAAAAAGCTGGCCTATGTATCGTTCGAAACGGGTAAGCCAGCTATTTTTATCCACCAACTTAGCTCGGGCGAGCGCACGAAAGTTGCGGACTTCCCCGGTTTGAACTCGGCCCCCACTTGGTCTGCAGACGGGCAATCACTACTCATGACTTTGTCCAAAGATGGTAATGCTGAGATTTATCAGATGAACCTGCAGTCCCGCAAGGTTACCAAGCTCACGAACCACTGGGCGATAGATACCGAGGCCGCTTGGGACAGTTCGGGCAAGGGTATCTTCTTTACGTCGGATCGTTCAGGCGGGCCACAGATTTATTACATGGAAGAGCCGGGCGCCGAGCCGCGGCGCTTAACTTTCGGCAGTCGCTATAATGCTCGCCCGCGCCCCGACAGCACCGGAAAATATGTGTACTACGTTCATCAGCGCGATAGGGCGTTCACTATTGCCCGTACAAACCTCGAAAGCGGTGACGAAACAGTTCTCACGCGCACTGAATCCGATGAGTCTCCCAGTGTGTCGCCTAACGGCCGCATGTTGATTTACGCTACTAAACAGAACGGTGAAAGCATACTGACTGTTATCTCCGCAGACGGTGGTGCGGCGTATAGCCTTCCTGCATCGGAAGGCGACGTCCGTGACCCGGCCTGGGGGCCAATTGTTCGGTAGCCGGTGGGTGTGAGAGCACCTGTCGGAAACGGCAAAAATTTACGTCAACCAACGAAAAGGAATGAAATATGAAATTGTCAGCTCAAGCCAAAGTAATTGCATTGTTGTTTTCGGTAGGTCTGGTCGCCGGTTGTAGTACAACTGGTGAGAACATGGAAGATGGCGGTTATGGCTCCGATGTTGAGCCTATTGATCAAGATGGTGGTTCTACCGTGTATGGCGGTGGCGATCAGGGTGGTATTTCTTCGTCTTCGATGACCGAAGAAGAGCGTATGGAGATCCAGAAGCAAACCGAACAGCAAGCCCTGCGCGAAGTGACGACTTTCTATTTTGATTTCGATACGTCCGAAATCAAGCCGGAAGCCCGCGATGTGCTCATGGCCCACGCCCGTTATTTGTCCAACAACCCGGGCCAGAAAGTTCGCCTCGAGGGTCACGGTGATGAACGCGGCTCCAAGGAGTACAACTTGGCACTTGGCGAGCGTCGTGCCAATGCGGTTCAGCGTTTCCTGGTTGTGAATGGTGCTTCACGGGGCCAAATGGAAACCGTAAGCTATGGTGAAGAGAAGCCGGCGGTTATGGGCTCGTCAGAGAGTGCATGGGCACAGAACCGCCGTGTGGAGCTCGTTTTCGAGTAAACGCACATACAACATCAGGTTAAGCCCATGAGAAAACAGCTCATGGCGGCAGTGATGCTCCCGCTTGCCCTCGGGCAGGCGGGAGCGGCGCTGGCGCAATCATCTACGCCCGCTTTCCAAAGCAATGCCTCAGAAGCCCAACGTAAGGCCAACACGAATCAGGCTACGTCTGAGCTCTTCTATATGATCCAGCAATTACAGAGCGAGGTCCGCAGACTACAGGGAGAGTCGGAAGAGCAGAGGCACCTAATCAAGCGGTTGCAGGATCAGGGGCGGGATCGCTATATCGACTTGGATCAGCGCATTCTCGACTTGTCTGAGAAAGTGTCTGCGCAACCACCGGCTGCCGGGTCAACGGTAGGAGATGCTGGCGCCAGTAAGCGCGCAACGGAAATACGTGAATATCGCCAGCCCGATGCCGAAGAGCGTAAGGCATACAAGGTTATTCAAGACCTTATCCATAGCCAAAAGAAGTACGACGAAGCGATCAGCCGCATCTATGAGTTTTTAGATAAGTATCCCGAAGGGGATCTGACGGTGAACGCCTACTACTGGCTTGGTGAGGTTTATCTTGTGAAGCCGCAACTGGAGCAGGCGCGCCAAGCGTTCTCCATTGTAGCGACGCGTTACGGGGATCACCGTAAAGCGCCAGACGCCGGTTACAAATTGGGCGTTGCTCTTGATCGTCTTGATAAGAAATCCGAAGCTCGTCGGCAAATGGAGCAGGTTGTGAGTGACTACCCTGAAAGTTCTGCAGCCGGGCTTGCCCGGAAATATTTGAACTCTAATTAGGGCGGAAACACGGCGATTCGTAAAAATATTAAAAACATGGCGTGAAAGGGTTGATCGTCAGAGAAAAATCATTACTATATGCGCCTCGCTTGGGTCGTTAGCTCAGTTGGTAGAGCAGTTGGCTTTTAACCAATTGGTCGATGGTTCGAATCCATCACGACCCACCATATTCGACATTTCGGGGCAGTTGCTGAGCCGCTCCGAAATCGATCAGGGTCCCGGCACTGGTCACAAGTTTTTGGGTCGTTAGCTCAGTTGGTAGAGCAGTTGGCTTTTAACCAATTGGTCGATGGTTCGAATCCATCACGACCCACCATTATTGGTTTTTGAAGGTCTGTAATTAGAGTTAAAGCTTAAGGGGCTGCAGAGATGCAGTCCTTTTTTTTTGGTTGGCGGTTTTGCTCCAGATAAAACGGTCTCCCCGAGTCTCGGTATAGTCC
>Ga0209075_1002356_pt1 | contig 16704 bp, 20 predicted proteins | sample Stecom2011_FD_187523 | JGI IMG/M metagenome (GOLD analysis project Ga0209075, IMG submission 187523) | Agricultural soil microbial communities from Utah to study Nitrogen management - Steer compost 2011 (SPAdes) (version 2) | ecosystem: Environmental > Terrestrial > Soil > Agricultural land...
TTAATAAAAGTGTTTAAAGATGGCACGATAGAAAAGGTTGAGGCGCTTTCAATTGAGTTTTATGACACATGCGCATAGAGAAATCTGCGTTCGGAAAAGGATAGGAACTAGATGGAGCCCGTGAGTATTCTGGTCGACCAAATTATGGACATCGCTCGCAGTGCCGTAGCGTTATTGCCTCAACTGTTGATCTCTCTAGTAATTCTTATCATAACCTACGGCTTAGCTAAGCTTGCGAAGCATACCGTAAAAAGCATTTTACATAGAACAACCCTGCGCAAGAGCTTGGTAGAGCTGTTGGTTTTATTCGCCTCGTTAACTACTTGGCTGGTTGGGATCATGATCTCAGCAATCATAGCCTTCCCCGGAGCTTACCCCCACAAAGATGCTTGCCGGGCTGGGCATAGGGTCTGTTGCGATTGGCTTTGCGTTTAAGGATATTTTTGAGAACTTTCTGGCCGGGATCATCATTTTGGTTAGGCGGGAAATGCGCATTGGCGATTTTGTAGCCTGCGAAGGCTACGAGGGCACTGTCGAAGCGATTCTCGTGCGCGAGACACACATTCGTGAAACAGATGGCGAGCTGGTAATACTGCCGAACAGCATGTTGTTCAAAAACCCTCTCATCATTAGAACAGCCCTTGAGCAACGCCGAACCACCATTTTTTGCGGCGTTGGCTATGGCGAAAATGTAGACGAGGCAAGGTCTGTGATCAAAACAGCGGTGGCCAGCTGTAAAACCGTGATCACAGAGTCTCGGCCAGTACAGGTATTTGCAAACGAGTTTGCAGATTCATCAATTAACTTTGAAGTTTCTTGGTGGACGGGCTCCCGGCCTCTGGATATCCGTGAGTCGCGGGACGAGGTGATCGCCGCGATCAAATCCGCGCTCGACAATGCAGGTATCGAAATCCCCTTCCCTCACCGAACCCTTACTTTCAACGATCCAGTCAGGATTAACGCCAACCGCCCTTCGCCCGATTAATGGTTGATATGGGCTAATGGGCTTGCCTCACGTCGGGTTGCTGCTACTATGAATGTTCAATTGAACATCTAGCAACAAAAACACCAACGGAGCCGGCCCGCCCCGGATGTTCAATGCTTCGCATGGAATCGCCATGCACGGTCCGCTCCTCACGGAGAATCACGATGAGTTTCTATAAAAAAATGCTTCCCGGGGTACTGCCCTCTGCTGCTTTGGCAGCATCCGTTTTTATGGCAGGTTTCAGTGGTCAGGCGCTGGCTGACTGTGAACGCGGCGCGCTCGACGCTCTGTACTGCGATGAAAATGGCGACATGGTTGCAGATCTGCCTAAAGACAAGTCCAAGTGGAACGATCCCAACACTCTGATCTTTGCGTATACACCGGTTGAAGACCCTGCCATTTATTCCGATATTTGGAAGCCGTTCATTGATCACCTTTCTGAAGTGACCGGCAGGGACGTGCGTTTCTTTGCCGTGCAGTCCAACTCAGCTCAGGTAGAAGCCATGCGCAGTGGCCGCCTGCATATCGCCGGGTTCTCCACTGGCCCAACGCCTTTCGCTGTTAATCTCGCTGGCGCAGTTCCTTTCGCGCTGATGGGCTCAGACTCTGGCCAGTTTGGTTATTCACTTCAGGTGTTCACCCATAAAGATTCGGATATTTACGAAATCACAGATTTGAAAGGCAAGAGAGTGGCCCATACGTCACCCACTTCTAACTCCGGCAACCAAGCACCGAGAGCGCTGTTCCCGGAAATGGGCGTCGTACCGGGCGACGACTATGAGATTTCCTTCTCCGGCAGCCATGACCAATCCATGCTTGGTGTGGTCGCAAAAGACTACGATGCTGCTCCGGTAGCCTCTGAAGTTGTTGAGCGTATGGCTGCTCGTGGCCTGTACGACACAGACGATGTACGTCTGGTTTGGGAGTCCGATCGTTTCCCGACAACGTCTTACAACTACGCACACAACCTGCACCCTGATCTGGTCGAGAAGATTCGCGAAGCGTTTTACACCTTTAAGTTTGAAGGCACTGAGTTGGGTGAGGAGTTTGAGGGCGTCGAGACCTTCGTCCCCATCAATTACAAAGATAACTGGAAGGTCATTCGCACCATCCAAGCCTCCAACGGCGTTCAGTACACCCCCGACAATCTTAAATAAGTAGAACAAGAGCCTCCGGCCAAGTGCCGGAGGCTCTACCCGGAGTGAACTTCATGTTAGAGATTACCAACCTCGTAAAACGTTACGGGCAAAACGACCCTGTGCTCAAAGGCCTGAACCTGAAGGTTGAGGGTAGCAGCGTTGTTTCGATTGTCGGCGCATCCGGTGCGGGCAAGAGTACGCTGCTGAGATGCATCAACCGGTTGGTTGAGCCGACCTCGGGTTCAATTAAGTTGAACGGCCATGAGTTGGTCAATCTTCGCGGAGGCGAGTTGCGCCATTCCCGCCGGCGTATTGGTATGGTTTTTCAGGGCTTCAACCTGATTGATCGTTTAACGGTTATGGAGAACGTGCTCTCCGGGCGTTTGGGTTATGTGTCCTTTTTCCAAGCCTTAACTCGTCGTTTTCCGCAATCCGATATCGACCGTGCCTTCAGTCTTATGGAGCGTGTGGGTATTGCCCACTATGCGGATAAGCGGGCAGATCAGTTATCCGGCGGTGAGCGTCAGCGCGTCGCGGTGGTTCGTGCATTGATGCAGGAGCCTCAGATTTTACTTGCGGATGAGCCAACAGCTTCGTTGGACCCCAAGACCTCCCAGCAGATCATGAGCCTGCTGCAAAGTCTTGCCAGTGAAATGTCCTTGCCGGTATTGATCAACATTCACAACGTTACTCAGGCCCGGATGTACACCGATCGTATTGTTGGTATGCGACATGGCCAGATGATTTTTGACGGCGAACCCAAAGATTTTAATCAGGATGCTCTAGATGCCATCTATGGCGGTATCGAATCGCCGGAAGAAGATGGGGGTGACTCAGGACAGCAGGCATCGCCTGCCCCGGAGGCGACGGCATGACACCGGGCAAAACTGCAATCGATGCAAATTCGGGCAGGGTCTGGAAGAAGCCACCGTTCATTGCAAACCCTTGGGTGCGTTATGGATTGGTCGCAATCACTCTGGCTTACCTGTACTGGGCATTCTCAACGCTGCCATTTGATTGGCAACGAATTGCCGAAGGCTTGCCTCGCGCTGGAAAAATTTTTGGTGGCGCCTTCCCTCCCAGCTTTGAACGCGCTGGGCTGCTATGGACGGGGTTTAAGGAGAGTTTTCAAATTGCGTTCTTAGCGACCCTGCTGGGGGTTCTCCTTTCTGTGCCCATCGCGGTCATGGCGGCCAGAAACGTAGCACCACTGCCGATTTATATTCTGGGGCGCACGCTTATTATCGTCTCCCGCAGTTTCCACCCGGTGATCGTGGCCATTCTGTTTGTTGCTGCGGTCGGATTTGGCCCAATGGCGGGTATTCTCACCCTCACCCTTTATTCCATCGGGTTTGTTGCCAAGTTGCTGGCAGAGGAAATCGAGGAGATTGATTGGGGTCAGGTCGAAGCTATGCGCTCGGTAGGCGCCGGTTACATGAAGATTCTGGTTTACGGGGTTTTCCCGCAAATCATGCCGCGCCAGATTGGGCTGTCTATGTACCAACTCGACAGTAACCTCCGCGCTTCAGCCGTTGTCGGCATTGTTGGTGCTGGTGGTATAGGTGGCACGCTCATGAACGCATTCGGACGTTACGATTACGATTTCGCCTTTGCCATTTTGCTGATGATCATCGCGATCATTCTGGTCAGTGAAGGCTTGAGCGGATGGGTGAGGAAAAAGGTATGGTAGATCACGCTGCAAAATTGTCTGATCGAGTTTGGTCTCGCTATGACCGCAAAGAACAGCTAACGCGATATGTGGTCTACTTGGTCACGCTCATCGCTGTTGTATGGGCAGTTCGGGACATCGACATCTTTTGGCCTTGGGTATGGGATGCTCCCAACCAAATCCAAAGTCTGGGCGCACGCATGTGGCCGCCCGAGTTTAGTCAGTGGAGTGCCATATTCTCCGCCATGTTGGAAACGGTCCATATTGCTACGCTGTCCACCATGTTGACCATATTCATCGCTTTGCCGGTGTCTTACATTGCAGCGCAGAACACTACGCCCAACAAGGTCACCTTGTGGATTGGTCGATTCATTCTGGTTTCCAGCCGCTCCGTAAACACCATTATTTGGGCACTGCTCTTCGTGGCCATTTTTGGCCCGGGTGTACTCGCTGGTATTTTGGCGGTTATGTTTCGCTCGGTCGGGTTCATTGGCAAGCTGATGGGTGAGGCGATTGAAGAAATCGACCGTCGGCCCGTGGAAGCAATGGAAGCGACCGGGGCCAGCAAAATGAAAGTGGTTTTGTATGCGATTGTGCCTCAAGTAATGCCGGCATTTTTTGCCATCATTATTCTGCGCTGGGACATCAATATCCGCGAATCCACTGTGTTGGGTTTGGTGGGTGCTGGTGGCATCGGGGTGCTGCTGCAGGGTTCAATCGACATGTTCGCTTGGCAAACCGTGGCAACCATTCTGCTCGCAATTGTTGTGTTGGTCATTCTGGGTGAGGCGCTAACCAGCGTGTTGCGCAAAAAGGTCATCTGACTCTGGGTCGCCTGGCGCCCGAACTTTTGGCGCGGCAGGCACTCGTGCTGTAAATTGGAAAACGAGCGCTATGGAAGACAGTATTGAGTTTGGTAACGCCAATATTCTGTTCACCGATGTGGACGACACGCTGACCACAGGTGGCCGGCTGCTGCCAGAAACCTATCTAGCAATCTGCCGTTTGGCGGAGGCGGGTATCAGTGTCATTCCCGTAACCGGCGGCTGCGCTGGATGGTGTGACCAGATCATTCGCACATGGCCGGTTAAAGCGGTGATTGGTGAAGGCGGAGCCTTCTATGCCGAACGTACGGCTCCGCAAACGGTTAACTGGCACTTTTGGGAAAACGAAGCAAAACATCGCCGCGACCAGCAAGCCATACTAAACGCGGTTGCCGCATTGGATCTGGACTTCGAAGCCAAGCTGGCCACAGACCAACCTTTCCGCTTTGTAGATGTTGCGGTGGACTACAACCAGCAGGAATCGCTCTCACCTGAACAAGTGGCAGCCATTCACGATCCTTTGGTCGCTCAGGGCTTCAGTGTTCGGCAAAGTTCTATTCACATCAACATTTGGCTCGGAGACTTCGACAAATCCACTATGGCGCTTCGAGTGGGCCAAGACTTGTTGGGGCTGGATATCGAGACCTTGCAGAAACGCTCTATCTTCATCGGTGATGCGCCGAATGACGAGAGCATGTTCCGTAGCTTTCCAATGAGTGTAGGCGTGGCCAACATTCGCAAGCATTTGCCCCGTATGACCCACCAACCGGCGGCGATTGTTAGCCAGCCCTCGGGCCTGGGTTTTGCTGAAATGGCAGAGGCTTGGCTGCAACATCGTACCTAACCGAGCACCTATTCTTATGAGTGCCAAAGAACGCCAGCGCTGCATCCTAGAGTGGGTGCATGAACAAGAGCATGTCGAAGTTGAGGACATTGCTCAGCGCTTTGGCGTCACCACGCAAACCATTCGCCGCGACATCAACAAAATGTGCGAACTGGGTTTGTTACGGCGCCGTTATGGCGGCGTCAGCCTGCCCCCAGCAAAGCCAGCTCCTAATTTGGCTTACCTGCATGATGAGCAGCCTACCCATCAGATAGCCAAACAGGAAATGGCCAGACGCGTTGCAGCCGATATTCCGGAAGGCGCTACCGTTAGTCTAGGGGTTGGCACTACGGTTGAGCAGGTCGCAAAAGCGTTGATTCATCACCAATCCCTTCGAATACTGACCAACAACCTCAGCGTAGCGGCGGCTCTATCGGGTAACCCGGGTATCGAGGTTATCGTGTCTGGCGGCATTTACCGACACAACCATCACGATGTGGTTGGCCCTGAGGTCACGAGCTTCTTCAGTTCCTTCACGACCGATTTTGGTATTTTCAGTGCTGGAAGTATGGATCTGGAGCAAGGTGTGATGGATCACGAAATTCGCGAAGCGGAAGTTAGCCGTGCAATTATCGCCAATACCAGAACCCGTATGCTTGTGGCAGACCACAGGAAATGGGCTCTAAACGCACAATGTAAGGTCGCAACGTTCAAGTATGTTGACCGTTTCTATACCGATTCCGTACCCCGGAAACAACGGGCAAACTTGCCCAGTTCTATAGCCATTATTGAGTGCGACGAAGCACAGCCTGTGATTAGTTGATCAATAAAAAGATGGCTGCAAATGTTCAGCTCGGAACTAAAATCCAAACAAAAATACAGAAGGATTCTGTCATGAAACGCACTTTTCACCTCCCTCTTTACCTTCCTCTGCTTGTTGGCTCTCTTGCGGCTTTGTCTGGCTGCAGCAGTATGCACCACGACACAAGCGCTCCCGAAGCCAGCCCTACGGATGGCCAAGCGCTGGTTCAGCTTGGGCCACGGCCTTATTTCCTGATTAACGATATGGATGAAGGCTCGCTTAAGCAGTCCTTGCAAGCGTGCGAATCCAAACCGGTAACGTCGTCGACCTTCTCCATCGGTCACCGGGGCGCACCCATGCAATTTCCTGAGCACACCCGCGAATCTTACATCGCTGCCGCCAGAATGGGCGCAGGAGTTGTAGAGTGCGACGTAGCCTTTACCAAGGACAAGCAGCTAGTGTGCCGCCACGCCCAGAATGACCTGCACACCACCACCAACATTGTGGCTGTGCCGGAATTGAACGCCAAGTGCACAAAGCCTTTCACTCCCGCAAACCCAGTCACCGGCCAAAAGGCCGAAGCCGAATGCCGCACAAGCGACATTACGCTGGCCGAGTTCAAATCGCTCAAGGGAAAGATGGATGCGTTTAACCCGGAGGCAACGACTCCAGAGGAATATCTGGGCGGCACTGCGGATTGGCGAACCGATTTATATTCAACAAACGGCACCCTGCTAAGCCATCGCGAAAGCATTGAGCTACTCAAAGAGTTGGGCGTTCAATTCACCCCGGAACTGAAAACCCCGGTGGTTGATATGCCTTTTGAAGGCAACTACACGCAGCAGGATTATGCGCGCCAGATGATCAATGAATACCGTCAGGCAGGCGTTAACCCTTCCGATGTTTGGCCTCAGTCGTTTCTGCTGGAAGACGTGATTTTCTGGGTAAATGAAACGCCTGAATTTGGCAAACAAGCTGTCTTCCTTGATGAAGACGACCACTCTCCTGAAAATGTTTCTCTGGAATACATGGAGAAACTCGTGCAGCAAGGGGTTCCTGTGCTGGCCCCTGCCATCTGGAAAATGCTGACCCTGAACAGCAACAACGACATTGTACCGTCTGAGTACGCTCTTAACGCCAAAGCCGCAGGACTTGATCTGATTGGCTGGTCCCTTGAGCGCAGCGGCCCACTAAACTCCGGCGGCGGGTGGTACTATCAGAGCGTAACCGATGCCATCAATAACGACGGTGACATGTTCACGGTGATTGATGTGTTGGCTCAGGAAGTAGGTGTAATCGGAATCTTTTCAGACTGGCCGGCCACTACAACCTACTACGCCAACTGCATGGGCATATAAGCTGAACTCTGGAGTTTAGTAATGAACCCGATCGTAGCGAACAACAGGCCTGTAAAAGTGGACCTCACTGAGTGTAAGGAATATTATTTTTGCGCCTGTGGTCGTTCCAATAAACAGCCGTTTTGCGACGGTTCCCACGTGGGAACTGAGTTCAAACCCAAACCCTTCACGGCTGAAAAATCCGGCGATGCCTTTTTGTGCCAGTGCAAACATTCGGCAAATTTGCCCTTTTGCGATGGTACTCATAAGCAGTTTGATGCCAGTGCCATTGGCAAAGAAGGGCCGGGCATCAAAGCGGGGGCAAGTGAGATTCCCGTGGCAAGTGCCACTGTTGAGGAACCTACGGTCGAGTTCATACATCAACTGGCCAGGGATGGCTTAGCTAACAGCGCCATGCAATCAATTGGCTGTGTTGCTGCACGCATGTGCAACACAAACAACTGCCCTGCCGGTATAGCCACACAAAAAGCAGATCTTCGACAGCGTTTGAACGTTGAGAAATCCGCCGGGCAGCTCAGGAATTTCTTTGAAGCCTCTGTGGAGTTGATGCAAGTGATGGCTAGAGCCTGTGGTCACGATTCGTTGAGTTCATTTAGCAGTAACGACTTGGCAACTTGGCATCGGGATATGGCTCTGCTTTCAGGGGTGAAGTATTCAGGGTTCATAGAGCCTTAATACGCATTGCCAGTAATTGCGCCGCGCCTGACCGCGCACAGGGCCAGATCGAACAATAAAAAACGTGCGCGGTTGCTTTTGGACTATTATGTAGGTTGGGATCCAGCTTTCTAAACTCAGGCTTTGAGAGGAATACCTATGCGATATTTGGGATCTTTTGCCAGCCTTATTTTGCTCTCTTTCCCAGCGTTTTCCCGCCGACATGACCAATGATGAGCTTTGCGAGAAGCTCGGTGAGGTAACTGCGCAAGCCTCCACAATGAGGCTTTCCGGTGAAGATAAGGAAACCGCTACAAACGCCCTCCTACAAAAATATGATCAACCGGGGTCGGGCTTGTCCAACAAAAAAATACGTGCTTATGTAACCTTGGCCTACATGATGCGCATGGAGCCAGAAAAAGCTCAGGATTTCGCTATCTCGCAGTGTAAACAGGGATAATAAGCTAGCATTGGGGCTGCAGCCGCACTGCGTTTGAGGAAAACAATCATGAGCCAAAGTACCGGCGGCACGAGCAAGGTAGACAAGCTACTGGCTGAGCAGCGTGATTATATTGCGAAGCGCGAAAGTGGTTACCGTGAACGCGCACTGAAAATGTACCCCTGGGTATGCGGGCGCTGTGCCCGGGAGTTTACACGCATTAATTTGCGCGAACTTACCGTGCATCATGTTGACCATGACCACGACAATAATCCAGCCGATGGCAGCAACTGGGAATTACTCTGTGTGTACTGCCACGATGAAGAGCACAGCAAGTTTGAAGATTTCGTGCGCTACGGGGGCAGCTCGGAAAAGCGGCGGGAGGCGGCCACGCACAACCCGTTTGCTGGACTCAAGGAAGCGCTTGAGAAGAAAGCTTAGTGATAGAATGCTTAAAAATGCGACTAGTTAGTGGGGGGATTACAGCCGCATTTAACGTCGATAGACACTACAAGATCTTTAGGCTTTTTCCCGGTTTTTCCCCTACACTGCTAATTCCATCCTGTGCCGGTCTGCTTATCTATGCCTTCTGATTACCCAACACCAACGGCAGAATCCCGCTCACCCGATAGCTCTGCGGCCCAAGCCACCACCGCTGACGACGTAAGCGCTCTGATTGGCCGCGTAGCCATGCAAGATCGAGTAGCCTTCGCAAATCTCTATACAGCAACGGCGCCGAAACTTTTGGGGGTGGTACTGCGTATTTTAAAAGAGCGCTCCTGGGCAGATGATGTCATTCAGGAGGCGTACCTTAAAGTTTGGCAGCGTGCAGGCCAGTTCGATTCAGGCAAGGCCTCACCGATTACTTGGCTGGTGTCCATTGCCCGTAACAAAGCCATTGATGAGCTGCGAAAGCACCCTGCTGGCCGAACCAGCACCGACGATGCCATGGACGAGAGAGTTGCCCGGCAACCCACAGCACAGGATCAGATGGAAGACCAACAGGAAGTAAGCAAACTAAACCGTTGCATAGATGAGTTGGCAAAGGAACGTCAGGACATAGTGCGCTTGGCCTATTTAGGCGGCTGGTCCAGAGAGGAACTGGCAAGTCAGTACGAGCAACCGGTGAACACCATGAAAACATGGCTTCGCCGCGCACTGCAGGATATCAAGGGGTGTCTGGAATCATGAGCGAACATGACAACGAAGACATGCAGATTGCAGAGTTCGTGCTGGGCACCTTACCGGCAAACGAACGCAAGGCACTCAATGCCCGGCGTCAGCTTGACCCGGCGCTGGATGCGCGAATTCAGCAATGGGAAGAGCGCCTGATCGCAATGACGGGCGAGGTAGCACCGGTAAAGCCAAGCCCTGAGTTGTTCGCCAGAATTGAGAGCATTCTCGATCAACAAGCCGCTCAGCCTATTCAGTCTGGCAGTACCACCTCAGTAACTAGGCTGCGGCGTCAGGTGAACCGTTGGCGATGGAGTACCGCCCTGAGCTCTGCCGCTGCATTGGTTTTGGTGGCCGTGCTTGCACTAAAGCCCGAAAGTTCGCCGGAATCCTTTGTTGCCGTATTCCAGCACGACGACCAACAGCCTGCCTTTCTGCTCACGGTCGATCTGCAAAACCGCCAGCTGAACATTCGACCGGTAACCGCAGAACAACAACCGGGCAAGTCTTACCAGTTGTGGATCAAAGCTGAGGAACTGGGCCCTAATCCGCGCTCTGTGGGCGTACTAGGTGACCAGATGCAGTTGGACAAAGGTGCTCTGAAGCAATACGACCCGGCCTTACTACGCGAAGCCACCTTCGGTATCAGTGTGGAGCCGCCCGGCGGATCGCCCACCGGACAGCCCACCGGCCCGGCCATTCACGGATACCTGTACCCCGCTGGAGATGGCGAAAGCCGCGGAATTTGAAAATAAGTCCTATTTTCTGAAACTCTTCCTTTGCGTGCCCGTAGCTGTTTGTAGCACATCCAAAAACATATCCAATCGGATGAGCACAACCAACAGCAAGGAGTACACCATGAAGAAGCACCTCAAAACGACCGCACTGATGGCAGCTCTGGTATCCGGCGCACTCACCACCGGCATCGCTCAAGCAGGCATGAACCAAGAAGCCCAAGTATGGGCAGACGATCAAGCTGTTTCAGAAGGTACTGTTACCGCTAAGAAAGTCACTGCTGAAGCCAACGGCTGGCTGGTTGTGCATCGCACAAATGAAACCATGAAGCCCGGCCCGGTGGTTGGCCACGCCCCGCTTAAAAAGGGCGAAAACATGGATGTATCTGCAATACTAACGGAAGAAGTAAAATCCGGTGACATGCTAATGCTGATGGTTCACGCAGAGGACGGCGGCATGAAAACCGGCATTTTCGAATACACCTTGGGCGCCAAAGCAGACGGCCCAATCAAGAAAGACGGCAAGCTGGTGATGTCTACTATCACCGCCAAGTAACTCTATTTAAAACCTGTCAGGTGAGAAGCGGCTCTAAAACGGCTGCTTTAGCTAGAGCCTGACGGGTTTATACATCACCCCGCCAAAACCTGAGTATGTGCCCCTTAAAAGGCTTTTCCAGATAGTCGGTATGCTCGGGTTTTTCTTGTGAAAAGCTATACCCGTGCGTTTCCATCCGCCTGCAAAACTTGTTCTTCCGCCCTCTTCCGGGATCAACCAGAATCACTTCACAGGTGGGGTTGGAATGCCGGTCAATAAAGTCGGCCAACAGGTTTACATGCTCGTCTTCATATAGAACGTCACTACCGATGATGATATCGAAAAAACCTAAATCACTGGCTTTATCTGCCCAGTCAACCCGTTGGTAACCTATGGCTTTCCCATGGTTGAGCTGAGTATTCCGCTCCAGAAAAACACCCACTTCAGGATGATAGTCGGTCGCCGTAATGTCATCGTTCCGCTGGTTCAGCAACAAGCTGGACAGTGCCATTCCACAGCCAATCTCCAGAACTCTCTTGCCCTCCGTGTGATGGTTCACAATGTGGTGGGCAAGCACCAGACTCGATGGCCAGATAATCCCGAACAAAGGCCAGGTGGCCGAGGAAATGCCCAGCTTTAGGGCGATGTCATTTGGGTCGTCGAATTGCTGGTTATCACGCAATGTGCAAACGTGAATGTCCACATTGCCGAACTCAATTGTTTGGTAACGGAGACGTAAGGGTGATGTCATTATGGGTCACACTGAAGGAATCAGGCTCGCCAACCCGATAAAAGAAGCGTTACGTTCTAATTCCCCAGAGTATAACCCCTACTGCATCCGAACAATGATTTATTGCTTTTGCAGGTCTTCAAGGAAAGCCTGAATACGCTCCGCATTGGTACCCAAGTCGCTCTTCCCTAGCCGTGATGCGGATCGCATATCCACCAGTACACCAGCCTCGGTTTGCTTCATGCGGATGGCCACGTCATCTTTAAAGCCGAACCAAGGGGTGGTTGCGGTGGCTTCCAGAGTATTGTTGGTAACTCCGGCAATCTCCCAACCACGGTTTTGAACAGTTGCTTTTGCAGCGTTCATAGCACTCGCCAATGGCATATCGAGCGTAATCGGTTTCAGCTGCGGATAAGCCGCTTGCTGCTGCCGCGCGGTTTCCGCTCCCGGGTACTCCACTGCATTGGGGGCTTCCTTCCGGGCAGAGGCCAGCAATGTGAAAGCAGGTGGATTTGTCATATCCGTTGTAATGTCGTGAATTGGCGGGACACTCTGAGCGCGCTGTTTCATTTGCATGGGCATAGCGATTACTGCAACCACAGACAAGCTCACCACGGCACCCACAAGCGCCGGGCGCCACCTGCGGAGTACACCGGCAAGTATGAGAGTTACAAGGCCAAACACTGCGGCGGCCATTGCAAGTTGCGCACCCTGGCGCAGCCATGTGAAGGATGTACTCAATGCGATCATTTCAGCTCTATAAGCTGGCCCAGAGGAACCTATCAGCGCGCCAGCACTAATCAGCAAAACCACACCGAGCCAAGCGGTAATCAGGGGCCATTTTCCGCCGCGGCGGGCCGGGGTTGTTTTTGACAGCATTTCGGTTCCTTTTATTTGGATGTTAACAGTCAGGGAAAACTCACAGAGCAACAGTTACGAGGCTACACCTTAGCCCGATCACTTTAGCTTTGGTATGCTGGACATGTGCATGTATCTCGGGAGTGTGGTTATGGCTGGTGGCTGGACCCGCGATGGGGCCGTTCAGGATCAGATTGATGCAAGTGTAGAGGACGCCGTAGCCGAGGCACGCAGCCGCCTAGGCAAAGGCAAAAGCGCGGAATTCTGTGAAGAGTGCGACTGCCCTATTCCGGAGGCACGACGCACAGCCATTCCCGGCGTGCGCTTGTGTGTGAACTGCCAAGCGGCTCTGGAGAAGCAAGAAACGGCTTCCGGCGGAATTAACCGCCGGGGTAGTAAGGACAGCCAGCTCAGATAGTCGAGCGTTAAACGCTCGCTTTTAGGTCTGGGGTTTCGCCAGCATCGCTTTTAGCCGCCAGCACTTTTACCCGCTCGAAGTCTTCCTCACTGAATACGCCGTTCACGCCCGAAACAGCCGCCAGCGTCATACCGTGTTTTAAGCCAAGCTTATAAATATCCCGCACTTTTTCCCATTCGATGTTTCGGCCAAGCGTGAAGTTCTCGAACCGCCCTTCCAGCGCTAACACGATGGTTTCCGCCAAGCAGGCGTAGGCAACTCCTGCGGGCAAGCCGATGTTCTTCATGTGTACATCGCCCGGCAGTTGAACCTCGCCGGATTCGATAACCAGCACATCTGGGCGCTTGGCAACATCTTCAGCCGATATGTCCAAAGGTCGAGCCACGTCTGTGATCACGCAACCCGGCTTTACTCTGGTGATATCCAGAATTCGTTTGCCGGCTCCGGAGGTCGCCGTCACAATCATGTCCATATCTTCGATATCACGATCGGCAGAACCGGCCACATGCACGATAGCGCCGGGGGTTTCCTGTTCAATGCTTTCTTTGAGGGACAGCAGTTTGGCAGGCTCTGGGGCAGCCAGATAAATCTCATCCACCGCTTTGGCCAACAGCCGTGCACACACAGACCCTATTGCGCCGGTCGCTCCAACGACCATGGCCTTGCCAGCCATCTTTCCGTTCTCGCCAATTTGGGCACGCCCCAATTTTTTCACCGCATCTTTGGCGGCCCATAGGGCTCCAGATGCGCTATAGCTGTTGCCAGTAGTGATGGGCAGTGGTGCCCGCTTGGCGACGGTAATACCTGCATCGCCCACCACTTTGGTGAATGCACCCAACCCCATAATCTGGGCACCCAGCTTTTTAGCGAGATTGGCGGCCGCCAGCAACCGGCTGTAGGTAAACTCAGGATCGTGGGCCATGATCTCTTTCGGCGTGCCGCCTACGGTAATCAACCAGCCTTCTACCTCGTCTCCTGTGGGCGACTTGATACCGGTTACTTTCGAATAGATAAACGGTGGTGCGTAGGCCACAGCTTTTTCCACAAGGTTCATCACCATCGGTGGTGACACGCTGGCCACCCAATCCAACGGCCGAGTTTTGGTGAGATACTGCTGTGACAGTGGGTGAATCACAAAGGCGAACCGGTTTATCCTCCGGTAGCCGTTGGGATACAAGATTCGGGGTTCTATTCCCAAGCTCTGAATCACGCCCAGATAATCGTCAGCACCCAGTTGCTCCGGCGAGCGGGACAGTGCCGCGCTGATCATGGCTTCCATCACGTTCACACCCAGCGGCCTGCCTTCCAGCCATGGGCTGTAATCCACGACCATGGCAACCTTGCGGGAACGCAGCCAGTCCATCGCCTCGTCTGTAACACGGGAGGTGATAATGGTTTTGCCGTCCAACTCCTTCTCGGTAAAGTTCGCCAGATCTCCCATGTGGGAAACAATAACCTGGGCGTCTTTAGCTGCCTGATGCAGAGAGCCTTTAATCAGCCCTTCTCCCAACCGGTACAGCGGTGTGCGGAGCACGGCTTCAAGCGTCTTCACAGCTGACGGGCGGAACATTATCGGCGCAGTCAACGAGCTGTATGTTTCAAGCTGCTTGAGGGAGGTAAGCAACCGCGGCACACCAAAATCCATATAGGGGTCGGCAAAAAACAGGTTGTCGGTATGCTCGGAAAGGGCCTTCGCTACCCTGTAGCCCGCTTGCCCATTCAGGAATAGAACCCGGGCGTTATCAAAGAAGTGCCCCAGTTCCGTTTGGGTAAGGCGCACAGCCCACTCTTGAAGAATACCGCGCAGGCCAGCTCCACTGGTGATCGGTTTGTCCGGAATACAGGCTTCAAGCTTGGCGGTATCCGGATGCTCCAGTTTTACCGAGCCAACCTGATAATGGTCAGAAACCATACTGAGGCCAAATGCATCAGCGCGCTCGTGATAGGTTTTCAGAAGTGCGACAGCGCGAGAAAGGTCCCCGTCGGTTCCTGCGCGAATAACTCGGAACGACTGCCCCAAAAACTCGGTTTCCAGATCGTAATCGTATTCCGAAGAGCCTTGGCTTACGCTGATAACAGTTTTCATACTTCATCCTTGTTTTTGTTGTGCAGCCATTTCAGTAAGCGTAGGACATTGAGCACGTGACTGCGTTAACGCAGATCAAATTATCACCGGCACCTGAGTTGAATGAACGGTCTACACTAATGAGATGAGAACCTTTCAACACGCTAGCATATTAACAACGAGATAAGAGGCAGCATGAGTATTCAAAAGGAACTGCTTTCAACGATTGAAAAGCTTGTTCAGCCGGGCAAGGGGATTCTTGCCGCTGACGAAAGCCACCCTACGATTGCCAAACGCTTCACAGCTGTTGGTGTTGAGTCCACGGAAGACAAGCGGCGGGAATATCGTAGCCTGATCTTCTCCCCAGAAGGCCTTGGCGATTTCATAAGCGGCGTTATTCTTTTTGAGGAAACCCTTGGCCAAATCAGTTTGGACAATCTGCCAATGCCAAAGCTGTTGGAACGTCAGGGCATAGTACCGGGGATTAAAGTAGATAAAGGTAAAAAGCCTCTGGTGAACGCCCCGGGGGACGAGATCACCTATGGATTAGACGGTCTGGACGACCGTCTGGAAATCTACAAAAGCCAAGGCGCCCGCTTTGCCAAGTGGCGTGCTGTTTATAACGTATCTGACACGCTACCCTCGCAACAGGCGATCGAAGCCAACGCCGAAATGCTGGCCCGCTATGCCGCGCTTTGTCAGGCTATTGGCATTGTGCCTATTGTGGAGCCGGAAGTGCTCATCGATGGCGATCATTCAATTGAGCGTTCTGCAGAAGTAAACGAGGCTGTCATAACAGAAGTTTTTAACGCACTCCGCAGGCACCGTGTATTGCTGGAAGCCATCATACTAAAGCCCAGCATGGTGACCCCCGGCAATGTATGTGCAAAGGCGTCTCCCGAGGAAGTAGCTAAGGCAACCTTGCGGGTATTTCGCAGAGTGGTCCCTGCTGCGGTTCCAGGCATTAACTTTCTTTCCGGGGGACAAACCCCTGAAGAAGCGACACAGAACCTGAACGCCATGAACAGTCTAGGCTACCAGCCTTGGCATTTAAGCTTTTCCTATGGCCGCGCCCTGCAAGAACCTGCGCAAAAAGCCTGGGCAGGCGATATTAACAATCGCGCACAAACCCAATCCGCAATGCTAAAACGTGCACGCCTAAACGGAGCGGCGGCGCTAGGCAAATACACGCCTGATATGGAAACATGAATAAAATCAGGCGGCCTGAACGGCAGCCTTGGAAATGGCAGCGGAAGCCGGAACAACCTGTTCCAGACACGACAGCATAGGCGCAACCTCTCGAATTTTTCGGGCCTGCGGCCATAGGGCCTCGGCTTCCGGATAGCCCTGACGCAGAAAGTTCATCCACTGCTTGATGCGACCAGTCACGTACTTGTCTTCCAGCCAACCTTGCAGCACTTCGGCGTATTCACGAACCAGTGCAACCGCCTCAGGCCAGATTAGATCGTCGGCCTCGACACCCTGTTGGCTAGCTTTA
>Ga0209075_1002357_pt1 | contig 16704 bp, 18 predicted proteins | sample Stecom2011_FD_187523 | JGI IMG/M metagenome (GOLD analysis project Ga0209075, IMG submission 187523) | Agricultural soil microbial communities from Utah to study Nitrogen management - Steer compost 2011 (SPAdes) (version 2) | ecosystem: Environmental > Terrestrial > Soil > Agricultural land...
ATAATCGAGCAAATTCAGAACGCAAAAAAGGGTAAGCAAAGCGCTTTCAAGTTTTTGATGGATTATTATTGGAATCAAGTTTATGGATTTCAGATGAAGCGAGTTCGCAATGAGCACGAAGCAGAAGATATAAGTATTGAAGCCTTTGCCAAAGCTTTTGACAAGATAGATTCTTTTGATGAAAAGCATACCTTTTCGACTTGGTTGATTACTATTTCAAAGAACATTCAAATAGACAAAACTCGAAGAAAAAATGCGGCTGTACATTTAAATACAACTGATACTTCACCGGAGCACATTCAAAGAATACCTGACCACTCTCCTACTCCCGAAGATAAATTGATAACGGAGCAGAATTTAGCTCAATTATTACAATACATCAAGCTTTTAAAACCAGATTATCAAGAAGTAATTAACCTTCGTTATTTTCAGGAAATGAGTTACAATGAGATTTCCGAAAACCTCGAAGAACCACTTAACAATGTAAAAGTCCGATTGTTACGAGCAAGAAAACTTTTGGCTGAAATTATTGAAGCGAAACAAAAGTAACGTCTAGATTATCAGCCTTATATGAAGTGTGAGAATTCAGCTATCATTCTTCATTATTAGCCTTCTATTTCATTATACATTTTCGTACTTTTGCTTTCCATAATTACTGATACTTTGGAAATTCAAAAACCTCTTCCGAAGCCTAAATGGCTCCGCGTTAAATTACCAACTGGTGAAAAATACAGCAACCTTCGTGGTTTAGTTGACAAATACAGTCTCAACACAATCTGCACCTCTGGTAGTTGTCCGAATATGGGTGAGTGTTGGGGAGAAGGAACTGCAACTTTTATGATTCTTGGAAATATTTGCACTCGATCCTGTGGGTTTTGTGGTGTAAAAACAGGAAGGCCCGAAACTTTAGACTGGGATGAACCAGAAAAAGTAGCTCGTTCTATCAAGATTATGCAAACCAAGCATGCGGTTATTACTTCTGTAGATAGAGATGATTTAAAAGATATGGGTTCTATTATATGGGCTGAAACTGTAAAAGCCATTCGCCGTATGAATCCTGAGACTACTTTAGAGACGCTTATCCCAGATTTTCAAGGAATTACTCGTCATATAGACCGTATTATCGAAGTGAAACCTGAAGTAGTTAGCCACAATATGGAAACCGTTAAGCGATTAACTCGCGAAGTAAGGATTCAAGCTAAGTACGAGCGAAGTTTAGAAGTTTTAAACTATTTAAAACAACAAGGAATGCCTCGAACAAAGAGTGGCATTATGTTAGGTTTAGGTGAAAAAGAAGACGAAGTTTTTCAGACTTTAGAAGACTTAAGAAGTGTTGGTCTTGATATTGTAACTATTGGTCAGTACTTACAGCCTTCGAAGAAACATTTACCTGTAAAGGAGTTTATTACACCCGAACAGTTTAAGAAATATGAAATGGCTGGGCTTGAAATGGGGTTCCGTCATGTTGAAAGTGGTCCTTTAGTGAGATCGTCTTACAAAGCACAGAAGCACCTTACATAAAAACATTCTCCAACACATGAGTAAAAAGATAACTGTCGGAATTAACGGATTTGGTCGGATAGGTCGGAATATCTTCAGACTTTTACTGAACCATCCTACTATTGAGGTGGTTGCAATAAATGATTTGTCCGATTCTAAAACAATGGGGCATTTGTTAAAGTACGATAGTATTCATGGTGTTTTAAAAGAATCTATTTCAACTACTGAAAACCAAATAACAGTAGGAAATAAAGAAGTTAGATTTACTTCCGAGAAAAACATTGAAAACATTCAATGGGGGCAATTAGACGTTGTCATTGAGTCTACTGGAAAGTTTAAGCTCCGTTCTCAGTTAGAAAACCATTTAAAAAATGGAGCTAAAAAAGTTATTCTTTCTGTCCCACCACTAGAAGACGATATAAAAACGGTAGTTCTTGGTGTTAACGATTCTATTTTATCTGCAGAAGACACTATTATTTCAAATGCGTCTTGCACTACAAATAATGCAGCCCCAATGCTTAAGATTATCCATGATCTTTGTGGCATTGAGCAAGCTTATATCACAACCGTACACTCCTATACTACCGATCAAAGTTTACACGATCAACCACACCGCGACCTTCGCAGAGCACGTGCAGCAGGACAATCTATTGTGCCAACAACTACTGGTGCTGCAAAAGCATTGACAAAGATCTTTCCAGATTTAGCTGATGTTATTGGAGGTTGTGGAATACGCGTGCCCGTTCCAAATGGCTCGCTTTCTGACATTACTTTAAATGTGAAAAAAGAAATTTCAATTGCAGAAATAAACGATGCGTTCAAGCATGCTTCTGATAATTCAATGAAAGGAATATTAGAATACACTCAAGACCCTATTGTTTCAATAGATATTGTGGGAAATACACATTCTTGCATATTCGATTCAGACATGACTTCTGTAATAGGAAAAATGGTGAAGATAATAGGATGGTACGACAATGAAATAGGCTATTCTTCAAGAATCATCAACCTTATAGAAAAGGTAGTAAAAAATTAATTTTCAATTCTTTTTATAAAACTTTCAGTAGCATCATTCAGAAATGAAATGGTGATAGGCAGATAGTATAATTCAGCTTTCTTTATGTAAGGTTGAAGCCTCATATAGTCTTTTTCCGTTGTAAGGATTACACCTTCTTGGTCTAGATTATCGATTTCCGTAGAACTAAAGTCATGGTGATCAGGGAAAGATTTATGACTAAAGTTTAAATTATGATTTTCTAAAAAAGATATTAATGGATTTGGGTTTGCGATACCAGTAACTAAAGTGAATTTAATATTCTGAAGAAAATTTAAAGACTCAGTCTTGCTTTTCCCTTTAATCTCTTTGCTGTAAACTATTTTTGAAAAATAGACTTGCTGGTGCTTTTTAGGCTTCAATTTTCTTTCAATTTTATTCATTTCAGAAATAGAAAGAGTTTCGGGGCACTTTGTTACTACTAAAACCTCTGCCCTATTTGCACCACTTCTAGGCTCCCGAAGATTTCCTGTAGGCAAGACATAATCGTCAACATATAAATCGCCATAGCTTGTTAACAGGATAGACAATGAAGGAGTTACTCGTCGATGTTGAAATGCGTCATCTAGTATAATTAAATCTGCGTTGGTTTTCAGTTTATCGATTCCATTACTTCTAACTTCACAAACAGCAACGTCAACCTCGGGAAACTTCTTTTTGAATTGTAGAGGCTCATCGCCTACTTCAGAAACTGTGCTTGTTACCAATACTTTTCTAAAACCTATAGTCTTTCTTTTATAACCACGGCTTAATACTGCCACCTTATGTTTTTGTTTAAGTGTATTAACAAGAAACTCTACCATAGGTGATTTTCCTGTTCCTCCGGTAGATAAATTTCCAACACAAATAATAGGTAAGTTATACGAATGACTCTTAAGCCAACCTAGGTCATACAGCCTATTTCTTAACGCAGTGATAGCAGCGTAAATAATAGAAAAAGGAAAAAGAAGTTTTCGCAACAATTTCATTCGACGAAAGTACTAATTTCAACCAAAATTGAACACCTTGAATATAAAACTGATATAATAAATCTTTACAAACACTTATATTTACAGAAAATCAAGAAAATGAAAATTAAAGATGTTATAACCGTCCTTGAGGAGCTATCTCCTTTAGCTTATTCTGAAGGATTTGACAATACAGGACTTTTAGTAGGCGACAAAAAAGCTTCAGTTACTGGTATTTTAATTACGTTAGATACTTTAGAGTCTGTTGTAGATGAAGCCATTGAAAAAGGATGTAATTTAATTGTTAGCTTCCATCCTATCATTTTTTCAGGTTTAAAAAAGCTTACGGGAAGTAGTTATGTTGAACGAACGGTTCAAAAAGCGATAAAGCATGACATAGCCATTTTCTCTAATCACACAGCACTTGACAATTCTTGGAATGGTGTAAATGCTAAAATTTGTGAAAAGTTAGGACTTAAAAATCGTAAGATATTAATACCTCAAAAGGGAACTATCAAGAAGCTCACTACTTTCGTTCCAATTAAAGACGCAGAGAATGTCAGGAATGCCTTATTTCAAGCAGGTGCAGGAACTATAGGAAATTATGATAACTGCAGTTTCAATATCGAAGGCATTGGTAGTTTTAAAGGAAACGAAGATTCGTGTCCTGAAGTTGGCGAAAAAGGAGAACTTCGTTTTGAGAATGAAATACAAATTGGCGTTACTTTCGCAAGAAACTTACAGAGTAAAGTATTAAAGAGTCTATTTACAGCTCATCCATATGAAGAAGTAGCATATGAAATTTCTACCCTTGAAAATAACAATCAGCATATAGGTATGGGAATGATTGGTGAGTTAGAGACGCCAATGGATGAGTTAGAATTCCTAGAGTTTCTTAAGAAAACAATGAAAACAGACTGTGTTAGACATTCAACATTATTGGGAAAGTCGATTAAGAAAGTTGCAGTACTTGGAGGCAGTGGAAGTTTTGCAATAGATGCAGCCAAAGGAGCTGGAGCAGATATATTTATTTCAGCTGACTTTAAGTATCACGATTTTTTTAGAGCCGAAAATGCTATAATTTTGGCTGATATTGGACATTATGAGAGCGAACAGTTCACAAAAGAGCTTCTATATTCTTTCCTTAAGAAAAAAATGATTAATTTTGCACCTGTTTTGTCGGAAGGCGAAATTATATTATCCGAAATAAATACCAATCCCATTAGTTATCTATAATATTTATGGCAGCAAAAACCGAAGTTACTGTTGAAGAGAAGTTGAGAGCGCTTTATGATCTTCAACTTATTGATTCCAGAATTGATGAAATACGCAGTATGCGTGGAGAGCTTCCATTGGAAGTAGAAGATTTGGAGGATGAAGTGGCTGGAATGAGCACGCGTTTGGAAAAACTTAATGCTGATTTGCAGTTAATAGAAGAGCAGATCAATGAGAGAAAAAACAACATTGAAGAGTCTAAAAGCTTAATAAAAAAGTACTCTGCTCAACAAGATAATGTTCGCAACAACCGCGAATACAATTCTTTGACTAAGGAGTTAGAGTATCAAGAATTAGAAATTGAATTGGCTGAGAAAAACATCCGCGAATTTAAAGCGCAAGCTGAGCATAAAAACCAAACTATTGAAGAGACAAAATCTCGTTTGGAAGAAAGATCAGAGCATTTAAAGCATAAACGTGATGAACTTGACGCTATTTTAAAGGAGACTGAGAAAGAAGAAAAAGCTTTAATTGAAAAATCTAAGAAATTTGAGACGACTATCGAGCCTAGATTAGTGAAAGCTTATGCTAGAATCCGTAAGAGTGTTAAGAATGGTCTAGCTGTAGTTCCTGTTGAAAGAGGGGCTTCAGGAGGTTCTTTCTTTACTATTCCTCCACAAGTTCAAATGGAAATTGCTGGAAGAAAGAAAATCATTACTGATGAGCATAGTGGTCGTATTTTGGTTGATCCAGATTTAGCTAATGAAGAGCGTGAGAAAATGGAAGCAGTTTTTGCTAAACTGTAGTACACACTCTCAATATAAATATAACGAAGCCTTTACAGATTCTGTAAAGGCTTTTTTTGTACCTTATAACCATCTCGTCCGTCTAAGATTTAACTCTTGATTCTTTTTCATACGGAATAGTGTAATAATTATTCGGACACAAACATTAAACTTTACATAATGCGAAGACATATATTATTTATTATAGGCATATTTCTCCTTTACGCTTGTAAGCAATCTGGAGAAAGCAATACAGAAGCAGTAGCTCAAAACACCATTAAAGCTATAGAAGTTCAGATGCAAGATGGTTTAAAAAGAGCCTATTTTGCTAGTGGATGTTTTTGGTGCGTAGAAGCTATTTATGAAAGTGTAGATGGTGTAGAAGAAGCAGTTTCTGGGTATAGTGGAGGAAAAACAAAAAATCCAAGTTATAGAAATCACGCTGACCATGCTGAGACGATTGAAGTCTATTATAATCCAAATATAGTATCGTTTGAAACTTTAGTAGATGTGTATTTTGGGTCTCAAAACATAACACAAGTCAATGGTCAAGGTCCTGATCGTGGAACTTCATACCGTTCTATTATATTTTATCAGAATGAAACAGAGAAAAATGTTATTAAAAATAAGATTGATCAACTAAATCAAAAAATAGGAGGCGATAAAGTTGCAGCACAGGTAATGCCTTTTCAAAAATTTTGGAAAGCAGAGGATTATCATCAAGATTATGAGAAAAATAATCCGGAAAATCCCTATATACAGAATGTTTCAATACCTAGATTAAACAATTTCAAGAAAAAGTTCCCTCATCTTTTAAAGAAATCAATAGAATCTAAATAGAGTTTAGCATTGAAATGTCACACTCCTACTCGATTTGCATAATCAAATAATTAAATAGGATTTAGGATCATTTTTCAATAAAAACACTTAATTTATAGTTAAATAAAACCAATCTAATTGTTTTTATGAATTTCTTATATTAGATTTAATCATTATTAATCTTTAAAGACATATTATTATGCGTGATTTAATATGGTTAATTGTTGTTATCTTAATTATTGGATGGCTCTTAGGTAAATTCTATTTTGACCTAGGTGCTCTCATTCATATCTTGTTAGTACTTGCAATTATTGGAGTATTATGGCGCTTGGCTACTGGCCGAAAATTATAATAAAACATGTCGACTAAAAACTAAAACCACTTATTATGAAAAAAGTATTTTTATTATTATTCGCAGCTGGATTACTATCTACTGGTTTCACAAGCTGTAGAGAAAACAAAGATATTGGTGATAAAATTGAAGACGTAGCAGACGATGTTGCTGATGACGTTGGAGACGCTATAGATTAATGAATTATATAAGTAAAATTAAGAAGCCCTTTCAATAATACGAAAGGGCTTCTTGGTTTATTCTGCTAAAAGTGATTTCCACTCAGGGTGTTTATCTATATATCGTTTTGTATAAGGACATTCTGGAATTACTTTTAAGCCCCGACGTTCTATGTCCATTAGAACAGACTCTGTCAATTGACCAGCAATTCCTTTTCCTGAAAGTTCTTTATCCACTTCAGTGTGGATTATTGTCAGGGTATCAGGTTGGACAGTATATTCAATAATAGCTTTATGCCCATCGATTACTGTCTCGAATCTACTTTCTTTCTTATTATCGATAACATGCATATCATATATTTTACGAATTAATAATTCAATAAAGTTACAAAATTAATAGATGCTTAAGGTCCTATATTTTAGTAATTGACGTCAATTTTGAATCAAAAGCTTAATAAAGAACACTATTAAGAATCTATTAAATCATTTAATTTATAAATAGCTATCAACAGTAGCCACAGGTGTTTAAACTATGAAAACTTGATAGAAAGCGTGATAAATAATATACTTTTCAGATCTGTTTTTCTAAGTTAAAACAGTATTTTGTAGTGTATTAAATTTGACATTAATAACATAAATATATAATTCTTAGAAAGATGAAGTTTAAAATATTAGCTGGAATCGTATTCACTGTATTGGTGGCTTGTAATGATTCAAACAAGACAAGTCAGGATATAAACAATACTGAAGTACAGAATGATCTAAATATTGAGGCAGAGCCTACTGTAGTAGATTCTATAGCGAAAGCAGCCGGTATCTCTCATTGGGATTCGGTTACCGAGATATCTTTCACATTTAATGTGGAACGCAATGGAGGTCATATAGAACGCTCTTGGATTTGGAAGCCTAAAACAAGTGACGTTCAAATGATTACTTCTGAAGAGACAATTGCTTATAACCGGAAAAAAATTGATTCAATTAGTGAAAAAGCTGACAGAGCTTTTATAAACGACAAGTTTTGGTTGTTAGCTCAGTTTCAAACAGTTTGGGATGCTGGCCTTCAAATTACAAATGAAAAAAATGTAATTGCTCCCATATCAAAAGACACCTTAAGTAAAATGACTGTTGTTTACGGAGATGACGGAGGGTATACTCCTGGAGATGCATACGACTATTTTTACGACAGTGATTTTAGAATTAAAGAATGGAACTATAGAAAATCTAATGCTCCCACTCCATCCTTAACAACGACTTGGGAAGACCAACAGAGTTTCAATGGTTTACAAATTGCTAAAGTTCACAAAGATTCGACTGGAGAATTCAAGCTTTATTTCACAAACATATCAGTGAAATAAACACCTTCGATAATACCAATTTGAAGGTACTTTCCTTTAAGTAAAACGGATATTAATTCTTATTTTTGTGAGAAGTCATTCACTTAACCTACCCTTGAATGTATCAAAACACTTTAGAATACGCAAAGACACAAGACGCTAATGATCCATTAGCTTCATTTAGAAAAAAATTTCATATCCCTGTAGATTCTTCTGGAAAGGAAGTAATTTACTTATGCGGAAACTCGCTTGGGCTTCAACCAAAGGTAACTTCAGACTATATTAAATATGAATTAGATTCATGGTCAAATTTCGGGGTGGATGGGCATACTGAGGGAAAATACCCTTGGCTACCTTATCATGAGTTTCTAACAGAAAATATGGCCAAAATTGTTGGCGCAAAACCTTCAGAAGTAGTAGTGATGAATACGCTTACTACAAATCTTCATCTAATGATGGTTTCATTTTACAATCCGACAAAAACGAAATATAAAATCGTTGTTGAAAGCGATGCTTTTCCTAGTGATAAGTACGCTATGGAAAGTCAGCTTAAATTTCACGGAATAGATCCTAAAGAAGGATTAGTGTTTTGGAAGCCTAGGAAAGGTGAAGAACTCTGTCGGTTTGAAGATTTAGAGGAGATAATGAAAAACCAAGGAGATGAAATTGCTTTGTTGATGATAGGCAGTACAAATTATTATACTGGGCAATCCTTTCCCCTTAAAAAAATTACTGAATTAGGTCATAAATACAATTGTATGGTTGGCTTCGACTTGGCTCATGGCGCTGGAAATATTCAGCCTAATCTTCATGATTCGGGTGCTGACTTTGCTGTTTGGTGTTCCTATAAATACTTAAACAGTGGTCCTGGAAGTTTAGGAGGCTGTTTTGTTCACGAACGACATGCAAAAAATGACAAATTGAAGCGATTTGCGGGATGGTGGGGTCATAATAAACAAACGCGTTTTAATATGCGAAAAGATTTTGATGCACTTTCAGGAGCCGAAGGTTGGCAACTAAGCAATCCACCTATACTTTCAATGGCTGCCATTCGAGCTTCTCTTGACACTTTCGCTGAAGCAGGATTTGAAAATCTCAGAGAAAAATCTATCAAGCTCACAGGATATTTAGAGTATTTACTTGATGAAATGAAAAATGACGCCATCAATGTAATTACACCCCGAAGCCCAGAAGAAAGAGGATGTCAGCTTTCTATTCAAGTTAAAAATGCAGACAAAAGTTTGCATACAAAACTAACAGAAGCGGGAGTTGTTAGTGATTGGCGAGAACCAGACGTTATTCGGATAGCTCCTACTCCACTATACAATAGTTTTGAGGATGTATTCCTATTTTCAGAAAAACTAAAAGGCATTTTAAAATAAGACACATCACTTCGAGCACAGTCGAGAAGTCAATTTCAATTTACAATGAAAAAGAATCAAAATATTCTAATAGTAGGAGCTGGTTTATGTGGGAGTTTACTTGCTCTTCGTATGGCTCAACAAGGATTTCAAATTACTTTAATTGAGAAAAGACCTGATATTCGAAAAGTAACATTAGATGCTGGAAGGTCAATTAATTTAGCCTTAAGCAATCGTGGATTACGCTCACTACGTTTAGCAGGTTTAGAAAAAGAAGCCAAAAAACTTCTTATACCTATGACTGGTAGAATGATACATGAAAAATCATCGGGAAAAACATTTTTAAGTCCGTATAGTGGTCGTGAAGACGAATTCATCAATTCTGTTTCTCGCCCAGGATTAAACAAATTACTTCTTAATGAAGTTGATAAATTACCCAATGTAAGTACAATATTCAATCACGAATGTATTGCTGTTGATTTTGAACATACAACTGCAACTTTTAGAGAGTTTGACACTAATAGGGAAAGTGTTTTTCAAGCAGATGCAATATTTGGTACAGATGGTGCAGGTTCTGCTGTGCGTTCTAGCATGATCCACGACCCTTCTTTCTTGTTTAATATTTCGCACCAATGGTTGAGTCATGGATATAAAGAGTTGGAGATTTTAGCAGATGAAAACGATTCCTATAAAATTTTCAAAAATGCTCTTCACATTTGGCCTCGAGGTGAATATATGTTAATAGCCTTACCAAACTTGGACGGCAGTTTTACAGTTACCTTGTTTTTACCACACAAAGGAGAACCTTATTCTTTTGAAACGTTGACTTCTAAAGAAGCAATAGAGAATTTTTTCTCTAAAGAGTTTCCAGATGTATTAGAGTTAATTCCCAACTTGACTCAACAGTTTTATGAAAACCCAATTGGTACTCTAGGCACAATAAAATGTTCGCCTTGGCATCATTCAGGGAATGTATTGATTATGGGCGATGCTGCACATGCTATGGTTCCATTCTATGCACAAGGAATGAATTCTAGCTTTGAAGACGTAGCTGAATTCATTGATATTTTGGAAAAACACAAGGATAAACTCGGAAAAGGAGAAAATGGCTGGGATTTGATATTTGATGAATTCCAAGAAAAAAGAATCAAAAATGCAGAAGCCATTTGTGATCTCTCGTTAGATAATTTTGAAGAAATGAAAGCTCATACAGGGCTTCCTATTTTTCAGGAGAAACGAAAGCTTGAGATTGCTTTTGAGTCTGAATTCCCATCAGAATACAACAGTAAATATTCCTTAGTCACGTTTAGAGATAATATTCCGTATTTTGATGCATTACAAAAAGGACGTGCTCAGGACACAGCCATTTTAAATATGATATACAATAATGAATTGCCCAATTCTTTGTCTTTAGAAGAAAAACTAAGCTTAGTGAACAATCGCACTCAAGAAATTCTAAATGAAGAAGGGCTAGATTACTTAAAATATAGCGACACAGACTTTTAAAATATTATACATGGAAAATAAAGGAAAATTAGTTGAAGGTAAAGCCACGCCACGAGGAGCTTACCCACATATTAAACGAGCAGGAGACTTTTTATTTGTTAGTGGAACGAGCTCTCGATTGCCAGACAATACTTTTGCAGGCGTGAATAAGGTAGATGAAATGGGCACTGTAGAATTAGATATACGCGAGCAAACTAGAGCTGTTATAGAGAATATAAAAGATTATTTAGCAACCGAAGGAGCTACATTATCCGACCTTGTGGACTTAACTGTTTTTTTAGTTAATATGAACGACTTTGCGGGTTACAATGAAGTATATCGAGAGTATTTCACTAAGGAAACAGGTCCTGCAAGAACAACCGTTGCTGTGCATCAACTTCCTCACCCACATTTGGTTGTAGAGATCAAGGCTATGGCCTATTCTCCAGTAAAAAAGTAATTGCTAAAACAACAAGTTCATCCTTTGGTTTGCATCAAAGATGGGCTATTAGTAAAATAATTAAAGGCGACAATTGTTTCAACTATGTCAGGCTTCTAAAATCTCAAAGCATTGAAAATTCTAAACTTCATAAACGGCGAATACACTCACCCACTTTCAAATGAATGGTTGGATAATTACAATCCTTCAAATGGGGAAGTATATTCTCAAATTGCACACTCAGACTCTCGTGATGTTGAAGAAGCATATAAAGCCGCTAAGAGTGCATTTCCACAATGGAGTAACACGCCAATTGATGAACGAAGTAAAATTCTTTTAAAGATTGCAGATTTAATAGAAGAACGTTTAGAAAAATTAGCAGCAGCCGAGTCTAAAGACAACGGAAAACCCTTGAGTTTAGCCATGTCTGTCGATATACCAAGAGCCTCATCCAACTTCCGATTTTACGGAAATGCAATTACTCAATTTGCTAGTGAAGCACATGAAAGTATAGGATTCAATTCAATTAATTTCACATTAAGAGAACCTATAGGCGTAGTTGGATGTATTTCTCCTTGGAACTTACCACTGTATTTATTTAGCTGGAAAATAGCGCCAGCAATAGCAGCTGGTAATACTGTTGTTGCAAAACCGAGTGAAGTTACTCCAATGACGGCCTATCTTTTAGGTGAAATTTGCAATGAAGCCGGTTTGCCAAAAGGAGTTTTGAATATAGTTCACGGTCTTGGCCCATCGGCAGGTCAAGCCATTGTTGAGCATCCGGATATCAAAGCAATATCATTTACGGGTGGAACGAAAACTGGAGAACACTTGGCTAGAACAGCTGCACCAATGTTTAAGAAACTGTCTTTAGAGTTAGGAGGAAAAAATCCTAATCTTATTTTCGCTGACTGTAATTATGAAAAAATGTTATTAGTTACAGTAAGATCATCCTTTGCCAATCAAGGACAAATCTGCCTTTGTGGAAGTAGAATATATGTTGAAAAGACTATCTACGAAAAGTTTAAACACGATTTTGTTGAAAAAGTAAAACAGCTAAAAGTTGGTGATCCGTTTGATAAGGTTACAAACGTTGGAGCTTTAGTATCAGAGCCACATTTAGAAAAAGTAGAATCTTATATTAAACTAGCCAAAGAAGAAGGCGGCAACATACTCTATGGTGGAAATCGTGTGAAAGTTGAAGGATTAGAAGGTGGTTATTATCTAGAGCCCACAGTCATCGAGATTTTCAACAACGATTGTCGTGTAAATCAAGAAGAAATATTTGGCCCTGTCGTTACTATTATGCCATTTGAGACAGAAGAAAATGCTTTAGAAATGGCCAATTCTGTTAAGTATGGACTCTCTGCTACACTTTGGACTTCAAACCTTGATCGAACTATGCGAGTGTCTAAGAAATTGGAATCTGGTATAGTTTGGGTAAACACCTGGCTAAACAGAGATTTACGCACACCTTTTGGAGGTATAAAAAGTAGTGGCGTTGGCCGCGAAGGAGGTTTTGAAGCATTGCAGTTTTTCACTGAGCAAAAAAATGTGTGTATTCGTTATGAAGACGAATAAAACTACTTATTAAGGAGCCAGTCTTTCAATTTTCCAATCCTCTAATTCTTCATTCCAAGTATATCGAATTCTGTCGTGTAATCGATTTGCTCTTCCTTGCCAAAATTCAATAGAAACAGGTTTTATTAGGAAGCCACCCCAATTATCAGGTTTTGGTATTTCCTTGTTTTCGTATTGTTTCTGAAGGTTTTGAAGATTTTGCTCTAATACCTCACGAGAATCAATTACACTGCTCTGGGCCGATGCTATTGCTCCTAATTGGCTTCCTTTAGGTCGGGAATGAAAGTAGTTAGTAGAATCTTCAACAGAAGTCTTCTCAGCAATCCCATTAATAAGGACTTGTCGTTCCATATTTGGCCAAAAGAAGGAAAGTGATATTTTATTATTTTTAGAGATAGCTCTACCCTTTTCACTTTCATAGTTTGTATAAAAATAGAAACCGTATTCGTCATATTTTTTAAGGAGTACTACTCTGCTCTTTGGGAAACCATCTTCACTAATTGTTGAAACGGTCATAGCATTAACTTCATCTACTCCTCCTCTATCTTGCACTTCATAAAACCAAGTACGAAATTGTTGCATAGGGTTAGGATCCATTGATTGTTTAGAAAGCTCTCCTTTTTCATAGGACTTTCTATATGAATATAGATTCTCGTCTTTGGCCATGTTTTTTATTGTTATTAATTCTTGCCTGAGTTAGATTTATGAAAACAGTCTTTATTCTGTATTCTGTGTTTAACCACATGACTATTATGTTAAATCATTTAAATTGGGCACTATGATATTTAATGCAAGTTAGTTGTTATTATAGAAAGACTGAAGAGATAAAGTTAGAAAATTAAAAGTCAAAAGACTTACCATCTTCAGCCAGGAGTACATTTTGAAATACCTCTTGTGCTTCTTTTCTAAACAATTCAAGATCGCCATATCGCCCTGAATAATGCCCTAGAATTAAAGATTCCACCTTAGCCATCTTAGCAATTGTAGCAGCTTGTTTTGCTGTGCTATGCTTGGTCTTATCGCATAAATGTTCATGAGCATCGAGAAATGTAGATTCGTGGTATAACACGGTTGTTTCAGTTATTTGTGGAACCATTTCAGGGTTATAAACTGTGTCGCTACAAAAAGCATATGACTTTGGTGGCGGCGGATCAAAAGTAATTTGATGATTTGGAATTAACACTCCTTCTTGGTTTAGTACGTCTGCTCCTTTTTTTATTTTATTGTAGTAACTCAGGTCTATATTAGCTTCTCGAGCAGCTTCCACATTGAGCTTTCTATCCTCTGGTTTCTCTTTAAAAAGAAATCCATTTGTATAAACTCTATGTTTTAGCGGAATCGTTTCTACAGTTACTTTTTCATCTTCAAAAATAAGTTGGGGAGTTTTCTCTTCTAGTTCGTGAAAATACAATGGGAAATTGGTGTAGGATTTACTTAGTTTAAGCAGAAGGAGAATTGCCTCTTTTATTCCCTTAGGGCCATAAATATGCATTTCAGCATCTCTACCCATCAATCTGAATGTAGATATAAGCCCGGGTAAACCAAAAAAATGATCCCCGTGTAAATGTGAAATAAAAATATGTTTAATACGTGAAAACTTAATTTTATATCTACGTAACTGTACTTGAGTACCTTCACCACAATCTATTAAGAATAGGTGCCCTCGCATCTCTAACACTTGTGAAGTGGGATGAGTAGAAACAGTTGGCGTAGCCGAATGGCACCCTAAGATTGTTAGTTTCATAAGTCATTAGTTTTATTAAGCAAAAGAAGAATTTGCTAATAAAAATGAACAGAGCTATCAATTATAAGCTCTATAATTCAAAGTAAATTTCAAAATGAGAAGAAAGCCACTAAAAAAGAATAATTAAAAGCCCAAATCCCTTTCAATCTCTTCCATCTCAATGATATCTCCACCTTCTTGGAGTGTAGGAACCACTATCATTTCTGCAGGAACTTCATCTATATGAATAGCGTCGTTTACAATCACAAAGGATTGTTTTGTTTTTCGGTGTGTATTAGAAGTATTAAGGAACAACAGTAACTGCTGTAGCGTAAGTTCGTTGTATTTAAGCAGATTTAAAACAACGTTTTGTCCCTTGTATTTAGTAGGAATTTGTGATTCAATGAAAGAAGCAAAGTCTACTATATCGTCCTTTTCATCTTCAAGAACAACAAAATTTGGATGATTTTCAATCTTCATTATGTTTAATTTTTGATGCTAATAAATAAATAACCGCCATTCTTACTGCCACTCCATTTTGCACTTGATCTAGAATGATTGATTGTTTGCTGTCGGCCACATCGCTTGTTATTTCTACACCTCGGTTTATAGGTCCTGGGTGCATAACTACAATTTCTTTATTTAAGGAATCTAGGATTGATTTGTTCAATCCAAACTGTTGAGTGTACTCGCGGGTAGTTGGAAAATAGCTTATGTCCATTCGTTCATTTTGAACTCTAAGCATGTTTGCAACATCACACCATTCTAACGCTGCTTTCAGGTTTGGCTCTACTCCCACATTTAAACTTTGTATGTATTTAGGAATTAATGTTTTAGGCCCACACACCTTAACAATAGCTCCAAGCTTTTGCAATGCAAAAATATTAGAAAGAGCTACTCTAGAATGAAGAATATCACCCACAATAACCACCTTTTTTCCGGCGATATCGCCAAGTTTTTCTCTAATAGAATACGCATCGAGTAAGGCTTGTGTTGGGTGTTCATGTGCACCATCGCCAGCATTAATTATACTTGCATTTACGTGCTTAGATAAGAAAATTCCGGCACCGGGATTAGGGTGTCTCATCACGACCATATCCACCTTCATAGAAAGGATATTGTTAACTGTATCGATTAAAGTTTCTCCTTTAGCTACAGACGAGCTAGAAGACGCAAAGTTAATAACATCGGCCGAGAGTCTCTTTTCAGCTAATTCAAATGAAAGCTTAGTTCGGGTACTGTTTTCAAAGAATAGGTTCGCAATTGTAATATCTCGTAGAGAAGGAACTTTTTTAATAGGTCTATTAATTACTTCCTTAAAATGATCGGCGGTCTCAAAAATGAGCTGTATATCAGCTTCTGTGATATATTTAATTCCCAATAAGTGGTTTACACTTAACTCCATCTTTTGATATTCAATTTTCGATAATACGGCGTTTCTTCTTGTTCTGTTTTCTGTTTACTCTTCGCTTTTAACTAAATAAACAGCATCTTCATTATCATTTTCTTTCCAGCAAACCTTTACTTTTTCTCCAACAAAAGCATCTACTTGTCTTCCTCTATAATCTGGTTGAATTGGTAGATGTCTACTAAATCGTCTATCAATTAGTGTAAGCAGCTCTATTTCTAATGGCCTCCCGAAGGATTGTATGGCTGTTAGAGCGGCTCGTATGCTTCTACCAGTGTAGAGAACATCGTCTATAAAGACCACCTTCTTATCTTCTACAATAAAGTTTATTTTTGTTTTGTTAGCTTCAAGAGGCTTATCACTTCTTCGGAAGTCATCACGAAAGAAAGTAATATCAAGATATCCTAATTTGATGTTTTTGATATTATATTCATTTTCTAGTAGTGTTTTTAATCTTTCGGCTAAGAATACTCCTCTAGGTTGGATTCCTACTAGCACTGTATTTGAGAAGTCATCGTGATTTTCAATCAATTGACATGCCAA
>Ga0209075_1002362_pt1 | contig 16694 bp, 15 predicted proteins | sample Stecom2011_FD_187523 | JGI IMG/M metagenome (GOLD analysis project Ga0209075, IMG submission 187523) | Agricultural soil microbial communities from Utah to study Nitrogen management - Steer compost 2011 (SPAdes) (version 2) | ecosystem: Environmental > Terrestrial > Soil > Agricultural land...
TTTTTGCACGTACCGCAGCTGAAGTATCAAGTGCGTTAGCACCAGTGGCAAGCTGAACAGCAATACCGGTAGCAGGCATGCCATTGTAGAAGCTGTCGGCCATATAGTTTTCAGCGCCTAGCTCAACGCGGGCAACATCTTTTAAGCGTACCTGAGAACCATCAGGGTTTACTTTAATCAGAATGTTTTCAAATTCATCGACGTTTTCTAAACGTGTTTGAGCAATGATGGTCGCGTTAATTTGCTGGCCTTGAAGAACCGGCATGCCACCAATTTGACCCGCAGCGAACTGACTGTTTTGTTCAGCCACTGCTGAACGAACATCTAAAGGTGTTAAACCAAAAGCGTTTAGCTTGTCGGCTTTTAGCCATATGCGCATGGCGTATTGAGCACCGAAAATACGTAGCTCACCAACACCGTCGGTACGCGATAAAGGATCTTTAAGGTAACTGTTAGCGTAGTCAGCTAAGTCGTTCTTGTTCATGCTTCCGTCTTCAGAAACAAGACCAACCACCATTAAGAATGACGATGACGCTTTGGTGACACTAATACCCATTTGTTGAACTTCCATAGGAAGCAAGGGCTCAGCCAGAGACAACTTGTTTTGTACCTGAACTTGAGCGATGTCAGGGTCGACACCAGGTGCAAATGTAATACTTAAGCTCGCGTTACCTGAACTATTGCTTTGTGATGACATGTACAACATGCCATCTAAGCCAGTCATGTTCTGTTCGATAACCTGAGTCACACTGTCTTCTAGCGTTTGTGCTGAAGCACCAGGGTAGTTAGCAGAAATACGAATTTCTGGTGGCGCAATGCTTGGGTATTGCTGCACCGGCAATGAAACCAGGGAAATAGCCCCTGCTATCATAATGATGATTGCAATCACCCATGCGAAGATGGGGCGATCAATAAAAAACTTTGCCATATAAACCCCTATTTATCTTGGCTTTTTTCTGAAGCATATTTTCCAGTAACGTCTTCAGGTGTAACCGGTGAGCCAGTTTGTACTTTCTGTAAGCCGGTCACTATGACACGCTCGCCAGCTTGTAAACCGCTTTTAACCAGCCATTGATCATTTAGTGCGCGGGTAATTGCAACCACACGCAGCTCTGCAATGTTGTCATCATTAACAACTAAGGCGGTGGTGACTGAGTTGGCTTGGCGAATAACGGCACGCTGTGGAACAAGTACCGCATCTTCAATATAAGAACTTGGTACTTTGGCACGCACAAACATACCAGGTAATAAAGAGCCGTCTTCGTTATCAAATAAGGCACGTACGTTTACAGTGCCTGTTGAAGGGTCAACGCTAATGTCAGCAAACTGTAGTTTACCGGTTTCTGTATGTGCCGTACCGTCATCTAGCTCAATGGAAACATCGCGTGATAACTCAGGGCTTTTCATGCGGATTAAAGTGGTTGCAGGACGTTGAATGTCAACGTACACAGGAGAAATCTGACGAATAGTGGTTAGCACATTAGCTTGTTGTGCAGAAACCAGTGCCCCTTCAGTTACATTAGAACGGCTAATGATGCCAGGGATAGGCGCTTTAATTTCTGTATAGCTTAAGTTAACTTTTGCACTACGTACCGCAGCCTGTGCTGCTTTGACTTGCGCTTCAGTTTGTTTAGCTAATGCTTCAGAGTCGTCTAACTCTTGTTGGCTGATTGCCGACTGCTTTGATAGCTCTTTAAAACGATTTGCTTTTAAGCGAGCTGCGTAAGCATTCGCTTCAGCAACGGCAAGCTGAGCTTGCGCACTTTCTAATTGAGCTTGGTATAAAGAAGGGTCAATTTGGTATAGCTTATCGCCTTTTTTAACGACCGCACCTTCTTCGAAGAAACGTTTGGTAATGATGCCGTTAACTTGTGGGCGAATTTCAGCAGAGCGGAAAGCAGAAACACGAGCAGGCAATAAGTCGGTTAACTCAACTGTTTCTGTTTTTAAAGTGACAACTTCTACTCCGGGAGGTGGCATTTGCATTGCGGCGGCACCAGCGGATTTTTTATCTCCGCAACCACCAAGTACTAATAATGCACTGAGTAGAAGTGGCAGTTGGTAACGTAAGCGGGTTTTAGTTTTTCCCATAATATCCTCATTGATCATGACCCTGCGGAGCAAAGCCTAGAATTGTTGCTGTTATTGTCCAGATTTTAACAGAAGCCCGAAGTTATATACTTTTAACTAAGGCGTCGCTAGACCTTTAGCTTGAAATGGATTGTTTACTTATATGGAACAATCTAAGCAAGCTAGCATGTTACATGTTAAGGTTTTAATTAAAGGTATATCATACCTATCCTTTACTAAGGTTGCAGTTGCTTTGATACATATTTAATTCAAAATTAGTGTTCAATGTAAACTGTTGGTCATACTGGTCTTCGTTGCTATATTGTAAAGAATTATTATAAGGGATAAGGATTATGCTCAGTATTCTCGCTAAGCTGTTAAAAGCTTTAAACTCAGAAGCCTCACCCAGTCAAATATCACTTGCCGTTTGTTTTGCCTTAATTATGGCACTAACACCACTACTAAGTTGGCACAATGCCATAGTACTGTTGTTAGCGTTGGTCATTAAAGTGAATTTAAGCGCCTTTATCGTGTCATTAGGCTTGTTTTCTTTATTGGCTTGGTTTGTTGACCCATACAGTGCCAGTCTTGGAGAGCAAATTTTAACCGCACCAGGTTTGCAAGAAACTTGGACGAGTCTTTATCAAATCGATTTTTTACGTATCACTAAATTTAATCACACCCTTGTTATGGGTGGGCTAGTGGTATCGCTAATTGCCTTTTTACCTGTTTTCTTTTTATGCCGATTTTTGGTGGTTCAATATCGTGCCAAATTACTGGCGTGGGTCGAAAAGCTATGGATTGCCAAGCTTATTAAAGGCAGTAAGTTTTATCGTATTTATCAAGCCATCGCATCATAAGGAGAGAGCATATGTTTAGTTGGATTCGTTGGTGGGGCTTGATCGTATTTGCCGTTATTTTTGGCGGTGGTGCTGCATTCTTTATTTTTGCAGCCGGCCCTTTGGCAAAATTAAGTATCGAAAAAGTCGGTACTATGGTGAATGGTGCCTTAGTAGAAGTCGACAGTGCTTCAGTAACCTTCAACCCTCTTGGGCTAAAAGTTAAGGGGTTACAGGTAACCGATGCTAAAGAACCGATGCGTAATACCCTAGAGCTTGATCAGGCTGTTGCTGAACTAGAGCTGGCGCCACTATTAATTGGTAAAGGTATTATTCGAGAGTTAAGCGTAGATGGGCTTGAGTTTGGTACGCCACGTAAGCGCTCTGGTGCGGTTGAGAAACCTAAAAAAGAGAAAAAAGACGATAAGCCTAATGCTATACAGAAAGCCTTAAGCAATGTGGAAGTCCCTAGTGCTAAAGAGATTATTGCTAATGAGCAGCTAACCACTGATAACGCAGGTAAAGCATTTAAAGAGAGTTATGAAACCAATAAGAAAATTATTGATGAAAAGCTTGATGCGGTACCTGATGAAAGCGCTTTAAAAGCCTATGAAGATGAAATTAAAGCCATTACCAGTGGCAAAATTGAATCGATTGAAGACTTCCAAAAGCGTAAAGCGCAATTGGATGATCTGAAAAAACGCTTTAAACAAGACCAAGAAGCCATTGCTGAAGCACGTCAGGCCGTTAAAACAGGTCGTGAAGAAATTAGTACGGCATTAAAAGAGTTAAAAGACGCTCCTGGTAACGACTTAGCAGCTATTCGTGATAAATATCAGTTAAATGCCGGCGGTGCTGCAAACTTAACGGCTACATTGTTTGGTAGTGAAGCCGGTGATATGGCTGCAAAAGCATTGCACTGGTATGAAATTGTAAAACCTTATTTGGCCAGTTCGGGTGATGACGATGAAACAGTCAAGGAAGAAAAACGAGTGCGTGATAGCGGTCGTTATGTTCACTTTGCTACTAACGACCCATGGCCGTCAGCGTTATTGCGTCATTCACACATGACAGCGGCGGTCTCTGCGGGCTTGATATCTATTGAAGCCAAAGACTTAACCCATGAGCCTAAAGTGCTCGGACGTCCCGCGTTAGTCGATGTGGAAGGTGTTGAGTTGCACTCAATGGATTCCGTTACGGCAAACTTAGTGTTTGACCATACTAAAAAGCCGGGTAAAGACAGCCTTAAACTTAACATTGTGAATTGGCAACCCGTTGACTTTAAGTTAGGTATGGGTGATATCAAGCTGACCTCGGCAAAAGTACAAATAAAAGCAGATGCCAACGTAGTGCGAGGGCAGCTAGAAGCTCAGGGCGATGCTGACTTCGGTCAAGCCGGCTTTGTTGGCGGCGGTAAAACTTTTGTTGAAAAAGAGTTAGGACTTGCGCTTAAAAACATTAAAGAATTTAACGTGCATGCCGATGCGAAAGGTCGAGTTGCTTTACCAAAAGTGTCCATCAGCTCAGATTTAGACAGACAGCTAAGTGCTGCCTTTAAGCAACGTCTTAATGCGAAACAAGACGAGCTTGAAGCAGAGTTAAAACAAGAACTGAATGCACGCTTAGAGAAAGCACTGGGTGATCATGCGGATGTTCTGACAGAACTGCAGCAGGTTGAAGGTGGGTTAGATGCCAAACTGGATAAGCTAAAAGATATGGCATCTAGCGAGTTAAAAGATTTTAAACAACAGCAAGAAGAAGAAGCAAAAGCTAAGGCTCAGCAAAAAGCGGACGAAGAAAAGGACGCATTGAAGTCGAAAGCTAAAGACAAGTTTAAAAAACTATTCTAAAGCTAGGTTGAGCACAGATAAATGATTGCTTTTTATATGAAGAAAGTTATCGGGATGTGGCTAATGCCCATTCCGTTAACGCTTACGGGCCTATTATTGGCCCTTTTTTTATGGAGGAGAGCCCCGCGTCTAAGTAAGCTTTTAGTGTCAGTCAGTTGCTTATGGTTGGCGTTAACAAGCTGGCATCCGGTGGCTGATTCTGTTCTTGCACCGTTTGAAAATAAATTTCCAATGTTCGATATTCAACAGCCTGTAGACGCTGTAGTGGTGCTAGGTGGGTGTCATGCCACCAATAAGCGCATGCCACCGGCCGCACAGCTATGTTCGTCTAGTTTATTTCGCTTAGTAGAAGGATTAAGAATTTTAGAGGCTAACCCAGAGGCGCTGCTGTTTGTGTCGGGGTATAAAGGCATCGATACCCAGCCGCACGCCTTTGTGATGCAAGAAGCAGCTATTAGCTTTGGTGTGGCTCCAGAAAGAATTAGAGCCTACCCGGAGCCTAAAGATACCGAAGAAGAAGCATTAGCTATGCAAGGGGATCTACAGGGTAAGCGCTTGGCACTAGTGACTGAAAACTCTCATTTACCTCGTGCCATTAGATTCTTTCAAGCACTTGAATTAGACGTTATTGGAGCACCGGCTGTTGCTATGGCAGAAGATAATTCCGATTGGCGAATAAGCGCTCGAGCCGCATTGAAGTCTGAGCGGGCGTCTTATGAGTTGCTTGGCACACTGTGGCAATTTTTAAAGCCGGCTAAACACGCGCAATAAAAAAGCAGACGTTAGAGTCTGCTTTTATTATGGCTAGCTACTAGAAGAATAACCCGGCTTCGAGCTGTGCTTCTTCGGTCATCATATCGCGATGCCAAGGTGGATCAAAAACAAGCTCAACCTCAACGTTTTTAACGTTAGGTATTTTAGATACTCGATACTTAACGTCTGAAATCATAACAGGACCCATTCCACAGGTGGGAGCCGTAAGGGTCATGTCAATTTTGACGTTGTTATCGTTAATATCGATTTTATAAATTAAACCTAAATCCAGTAGGTTAATCGGTATTTCAGGGTCGTAGACCGTACGTAAGGTTTGTTCTACTTGATCTAAATGAACCTTACCATCACCATAATCTTCGTATTCAATCTCAAGAGGTTCAAGCCCTAGAGCGGCCGCATCAGTACCATCAATACGTAGCATGTTGCCCTCGTATAAAACGGTGTAGCTGCCCCCTAAAGCCTGGCTGATAGTAACAAAGCTTCCTTCAGGAATAATGGCAGGAGTGCCTGCTGGAACTCGTCGTGCTGGGCAGTCGGCGAGTGCTACTACCATTCGTTTTTCCATCGTTCTCAGCCTCCTAGGCGCTGAAAGATTCGCCACAACCACATGGGTTACTGGCTTTTGGATTGATGTATTTGATACTGCTATTTAGACCTTCAGTGGCGTAATCGATAACAGTTCCTTTCAATACTTCGACTGCATCGTTAGGCACGTACAGAGTGATGTCTTCATTAATAGTAATAGACTGCTCACCCTCAGGGATTTGGTCAATAAAATTGAGCTCATATTTGAAACCAGAGCAGCCACTTTTCTTTAGCCACAAGCGAATGCCTTTAGCATCCGTTTGTTTCTTTAGCTGTTTGCTAAAGTGCTTAATGGCTGCGTCAGTCATGCTGATGTCAGCAGAGCTGCTTGCCGTAGCGTTAGGATCCCAAGTTTCAGTTGTCATAAGCTTGCACCTACAGTAAAAAAGTTTTGGCTTTTTCGAGACCTTTAAATAAGGTCTCAACTTCTTCTATTGTATTATAGAAGGCAAAGCAGGCACGGGCAGTACCAGGAATACCAAACTGTTCCATAATGGGCATGGCACAGTGGTGGCCAGTGCGCACGGCTATGCCTTGTTGGTCTAGTAATGTTCCAACATCGGCAGGGTGAGCCCCGTCGAGTAAGAAACTAAAAACAGACGCTTTGTTGTTAGCCGTACCTACGATACGAATGCCACCAAGTTGTTCGGCCAATTCATTAGCGCGAGCCAATAGGGCGTTTTCATGCGCAGCGATAGCAGTACGGTCTAAGCTGTTTAAATAATTTAATGCCGCAGCTAAGCCGATCGCACCAGCAATGTTAGGCGTGCCGGCTTCAAACTTATACGGCAACGAGTTAAAGGTCGTTTTTTCAAAGCTGACATGTTCAATCATTTCACCACCCCCTTGGTAAGGTGGCATAGCATTGAGCAGGTCTTCTTTGGCATAGAGTACGCCGATTCCCGTTGGACCAAATACTTTATGGCCAGAGAACGCGTAAAAGTCGACATCTAAGGCTTGTACGTCTACTTCAAAGTGAGACACAGCTTGAGCGCCATCGACCAGTACTAAACTGTTGTTTTCATGCGCAAGTTTAATAATATCTGCCACAGGGTTGATCGTACCTAAGGCGTTAGAAACATGCGTAACAGCCACAAGTTTTACTTGCTTTGTGAGTAGCTTTTTATAAGCGTCAAAGTCGAGTTCACCGTTGTTTAGTACGGGAATTGGAACAATTTCTGCTCCTTTTTCTTCCGCCACCATTTGCCAGGGAACAATATTGGCATGGTGCTCCATAGCTGATACTAGAATACGATCTCCTGCTTTAAGATTAGAGCGGCCCCAAGTGGAGGCGACTAAGTTGATCGATTCTGTCGTTCCTTTAGTCCAGACAATTTCATTCATGCTTTTAGCATTTAAAAATTGTTGTACTGTTAGGCGTGCGTTTTCAAACAAGCCGGTCGCATGATCGCTTAAGGTATGAGCACCACGGTGAACGTTAGAGTTTTGTTGTGAATAAAACTGATTTACAGCATCAATCACAACCTTAGGCTTATGAGTGGTCGCGCCATTATCAAAGTACACCAAAGGTTTGCCATTTACCTCTTGATGCAGGGCAGGGAAATCTGCCCTGATGGCTTCTAGGTCGGCTTGGCTTAAGCTCATAGCAAATCCTTGTCCAATAAATGGCTGCTTAGCTCATCGGTGTCACGACCAAAACGACGTGCTAACACTGGGCGCAGCAAATGCGTAATAGCTTTGTGTGGCAGTGCTTGTAACAACTCATTAATAAAGCCAAAGCTTAAGATAACATTGGCTTCTTGCTTGCTAATACCACGGCTTTGTAAGTAGAAGCTGGCTTGTTCGTCAAGTTGAGACACAGTCGCACCGTGTGCACATTTAACATCGTCTGCGTAAATTTCTAGCTCAGGCTTAGTGTAAATTTCAGCTGAGTTAGTGAGCAGTAAGTTTTTGTTACTTAATTCTGAGTGTGTTTTTTGTGCATCAGGGTGAATGTGAATTCGACCGTTAAATACAGCGCGTGCTTTATCGTTAATAATGCCGCGGAATACTTCGTTACCGGTACAGTGTGCAGCTCTGTGCTCAATACAGGTATGGAAGTCGACTAAGTCATCGTGTTGAGGCACATATACCCCAGAAATCTCTGAGTGTGAGCCTCCAACGTTGTGGTTGACCACTAAGTCATTTCGACTGAGCTTGCTGCCAAGGCTTAGGTGGAAGGCGTTGTACTGTGAATCACGATTTAACTCAACGTGTGTGCCACCAATATGCTGCGCTTCTTCTTGGATTGTTACTAAGCGGTAGTGCTGAATTTGAGCATTATCATCAACACGAATTTCTGTCATTGCGTTAGTAAAACTTACTTGTGCCGTACTGTCTGAAGCGTATTGTTCGACCAATGTTGCTTGGGCGCCAGTTTCAACAATCATTAAAATACGAGTGTTAACGCTAAAGGCAACCTTGTTATCTGTGGTTAAGTAACTCACTTGAATGGGTTGAGTGAGCTGTTGGTTTTTAGCCACATGAATCAACACACCTTCGGTTGTGCTGGCGTTGTTTAAATCGTTAAATAAGTGACTAGTCCCATGCGCTTGCGCTAATACTGAGCCTAAATTGTTTTTAATAAGAGTTTGTTGTTCGGCATTAGCTTGGCTAAACAAGGTCACTTGCTCTAGTGCTAAAGCATCCGACAGCTCAGTGTTTAAAACACCGTTAACAAATACTAAGCGGGCGGCGTTTAAATCTTCGATGTTGGCAACCGCTGCTAATTCTTCGTTGAGTTCATTGTTTTGTGCTTGAACATATTCATTACCCACAAATTTAAACAGGGGTGTGAAACGCCATGCTTCGGTTTTGCGCGTGGGCATACTGGCTTGGCTAAATGCTTCTAAGCCTTGTTCTTTAAGTTCAGCTAGGAAGGGCAGTGCAGTCGCTGCTTTAGCCATTGCTAACTGTTGAGCGTGAAATTGTTCTGCCATTACGCTACTCCGTTATCTGCTTCTTCTAACCAGCTGTAGCCTTTTTCTTCTAACTCTAGTGCTAATTCTTTACCGCCAGTTTTTACAATGCGGCCATTGGCTAATACGTGTACAAAATCTGGCACAATGTAGTCGAGTAAGCGCTGGTAGTGGGTGACGATAATAAAGCTACGATCAGGGCTACGCATGTTGTTAACGCCATTGGCCACAACCTGAAGAGCGTCAATGTCTAGACCTGAGTCTGTCTCGTCTAAAATGCATAGCTGAGGTTCTAATAGCATCATTTGCAGTAGTTCGTTACGCTTTTTCTCACCGCCCGAGAAACCTTCGTTTACGCCACGTTTTAAGAAGTTCTGGTCTAAGTCAACGGCTTTACATTTTTCGCGTGCCAGTTTTAAAAACTCGACAGAAGTTAATTCTGGTTTGCCTTGATGGGCACGAACGGCGTCAACCGATGCTTTTAAAAACTCTAGGTTTGATACACCAGGAATTTCAACTGGATATTGGAAGGCTAAAAATAGACCTTCGCGAGCGCGTTCTTCAGGATCGAGATCTAAAATATTCTTACCGCTTAACGTGGCGCTGCCACCTAGCACTTCATATTCTTCACGACCAGCTAACACATTACCTAGCGTACTTTTACCAGCACCGTTAGGGCCCATAATGGCGTGCACTTCACCTGGCTTGATGTCTAGGTTTAAGCCTTTAAGAATTTTGTTGCCTTCGATTGAGGCTTCTAAGTTTTTGATGTTTAGCATATTCGTTCCAAATCTAAATTTTTTAAAAATCGGTTTAAGTGTTCTAAAGAAAGAGGTGGGTTAACCCACTGCACCTTCTAGCGAGACTTCAAGTAATCTGCCCGCTTCAACAGCAAATTCCATGGGCAGCTCTTTGAACACTTCTTTACAGAATCCATTAACGATCATTGATACGGCTTTTTCTGTATCAATGCCGCGCTGGCGACATAAGAACAATTGGTCTTCACTCACTGTAGAGGTGGTCGCTTCGTGTTCGATAATGGCGCTTGGGTTTTTACTTTCGATATAAGGGAAAGTATGGGCGCCACATTTGTCACCAATTAATAAGGAATCACACTCAGTAAAGTTACGTGCGCCTGTGGCACCTGGGTTCATACGGACAAGACCACGATAGGTGCTTTGGCTACGACCTGCAGAGATACCTTTAGCGATAATGGTCGACTTGGTGTTTTTTCCAAGGTGAATCATCTTGGTACCGGTATCGGCTTGCTGCATTTTGTTGGTAAGCGCAACTGAGTAGAACTCACCAATAGAGTTATCGCCTTTCAAAACAACGCTTGGGTATTTCCAAGTAATGGCTGAACCGGTTTCTACCTGTGTCCAACTTACTTTTGCGTTGGTGTGAGCAATAGCACGCTTGGTAACGAAGTTATAAATACCGCCCTTACCGTTTTCATCGCCTGGGTACCAGTTTTGTACCGTGCTGTATTTAATTTCGGCGTTATCGAAGGCGATAAGCTCTACAACCGCTGCGTGCAATTGGTTTTCATCACGCATAGGGGCAGTACAGCCTTCTAGGTAAGAAACGTGAGACCCTTCTTCGGCAACAATTAGTGTGCGTTCAAATTGACCGGTGTTTAATTCGTTAATACGGAAGTAGGTAGATAGTTCCATCGGGCAGCGCACGCCTTTAGGAATATACACAAATGAACCATCAGAGAATACGGCACTGTTTAGAGCAGCGAAGTAGTTATCGCGCTGCGGAACGACTGAACCAATATATTTTTTAACCAGTTCTGGATACTCTTGTAGAGCATCAGAAATTGGCATGAATATCACACCCGCTTCTGCGAGTTTTTCACGGAAAGTGGTAATAACAGAAACAGAGTCAAATACAGCATCGACGGCGACGCCCGCTAATTGCATTTGTTCGTGTAGAGGAATACCTAGTTTGTCGTAGGTTCTTAGTAATTCAGGATCGACCTCGTCTAAACTCTGAGGACGGTCTTTCATGCTTTTAGGGGCAGAGTAGTAAGAGATAGATTGAAAGTCGATTTCTTCAATCTTTAAATTTGCCCATTCAGGCTTTTCCATCTTCTGCCATTCGTGGAAGGCTTTTAAACGCCATTCCGTCATCCATTCTGGCTCATTCTTTTTAGCGGAAATAAAGCGAATAACATCTTCATTCAAACCGGGAGCGATGGTATCGGACTCGATATCGGTGACGAAGCCCGCTTCGTATTCGTTGCCAATGCGGCGTTCAATTTCTGCGGTACTGCTCATAAATAACTCCCATCTCTTAAATATAAAGCAGAGCGTTTGCTCCTGAATCTTGCTGTATTATAACAGAGTAATTTGGTCGGGTATACCAATCAATACTAAATTGGTATGCTTTAATGGTTGGGGCATTTTAGCAAGACTGGCAAAGGATGACTAACAGTTATCCCGTTATTCAAAAAATTGAGGTATTCACTTGTTACGCATAAGCAAAATGACGGATTACGGCGTGTTGGTGTTAAACAACATGGTCGATGCTGGCGCTGTGAAGCTTACAACCGATGATTTGGTAAGAGCAACGAAGTTGTCTATACCAACAATTCGTAGGGTGATGAAAGCGCTGTCTGATGCAGGGCTTGTTATTGCACAGCGAGGAGCAAAAGGCGGATATCGCTTAGCACGTTCTGCAGGTCAGATTCGTATATTGGATGTCGTGCAAGCGTTCGAAGGACCAATATCGTTAACGGAATGTACCAGTGAGGATGTGCAGTGTGAAATTATCGACAGTTGTTCATTGCCTAATAATTGGAGTGGTATTAATCAGCTACTGGTTCGAATACTAGCAAATATTAGCTTGCAAGACTTGCGCCATCCTGAGCGCCAGAAGCAGTTAATGAAATCCACCTCACAAATGAATTCCTTTATTGAATTAGTCAGTGTGAGTTAAGACAAGGTATAAAATTGTCGTAAATGATCGTTGAAATAAACATTGGGAATGCATAAAGTCGAGGTATGACAAATTTTGTCACCTAGTCTTTGTTGTTGTGTCGAGGTGTTTATGCGTTTTGTGCTACTCGCGTTATCAATGTTTTTTTCACTCTCAGTGAGTGCTTCAAGTCTCCAAGGATTAGGAATGTTTGAGGTTTTAAATAAGCCATGGTTTATGGTGGGATTGCACTCTGAGCGCAGTCAACCTGGTATTACCTCGAGTATTGAAATTCGTATCGTTGAAGAGAGAATTACTCAGCAACGCTTCCGTCAGTTGTGGATTGATGCCTTTGCGATCAGTTTGTCGGATGAAGTGTGGCAAAGACACGCTGCAGACTTTGAACATATCGTAAGTTTGTTGCATGGACCATTATTGGCAAATGATCAGATTGTCTTAGAGCGTCAAGGTAGAGAATCAGTATTAAGCATTAACTTAAAAGAGCACGCTCGATATTCCAGTGAGTTAATCGATGTTATCGTCACCGCTTTAACCAACAGAGTGGTCTTGTCGTCTACCTTAAGAGCCGGTTTGCTTGGCCAGTTGTCTGATAAAGAAGCACGAGATTTGAATCGTGACTTCTATCGATTGATCCCTAGCCTTAGCCGCATTGCAGAAACCAGTCGCTGGTTACGCGTTAAGTCTAGTCAAGTAAATAACTTAGCAGGTTCGCCCAGCGTTTAGCTTTGATATACTCACGCATTTCATGTGGTAAGTGATGGGTATGGAGTCTGCGTATATTGATCGTTTTGGCGGAATAGGTCGTCTGTATGGTGTGATAGGCCTAGAGCGCTTATCGCAGGCACATGTGTGTGTTGTGGGCATAGGTGGCGTCGGTTCATGGGCGGCTGAAGCCTTAGCACGCTCGGGCGTAGGTGCTATTACACTGATTGATATGGACGATATCTGTGTCACTAATACAAACCGCCAAATTCACACCCTCGCCAATACCGTTGGGCAGCTAAAAGTGGATGCTGTTGCTGAGCGTATTCTGGGTATTAACCCTGACTGTCAGGTTAATGCGGTGATGCAGTTTGTTACTGAAAAAAACATGCATGAGCTCATACAAGGCTACGATTATGTGATCGATTGCATTGATAGCGTCAAAAGCAAAGCGGCTCTTATTGCCCACTGTAAACGCAATAAAATACGCATTGTAACCACAGGCGCTGCTGGTGGTCAGATTGATCCAACTCAGATTCAGATTACAGACATCAATAAAACCACTAATGATCCTTTAGCGCGTAAAGTACGTTCGATACTTAGGCGTGAGTATGGTTTTTCGCGCAATCCAAGCCGCAACTATTCTATTCCCTGTGTGTATTCAACAGAGCAATTAAAATATCCTCAGCCCGATGGCTCTGTGTGTTCAACAAAAAGCTTTGTGGGTGAAAGTACTCGTTTAGACTGTTCGTCAGGCTTTGGTGCGGTCACTATGGTGACGGCCAGTTTTGGGTTTGTAGCGGCGGCTAGAGTGGTACAGAGAATTGCCGAAGCGGCAGGGAATAAAGGCTAAGGCGCTTAAGGTTAAGCGCCCAGATCATTAATTCTTATTGGTGGTCTTCAAACTCACAGATACTAAAGACGTTGAAGCCGGCTTGGCGTAATTTATGACTGCCTTTTAAGTCAGGTAGGTCAATGATTGATGCGGCTTCTACTACTTCTGCTCCTAAGCGAGTAATTAATTTACAAGCGGCTAGCATAGTGCCGCCCGTAGCAATTAAGTCATCAATAACCACAACTTGGTCACCGCTTGAAACGGCATCGGTATGTAGCTCAATGGTGGCACTGCCGTATTCTAAATCGTAGTTTTGCTCAATGGTATCGTAGGGGAGTTTACCTTTTTTACGAACGGTTACTAAGCTCAAACCTAGTTCGTAAGCAATAGGAGCACCAAGAATAAAGCCACGCGCATCAATAGCAGCAACAGCGGTAATGTTCATTGCTTGGTAGCGCTGTACAAAGCTCTCAACCAATTTATGAAACATTTTAGGGTCTTGTAGCAAAGGCATGATATCGCGAAATGTAACACCTGGGCTTGGCCAGTTAGGAATAGCACGGATGGTATTACGAATTTCTTCGCGGTAAGCACTCATAGATGACTCCAATAAAAAAGAAAAGGCGATAAAAGCACAATAACTTATGGGTATTTGTTGGCTTTAAACTCAGGAGCATTATAATCACCTTCTTACAAAAGTTTACCCCTATTTACTAATGAAGGCGCAATTATGCTGGAAAAATTCTTTCACATGTCCCGTTTTGGTACTAATTGGAAAACAGAATTAGTAGCAGGTATTACCACCTACCTTACCATGGCGTATATTATTTTCGTTAACCCAGCATTGCTTGCCGAAGCCGGCATGGATCATGGCGCTGTGTTCGTTGCTACCTGTGTGGCAGCTGCTATTGGCTGTTTTATCATGGGCTTTTGGGCAAACCTACCAGTGGCATTGGCTCCTGGTATGGGGCTTAACGCCTTCTTCACCTATGGCGTAGTGCTTGGCATGGGATACGATTGGCAAACAGCCTTAGGTGCCGTCTTCCTTTCAGGGGCTATTTTTATAGTGCTAAGTTTGTTTAAGGTTCGTGAATGGGCAATTAATGCTATTCCTACCACCCTTAAAAAAGCAATTGCAGCGGGTATTGGTGCTTTCTTAGCACTCATTGCCCTTAAGAATGCGGGCATTATTGTTTCACATCCAGCCACTTATGTAAGTCTAGGTGACCTCACTGAGTTTGGTCCTGCTATGGCGGTATTAAGCTTTTTCTTGATCGTTGCTTTCATTCAAAACAAGCTGCCTGGTGCGGTGATGATTGCCATTTTGATTGTCACAGTGATTGCTGTAGTTTCTGGCGATGTTAATTATGCCGGTATTGTTTCTTTACCGCCTTCTATAGCGCCTACATTCATGCAAATGAATCTAAAAGAAGCGTTAGACGTTGCTATGTTAAGCGTGATCTTTGCTTTCTTATTCGTTGATTTGTTTGATACCTCAGGGACTTTAATTGCAGTGACTCAGCGCGCAGGCTTAACTAAGGCCGATGGCGAAGTACCACGTTTAAAACAAGCCTTGTTAGCTGACAGTACGGCAACAGTTGCAGGTGCTATGTTAGGTACTTCGACGACTACGAGCTATGTTGAAAGTGCTGCCGGTGTTGCAGCAGGTGGACGTACCGGTTTAACCGCAGTATTTGTTGGTATTTTATTCTTACTGAGTATTTTCTTTGCGCCATTGGCTAAGATGATCCCAGCTTATGCAACAGCAGGCGCTATCTTCTATGTGTCTATTTTGATGCTGTTTGCATTAAAAGATGTCGACTGGGACGATTTAACCGAAGCGGCACCTGTTGCTGTGGTTCTGTTTTTAACACCGCTAACCTTTTCGATCGCACAAGGGATCACCTTAGGCTTTATCACCTATGCTTTCTGTAAAATACTGTCGGGTAAATCTCGAGAGCTATCGCCTGCGGTATGGGTCATGTCGATTTTACTGCTGCTTAAAATCATCTTTGTTGACTAATAAACCGTAGCTCTAGGGTTCAGTAAAATAGACTGATATCCTTTTGTCATGTTGTGAAGGCTCATGCTCGGCATGGGCCTTTTCGTTTGAGTCCAAACACTTTAAATACAGATAATTATAATAAGAGAATCATTATGGGTCGTCGTAATCAGTTAATTCAAACCAATGGTCAGCCTGTTTATGGAGTGTTTCCAAACGGAGTTGAGCAACTTAACTACTTAGACTATGACTTGCGTACTACTATGGATCGAAAGCGCAGTACGTTAGCTAAACGCTTTGGCTTTAATCAGTTTCAGTTTATTAGTTTTGTCAGTGATCAGTTAATCGTAGGAGTAGCGGTCGTTGATTTAAAGTTGGTGAGTAACGCTTTTTTATACTTATACGAACCAGCCACGGGTAAGTTTGAAGAGTTTACTTTTTTACAGCCCTTTGCACGTAATACTTTTATTGAGCCATATCCAAATAACGGCACCAGTGAATTTAAACAGGGTAAGAATCGTATTCGTATTTCAGCCTCGACCACGCCAGGCGTGCGTAAGGTTGAAGTGAATCTTGCCGGCAAGGTAAAGATAGAGGCAACCATTGATGAAACTACCTCGTACAACCCATTAGCAATCTGCAGCCGTGCCGGCTATAACGGTTGGGTATTCACACAAAAAAGTGCTGCACAGGTTTGTAATGGGAGCGTGACATGGGGTGATACCGAGTACGATCTAGAAAAAACTGATGCGCTAGCAGCCGTCGATTGGAGCGCGGGCTTTATGCGCCGTGAAACCTTCTGGAATTGGGGCAGCTTATCTTGCCGCTTAGCAGACGGCCGTCGCCTAGGGTTTAACTTAGCGGCAGGTGTTAACGAGACAGGCAATACCGAAAATGCTGTTTGGTTAGATGGTCGCATGATTAAAATCGATATGGTCGACTTCCAGTTTGACCGTTATCAGAATAAAAACTCATGGGCGCTGCGTTCATCTGACGGTATTATTGATCTGCATTTTACGCCAGAGGGGCAACGCAAAGAAAAAATTAATGCCTTGTTTATGGCGTCTAACTTTACTCAACACTTCGGTCGCTTTCATGGCGACATTCATTTACCTGATGAAACCATCCATTTAGATGGTGCTTGGGGCTTTACTGAAGACCATTTTGCTAAGTGGT
>Ga0209075_1002364_pt1 | contig 16691 bp, 10 predicted proteins | sample Stecom2011_FD_187523 | JGI IMG/M metagenome (GOLD analysis project Ga0209075, IMG submission 187523) | Agricultural soil microbial communities from Utah to study Nitrogen management - Steer compost 2011 (SPAdes) (version 2) | ecosystem: Environmental > Terrestrial > Soil > Agricultural land...
TGAAACGTATGAGATCAGGCCGGAGTCAGCAATGTCGTTCCGCGAGGACAAGCGGCTTACTTATCTTCGTCGTGATCTTAACTTTAACCCTCAATCGGTGAGTGAACAATCACCCAATATTCTCAGTCTTAAAGGATGGGATCAGGCAAAAGAGACTTCTCCGGGAGAACGGTTTGTGCTTCGCTCATACTACCGTCCTACCCCGGGAATCTTTTTGAGTGAGAGCCGCAATACTACAATTGAAAATGTGAAAGTACATTACGCAGAAGGAATGGGATTACTTGCCCAAATGTGCGAAAACATCACGCTGGATGGTTTCAGCGTTTGTCTCAAAGGTGATGACGATCCGCGCTACTTTACTACTCAGGCTGATGCGACTCATTTCTCTGCCTGCAAGGGAATCATTGTTTCTCAAAATGGACTTTATGAGGGTATGGCCGACGATGCAATTAATGTACATGGTACCTATTTGCGGATTACCAAAAGGGTGGACGACTATACATTACAGGTGCGATATATGCACCCTCAGACGTGGGGTTTCAAATGGGGTGAAACAGGCGATAGTGTACAGTTTATAGAATCTGAGAAGATGGAAATTGTGGATGGTCATATAAATACAATTGCAACAATAGAAGCGATTGACAAACCGTCTGAACTTGGAGCGAAAGAATTTGAGATCAAATTCAACGAATCACTTCCACTAGAAATATCAGAAAAAGGTAAATTCGGTATTGAAAATCTCACCTGGACACCGGAAGTCCATTTTTCCAATAATATTATTCGGAATAATCGGGCCAGGGGGTCATTATTTAGCACCCCAAGACGGATTGTATGTGAAAACAACCTATTCGATCATACGCACGGTACAGCTATCTTACTATGCGGCGATTGTAACGGTTGGTTCGAAACGGGAGCTTGCAGGGAAGTTATCATACGCAACAACCATTTCATCAATGCACTAACCGCCAATTATCAGTTTACCAATGCTGTGATATCCATATACCCTGAAATTCCTAACCTGGAGGATCAAAAGCTGTTTTTCCATTCCGGGATTGTCATCGAAGGGAATACTTTTGAAACATTCGACAGACCTTTAGTTTATGCAAAATCGACTGATGGACTAATTTTCAGAAATAACACCGTTATGTTCAATACCGAATTTAAACCGTTCCATTGGAACAAACATCACTTTTTTTTCGAAAAAGTAAGAAATGTTCTGATTGAGAACAATACATTTGAAAACGGATTGGACCAAGTGAATGATGTAAGGACAGAGCTTTCAGACGAGAACGCCGTAACCATTAAAAAATAAATAATATTCATGAATAGTAAAATTTTAATCGCGATAGCGCTGTTTCTAACAGTCATAAACAACAATGTTGTTAACGCACAGGAAAAAATCTGGGACGAAACAGAATCTCAGAAGGAAGAGCGAATGAAATGGTGGACAAATGATCGTTTCGGTATGTTTATACATTGGGGAATTTATGCAATGCCTGCGAGGCATGAATGGGTAATGACTCGTGAACAGATTCCGTTAAATGAGTACGAAAAGTATCGTGAATATTTTAATCCCGATTTATACAATCCTAAAGACTGGGCTCGTCAGGCAAAAAAAGCAGGAATGAAATATGCTGTGATAACAACTAAACATCATGATGGCTTTTGTATGTTCGATTCAAAATATACCGATTGGGATATAATGAGCACTGCGTATGGTAAAGACATTATCAAGGAATGGGTAGATGCTTTCAAAGCTGAAGGATTAAAAGTGGGTTTTTACTATTCACTAATTGATTGGCATCATCCCAATTTTACTATTGATAGAGTTCATCCTATGCGTCCTTCAGTAAACTCAAAGGAGGAGTATGACAAACTAAATATTGGTCGCGATATGAACAAATATCGAGAATATCTTAAAAACCAGGTTAGGGAATTACTAACGAACTATGGTAAAATTGATATCCTTTGGCTTGACTACTCATATCCCGGTGAGTTTGGTAAAGGACGGGATGACTGGGGATCTGTAGAACTGGTTAAGATGGTACGAGAACTTCAACCAGGCATACTGATAGATGACAGGGCCGATTTACGCGACGTTAAGGGTGGATGGGACTTCATTACACCAGAACAGTATAAAGTTGAAAAATGGCCGGAAATTAATGGCGAACGAGTGCCATGGGAAACTTGCCAAACATTTTCCGGAAGCTGGGGTTATTATCGCGATGAAACATCATGGAAAAATAGTAAACAGTTACTTGGTTTATTAATCAATTCAGTAAATAAAGGTGGAAATTTATTGCTAAATGTAGGCCCTACAGCTCGTGGAGAGTTTGATCAAAGAGCAAAGGATGCACTCTCAAAACTCGAAGAATGGATGCATTACAATTACCCTTCTATTTATAATTGCACCGAGGCTCCGGCGGAGTTTGAAGTGCCGGATAATTGCATGTTAACTTACAATCCTAATACAAATAGGTTGTATATCCATTTATTGGATTATCCTATGCAGAATTTCAGACTCCCCGGTTATAAGGGTAAAGTAAAATATGCACAGTTTCTGCATGATAATTCCGAACTCAAAATAACGGAACCTTACGGACATCATAGAGTCGAGGATGCTTCTACAGCTAATGACTTAAACTTGAATTTACCTATATTGAAACCTGATGTTGAAATTCCTGTTATTGAAATAATATTAGAATAATTTATCACTCCATACGCCGTGATAGTTTAAACAAATATTGTATCTTTAAAAAATTATTCAGATATAAAATGTTTGACTATGAAAAAGAAATCACTCTTACTCCTAATGATTTTATTTGCCGGCTTGACAAGTCTGAGTGCACAGCAAATTATCGCTCACAGAGGTTATTGGAAAACGGAAGGATCTGCTCAAAACTCTATAGCAGCTCTTTTGAAAGCTGATGAAATCAAAGCTTATGGCTCTGAAGTTGATATCTGGCTTTCTTCAGATGGAATTCCTGTTGTTAATCATGATGCCAGCATTACTCTAAATGGTGAAAAACTGATTATTCAAGACACGCCTCTTAAGACGCTCAGACAAGCTAAACTGGAGAATGGTGAGGTATTACCCACTATGGAAGAGTATCTTGATGCTTTTGAGAGATGCAGTCACACAAAACTAATTATTGAATTTAAAACGCATAACTCTAAGGACCGAGAGGATGAACTTGCCAAGAAAGTTATTGAAATGGTTCAGAAACGTAGTTTGCAAAACAGAGTAGAATATATCTCTTTCGGTATAAATTTTGTGCAACAGGTCAGAAAGCTTGATCCCCAGGCAGATGTTTATTATCTAAACGGGGATATGACACCCCAGATACTTTCAAAAATGGGACTAGCTGGTTTAGACTATCACTACAACGTTTTACTTAAAAGACCTGAATGGGTAAAAGAAGCTCATGATCTTGGATTGAAAGTAAATACATGGACAGTAAATAAACCGGAAGATATCCAAAAAATAATAGATCTGAAAGTAGATTTCATAACAACTGATGAACCTCTACTTGTAAGGGAAATAATTCAAAAACAATGAATCTTAAAGATCAGCTAAACAGGGCTATTTATATCGCTATTGACGCTCATGATGGTCAATTGGATACTCAAAACGGACGTCCTTATATAGAACATCCTTTCCGGGTTATGAATGCAGGGTTTACTTTGCAGGAAAAGATTGTAGGCGTTCTGCATGATGTAATCGAAGATACTGACTGGACTCTGGAACAGCTTAGTGAAGAGGGGTTCTCTGATGAAATTGTTAACGCAGTGGATGCAATGTCACGACGTGATAATGAATCATACGACAACTTTATACTTAGAATTCAGGAAAATCCTTTAGCTGTAAGAGTAAAGATTAATGATTTGTCAGATAATATGGATTTAAGACGATTGAATGAAATTCAATATCAGGATCTGGCAAGACTACAAAAATATCTCAGAGCATACAAGCAACTTACTGAAATAGAACATAATCTGACTAATGATTCCGGAGAAGTTCATATTTAACATCACCCTGTTTTATTTTAAATGAAAAGTAGTTCAACAAAAACTGCAGGTATATACATTCACATTCCCTTCTGCAAATCCAGATGCACCTATTGTGATTTCTACACACTTACAAACGAATCTCGCATTGAAGCCTTTGCTGATAGTCTATGTAAAGAAATTAAGTTTAGGAAAGATGAGATTCATGAACCGGTTAAAACCGTGTACTTCGGAGGCGGTACTCCCTCTCGTTTGAGTGAACAACATTTTGAGAATATATTTAACTACCTGTTTTCTAATTTCAAAATAGATCCGGCAGCAGAGATTACGGTAGAGGCAAACCCTGATGATCTTTCGTCTGAATATATTCAAATGCTTTCCCACCTTCCGGTAAACCGGTTAAGTATCGGTATTCAAAGCTTCGATGATGGCGAACTTAAATTCCTTAGCAGACGTCATACTGCAAGTCAGGCCATTAACGCCGTTAAACGATGTCAGATGCATGGATTCAATAATATCAGTATTGATCTGATGTACGGATTACCAGGACAAACAACCAAAATATGGGAGCAAAATCTTAAACAGGCAACAAGTCTTGATATTCAGCATCTTTCCGCTTATCACCTTATATATGAGGAAAAGACAAGGATGTATTCAATGCTTAAAGCAGGTAAGATCCATCCTGTTGATGAAGAGGTCAGTACTGCAATGTTTTCTATGCTGATCGACTGGATGAAACAACATAACTTCATTCATTATGAGATATCAGCTTTCGCCAAAGAGGGATATTTTTCCAGGCACAACACCTCCTATTGGAAAGGCAATAAATATATAGGACTTGGTCCTGCAGCTCACTCTTTCGACGGAGAAAACCGTTCATGGAATGTCGCTTCACTTAATCGATATATAAATGGTATAGAATCAGGTGTACCGGAACGTAATTCCGAACACCTGAGTCTGAATGAGAAGTACAACGAATTTATCCTCACTGGTCTGCGCACAATGTGGGGAATAGATATGGTGGAATTGAGACTTCTTTTCGGTAATAAACTTTACTCTTATTGCATTGAAAATGCTGAAAAATATGTTAGTAAAAAGCTGCTTTCAGTAGAAGGGTACAATATGAAGCTTACCCGCGAGGGCATTTTCATCTCTGACGGCATAATGAGTGATCTAATGAGCGTTTAATCAGCTCAACCCCTCAATTTCCCCGTCTACTATATCAATACGTTTTGCCTGAGGATCAGCAGGGAGACCCGGCATACGCATCATTTCTCCTGCAATTGCAACAATAAACTCAGATCCCTGATTGATTACCAGATCATTAATCTTCAGCTGAAAATCTTTTGCAACACCATACCATTTAGGATCTGCCGAGAAAGAGTATTGAGTTTTGGCAATACATACAGGCATTCTTTCAAGTTCCGTGCCCTGCATCAGCTTGAGCTTCTTCAATGCAGCTTCACTTAGAACCACATCATGTGCCCCATAAATCTGAGTAGCAATTTTTGTAATTTTAGTTACAATGTCATCTTTCGAACTGTAGGTAAACTTCAATTCACCGGAAGGGCTTTTCTCTATCGCTTCAACTACTTTTTCGGCCAATTCTACTGCACCTTCACCCCCTTTTGTGAATGCATCATTAACCGCAAATGCTGCTCCCCTGTCCTCGCAGAATCTGCGAACAGTCTCAATCTCTTCCAATGTATCAAAAGCGTACTTGTTAAATGCTACAACAACCGACTGACCAAAAGAAGCCAGATTATTCAAATGTTTCTCCAAATTCCTAAGCCCTTTCTGCAATCCGGTTAAATCAGGAGTTTTAATATCCTTTTCAGGAGTACCACCATGCATTTTAAGCCCTTGTGCTGTAACAACTATTACTGTAAGTTTAGGGCGAAGACCGCTTTTACGACATTTGATATTGAAAAATTTCTCGGCACCCAAGTCAGCTCCAAATCCCGCTTCTGTAACCACATAATCACCATACGTCATAGCCATTTTAGTGGCTATTACAGAATTACAACCATGTGCAATATTTGCAAAAGGACCTCCATGTATAAAAGCAGGAGTATTTTCTGTAGTCTGCACCAAATTTGGATGTATGGCATCCTTCATTAGAACAGTAATTGCTCCGGCAACTCCCAAGTCCTTTACAGTAAACGGATTACCATTTCGCTTATAACCCAACAGAATATTCTCTATTCGTCTGCGCAAATCATTCTCATCCTCCGATAGACATAGTATTGCCATAAGTTCAGATGCAGCAGTAATATCAAATCCTGCCTCCTGTGGTATACCGTTTCCCGGTCCAAGGCCTGTCACTATATACCTTAAACTGCGGTCATTAACATCAAGCACACGTTTCCATAGTATCTCTTTTAAAGCATCTTCGGTTCCCTGTACACGAAAATTATAATTTTCAAGCAATGCGGCAATTGTGTTATGTGCAGTAGTCACTGCATGAAAATCTCCTGTAAAATGTAGGTTTATATTCTCCATAGGAAGCACTTGGGCATAGCCACCTCCTGCAGCTCCACCTTTCATTCCGAAAACAGGTCCGAGTGATGGTTCACGAAGTGCAACAATTGCATTCTTCCCTATTTTATTTAAACCTAAAGCTAAACCAATCGAGACAGTCGTTTTTCCAACTCCGGCTTTTGTAGGAGTAATGGCTGTAACAAGAATCAAATTACTTTGATCAACTTTCTGTTTGTCGATCAGTTCAACAGGAACCTTTGCCATGTGTCTTCCAAAACTAATTACCTCATCACGTGGTATACCTATTCCTTCTGCAACATCTTTAATACGTTTCAAAGGAGTTTCTCTTGCAATTTGAATATCCGATTTCATTTAAGTATATTATAATTATTTCAACATATTTTCTAGCATAGCCAATTGATCCCTAAGCTGTGCAGCTTCAAGGAACTCTAGCTTTTTGGCAGCGGAAAGCATCGCTTTGCGTGTTTGTTCAATTTTAATCTTCAGGTCGTCCTTAGTAGCATATTCACCAATTGGTTCAGCTGCTAATGATGAGTAGTCCGGCTCAACATAAGCCTTAGCTTCAATAGTAGATTTATATTCCTTACTTAGAGCAGAAGAATGACCTTTTCTGATTTGCATAGGTATAATGCCATGTTCTTCATTATACTGCATCTGTTTTTCGCGTCGACGATTAGTCTCATCAATGGTCATCTGCATACTTTGTGTAATTTTATCTGCATAGAAAATAACCTTACCATTCACGTTTCGTGCAGCACGGCCGGCAGTTTGTGTAAGTGAGCGATGTGAACGAAGAAAGCCCTCTTTATCGGCATCAAGAACAGCCACTAGCGACACTTCAGGCAGGTCAAGACCTTCTCTTAAAAGATTCACACCAATTAAAACATCAAAAATACCACTGCGCAAATCATCCATAATCTTCACTCTTTCGAGCGTTTCAACATCAGAGTGGATATAATTACAACGCACTCCGTTATTTGTCAGATAGTCAGTGAGCTCCTCAGCCATCCTTTTCGTGAGTGTAGTTACTAAAACTCTTTCATCTTTCTCCGTCCTTTGCTGAATTTCTTCCATCAGATCATCAATCTGATTCATACTTGGCCTGACATCAATTGGCGGATCAAGCAAACCGGTGGGTCGTATCAGCTGGTCAACCACAACTCCTTCAGACTTCTCCAATTCATAATCAGCAGGTGTTGCACTCACAAAGATTATCTCGGGTGTTAATGCTTCAAATTCCTCAAATTTAAGAGGTCTGTTATCAATTGCGGCAGGAAGGCGAAATCCGTACTCCACAAGATTTATCTTACGCGAGTGGTCCCCACCGTACATTGCACGTATCTGAGGTATAGTAACATGACTCTCATCTATAACGGTAAGATAATCCTCCGGGAAAAAGTCAAGCAGACAGAATGGTCTAGTACCCGGCTCTCTTCCGTCAAAATATCGCGAATAGTTTTCAATCCCCGAGCAGTAACCAATCTCCTTAATCATCTCAACATCATAAGTAACCCTTTCATATAATCTTTTTGCCTCCAAAGGCTTACCAATTTCCTTAAAAAATTCTACCTGATTACCCATATCAATAAGGATCTCATCAACAGCACGGTTTATTCTTTCCTGAGTAGTAACAAAAAGGTTGGCAGGAAAAATGCGGTAAGAGTCCAGTCTCTCAGTAGTAATACCCGTAAGCGGGTCTACTGTCTCCACACTTTCTATCTCATCACCCCAGAAAATAACCCTTATTATATAATCATGATAAGCAAGAAACACATCAACAGTATCACCTTTCACCCGGAAATTTCCGCGGTCAAAGTCAGCAGTCTCGTTTCTAGAGTACAAACTGTTCACCAGTAGACGCAAGAAATGATCGCGGTCAATCTTTTGCCCAACACTTACATCTACAGTAGTCTTTTGAAAATCCTCAGGGTTCCCGATTCCATACAAGCATGAAACAGACGAAACAACTATCACATCGCTCCTTCCCGATAGCAAAGAAGAGGTTGCGGCAAGCCGCAGTTTTTCTATCTCATCATTTATGGAAAGGTCCTTTTCAATATATGTGTCAGTTGTAGGAAGATATGCTTCAGGCTGATAATAATCATAATAAGAAACAAAATACTCTACCGCATTATTTGGGAAAAAACTCTTGAACTCACTGTATAGTTGAGCTGCAAGTGTTTTATTATGACTCAGTACAAGTGTAGGTTTATTTATCTGTTGAATAACGTTTGCGATAGTAAAAGTCTTACCTGACCCCGTTACACCCAAAAGAGTCTGGTAAGGCACTTTCTGCTGAAGACCCTCAACCAGAGCTTTGATTGCATCAGGCTGATCTCCGGTAGGTTTAAAATCAGATGTAAGCTGGAATTGCATATCTTTTAATAATCAAGGTGATCCTGGAAATGGTTTAGATTCAAAAATACTTATAATCTCAAATTCAGAATTCATTTCAATGTGGGCAATATACCCCGGCAAATTAACAGTGGTACTGTTTTCTGTGTATGACTTAAAAAGTGGGACATTTACCTTAAACTTACCATTTGATTCTCTTACATACTGTATACCTTCAAGATTGGGCTCAAAACTAAAACGACGGCTACCAATCTGTGCAGCTGTAACCATAAGCTCACCGGTAATTCTCTCTCTGGTTGAACCTCCTGAGTCAAAAAACCTGAAGACCTCAGGTGCTAGATAATCATACATACCTTTATGATTTATCTGAGATAGTGAAACGTAAAATCCATTTACAGTTGAGCGAATACTGTCCATTTCGGTACTGTTTACGGGAGTCGACTGAAAAAGCATTTCATATCTTTTTGAGGCCTCATACATATAATCCCCATTTAATGATCCGCTCTGTGAATCACTTATATATTCAGAGTATGATTCAACACTATTTAATTTTAGAGCCGACATCCATGATAAAGAGTCAATTCTCATTCTGACTAACGGCATATAAGGACTGTTTTCATATTGTCTTGTAAAGCTTGCAAGCTCTTCCAGGTTTTCTGAAGCCTTCAATCTTTCCCATGTAACAGCCTCATTTTCTTTCAATTTCATTAGTCCGGCCTGGGCATCATCAAAATGAATACCATCGGGATGTGACTCGATATAATCAAGATAACTACTCACGCTGTTTTCATTAACAGCTGCATCCCATGCTCTCTGTTCCAGAGCTTTAGAATGAATTGTTTTATTGTATATAAGAAATGCTCCTATCAATATTATTACCCCGATAAGAATCCAAAACAAAGAAATTCCTGATCTTTTACTCTTTTTCGCATACTTGCTCTCAACTGAACCGTAATTATAAGGAGACATTCCTTTATCTTTTTTTTCAACTGCACCCCTGTTTTCGTGTAATGATTTATCGTCAGATCCTATTGCCTCCTCTTCAACCACAGTTTTATCTGCATTCAACTCACCTCTTTCGTGAATATTAATCTCAAAATCAGTGTTTATCTTTTTTGAGCAATCATCACAAAACAGTGAGTCTTCAGGTTTATATTTTCCGCAAAGAGGGCAAATCAGGGACATATAACTTACTTATAGTAATTAATTCAATCTCCTTACAAAGATACCTTTTGTGTTTGACATGAGAAACAATTTTTGTACTTTTGAATCTGGTCCTTACACTTCCTTTAATAAAATATGAGTTCAAATTTATCGTTAAATGATCCTGAAATTATTCAGGTGCAGCTGCTTAAAACCGACCATGACAAAAAACTATTAATCTGCTTCGTTAAGGACGAGACTGAGAATCACTGTATTGTAAGATATGATGTTAGTCCCGACAACTCTGCATTCAACTCTTCCGCAGAGCTGTTTTGGGAAGGAGCAAAACTCAACCTTATAAACTCATATAAAGATGAGAACGGATTTCTTGTCCCTACTTATGTAATTCTTGAGCCCGATTATCTTATCGATGCATCTGCCATTGCTGAGTGTTTTCAGGACTTTCTTATCTCTCCGATGCACTTTTTCCGCAACAGGTTTGAAGTTATGGAAAACCGTTCATATCTGCTTCTTGGAAACCTTGCCAACTTCTTCCTCGACGAGCTGGTGTTCGCCGATGAGTTAGATAATGTCTCTTTCGATAAAGTCTTCCTTAAGTCATTCAGGCAACTGCCTTTTGAATATTCAAGCTGTGAGGATATATACTCCGAGAGTGATTTCCGTGAGTTTATGAAAAAGGCACGTCAACTGTTCAATAATATCAAACGCGTTATTCGCAATGATTTCCCTAAACTGGGGATTAATGTGAATTACTGTACCCTGGAACCCTCATTCTTCAGTGTAAAGTATGGCTTTCAGGGGAGGCTCGACCTGCTTTACACGAATCCGGTTAATAATGATGCAAGAATTGTGGAACTTAAATCTGGCCGGCTACCCTACCCTGCATATAACTCTTCAAAGATTACGCTTAATCATAAAGTGCAGACTTATGTTTACCGCCTTATGATAGACAGCGTTTTCAGTGACAAAAAACAGAATCTGGAAGCATCAATTTTGTACGCTTCAGGAAATAATCCGGGAGAAAATATCAGAAAGGCAAATATAGACGGTGATCTTGAAAAGTCTATTCTAAATCTTCGCAATCTGATTATTATTAATGAGCACAAAATAATTTCAGGTGATACAGACTCTGTTGAATCTATTTTTAAATCAATATTCTATGAAACAGATACTGAAAATAGAATTCCTGATTTCTTCCGCTATAAAATAGAGAGACTCAAAAATGTTTTTTCGCAATGCAGCGAAATCGAAAAGTTATATTTCTACAGATTTACACAATTCATCTCCAGAGAGTTATATCATCACAAAACAGGTGATGTGGATTATGAGACTCCAACAGGGATGGCCTCTTTGTGGAACAGCAGTTTTGATGAACGTGCAGAAGCACTTAATGTACTTTACAATTTAACTATTACCGACATTGATGACTCTGCAAATAATATGACAATTGTTTTCAGCAGGTCTCAATCCGACCGTGAAAATGAAAATCATAATACAAAAAACATTGTCAATTTCCGTGAAGGTGATATCTGTATTGTTTATCCCAGGAAAAATGAAAATGATACTGTTCTGAACAAACAGATTTTGAAAGGTACAATTGTTCAGATAAAAACGGGTAAAGTGGAAGTAAGGTTCAGATACAAACAAAAAAACCGCCATTATTTTGATGATAATCTATTATGGGCTATAGAGCATGACTCACTCGACTCATCGCTCAACAGCATGTATAAGAGTCTTTTTAGTTTTATTACAGCTTCAAAACAAAAAAGAGATTTGTTGTTGGGTATAAATCAGCCGGGATATATTAATAATGCAACTACAACCAAAAAAAATATAAGTTCCGATAATAAACAAGTGACATTTGGTAATAAAAATATCTCTTATCCTGAAAACATTATCAGTCAAGCTCTTAATGCTAAAGATTATTTCCTGATTGTGGGACCTCCGGGAACAGGCAAGACTTCAATATTTGCAAGGCGGCTGATTGAAGAGTACTACAAAAAGCCTGATACAAATCTCATGGTTATTGCATATACCAACCGGGCAGTTGATGAACTCTGCGCTGCTATAAATGCTGCTTTTGGATGCAGCAATGGCGATTGTGATAAGTATATACGTGTAGGCAGTGAGCTGTCGTGTGACAATGCTTATCAGCACAGACTGCTGCAGAAAGTATCAGAAAAAGCACCTGACAGGGAATCACTTCGAAAGGAAATAAATGATACACGTATATTTATTTCAACTCTGGCCTCCATCACGGGCAAGATGGAACTGTTTTCGCTCAAACAGTTTCAGGTTGCAATTATTGATGAAGCATCACAGATACTGGAGCCTCAGATAATAGGATTGCTTCCTCTGTTTGATAAGTTTATAATGATTGGTGACCATAATCAGCTTGCAACTATTGTACTTCAGGAAGAGGAAAAGTCCGTAATAAACGAAATACAATTACGGGAAATCGGCATAACTGATTGTCGCGAATCACTATTCGAAAGACTTTTGCGCAGGTGTAAGTCACAAGGCTGGACTCACTCATTCACTCAGCTCACTCATCAGGGTAGGATGCATAATGAAATTGCGGCATTTCCGTCAACTTATTTCTATTCTGAAAACCTGTTTCCTGCTCTTGACTGGCAAACAGAGGAGTGGAGATTGAGTAACGTCAATGGCAATTTATATGATAAATATATTGCCACAAAGAGAACTGTTTTATTTTCAACCGAAAGAAAAGAGAATAATACCATATCAAATAAGATCAACCAAAATGAAGCTGAAATCATTTCAAAAATTATTGAATCAATTAAAAGAGTTTATAATGATAATAACATCTCTTATGACAGCAGTAAGATTGGTATTATTGCCCCCTACCGAAATCAGATAGCGCTTATCAGACACAAGCTGTCAGAAGCAGGGATTCTCGACTATGAGAATATAATGATTGATACAGTGGAGCGTTTTCAAGGGAGTCAGCGCGACGTTATTATTGTTTCCTTTTGTATAAATCAACCCGACCAATTCAGATATCTGTGCAACCTGAATCATGACGGAACTGTAGACCGTAAGTTGAATGTTGCATTAACCCGTGCGCGACAGCAGCTTTTCCTTGTAGGTAATGCCCAAATATTATTAAAGCATCCAATATATGAATCACTTGTAAATTTCTACAGGGATAATTTAGTCGTGTTGTAATTGATCATTCTGAGCCTTACTCTCACTCTATAAATTTCTATCCTTAATAATTTACGACAAATAAGTCTTTTTTTTAGTTTTTGTATATTTTTTATATATTTGCTTTTTAAAAATTACAGCAATCAGGATCGTTATGAACAACAATCACACTATACACCACTATTTTTTCATTAGTGCACTGGCCACAATATTCACATTGGGATGTCTATGGGGAGCAATCAATCTTTTATTAATAGGATTTGAGGAAAGTTTTCATGGTATCGACTATTCATGGGTACTCGCCCACGGGCATGCAATGGTATTTGGTTTTGTTGGCCTGTTTATTATGGGTTTTTCTTACCGTGCATTGCCGCACTTTATGAATACAACCTTGTGGAAGCCGCTACTGGCTCTTTTAACATTGCCACTAATGATATTTGGCATCCTGCTTCAAGCTTTTGCACATGTTATCGCACCTTGCCCACCCTACCTGTTTCTTGGAGTCTCAGCAGGTATATTACAAATAGTAGCAGTCGTCATTTTTGCACTTGTGATAGCACAAACCATGAGAAATGCAACAGTCATAAGCAACAGCGGTAAACTTTCAGTGGCAGCATTAGGCTGGTTTCTTATCGCTGCAATTCTAAATCCTGTAATATTCTGGTTATTTGAGTCTGCCTCAACTCAGGAGGAGTTTCTATTTAATATTTCTTCTTTCAACATACCCTATCGCGATATCCAAACCCTGGGAATTGCTGTTATGATGATACTCGGAGTATCCATGCACATTCTGCCGCACGCTTACGGGTTCAGGGAACCATCGAAACGATGGATAAAATTCTTATTATGGGGTGTAAATAGTGCCATTCTTCTTGGCATTATCTCATTCACATCAGGAATGACAACCGGTGTGCATTGGTGGCATGCTGTGAACGGTATCACCTATATCATACTTTTAATAGCTGCCATCGGAACTCCAATACAGTTCCGCCTTTTCAGTAAGGTGCAAAGTGACAGAAACGACCGAAGTCTAAAGTTTATAAGAGCAGCCTATATCTGGTTTATCGTGGCAATGCTGCTCCTGGCATTCGGTCCCTACTACATGTTCGGAATCTATCTGCCCATGACCGGAGGTGATAATCCTTTTTCGCACGCTTACTTTGGAGCCTATCGTCATGCTCTGACTGTTGGTTTTATCTTGATGATGATTGTGGCTGTCTCCAGTAAAATTATACCGGGCTTTGCAGGTCTTGATATCAGGAAAACAAATTCACTTTGGATCGTCTTTATCCTCCTCAACCTCGGCAACACCTGGCGCATCACCTCTCAGATATTAACCGATTTTTATCCTGAAGCATTTAAATTCATCGGAGTTTCAGGATTTATAGAACTCACTGCTTTGGGATTATGGGGCTATGATCTTATACGAAATATACAGGCAGGTAAACGTATTCAGAAGAAGTGATGAGCCTGTTTGAGTAAATTTCTTTAATGTGCTGAAAATACATGTAATCTTTTTCATCAAAAGATTTTTTGATAATCACATTTTTTGTACTTTTGCACCATCAAACAGAATTAATTGTCTTATGGTGTAACGGTAGCACAACAGATTCTGGTCCTGTTTGTCCAGGTTCGAATCCTGGTAAGACAACACAACACTTTTTTAGAACCCGCTTACAGAGCGGGTTTTTCTATTCCTACAAATGGGTTCAGAGATTTTAGCTTAAAACAGTTTTAATCAAAAAAGAGCTTTATTTGCTTATTTTTTCGTACTTAATACTACATTGGTGCAAAAAGTAGTACGAAAAATTTAAAACAGAAAAAAAACAGGAATATATTATTAAGGTTTCTGATTAGTAATTAATTTCTTATTCAATATTTAAATCCTTATTTGTTCTACTAATTCTGGCTAAACCTGTTCTACCGGAATTACATTCATTTCTCACAAGGCGCAGATTAGCTTTCTCTTTATGATATTCCCTAAAGAGTTCGGTTATATTGCTATCATCAAATATGATAAAGTTATTCTCATCAGATTTATATTCAATTTTACCCAGATCAAAATTGTTTAATTCTTTAAATCTGTCCACAATAACAGAAAAAGTATTGGGTTGTCTATGATCAACAGTTAGTTCAGTCCATGTAGAAAGAAAACCAGTTTCCTGACATTTAACTTGACCTTTGATTGAGTATTGGTCGAAATATCTTTGTTTTACATCTCTTATATCTTTATTTATTGCACTTCTGCAGGCTGCATTGAAAAGCTTTTCTGGTGTGTACTTTGTATTATTTAAAATCATCAAGTAAGATATGTAGCAACTTGAGTTATCACTATAAAAGACCTCAAAGCATTTCGTACTGAATTGGACTTTGGAGACCTTTATGTCTGTGATATAAATGTCTGATTCATGATCCTGTTGTTCATTATCATCTATAGAATCATCTAACTCTAACTCATCTTCGCTAACAGTGTAATCATAATTTAACAAATCAATTATATCATAAAAGTCAGACTCTTTAAGAGACTCTCCAAAACTATAAGAGTTTAGTATTTTACGATAATGAGCTACAGCATCCTTTTTATACTTAAAAATATTATTGCCAATGATTATAGGATTTTTCTTTGCCACAACGCGCTTTTATTAATTTACTTTATACATTCTCGACTATTTTAATCTCTTCTTCGGTTAAACCGTATAATTCATAGACTATTTGGTCTATTTCGTTTTCCAATACAGCTGTATCTGTGTTATTTTTTTTATTGTTTATTATTTTTTCTGAAAGTAAGATAAATTCATCCTTTACACTGCTTGATACACACGGTATTGGTAATTCTTTTACAGATCGTGCTTGAATTTCAGAGAAAACCGTTTTAGTTGATTTGAATTTTTTTGAATAAACATAATTCATCAACTTAGAATTCATCAAGGCTAATATAAACTTAAGATCTGGATCTTTGTCTTTCATGTTTACTACAACAATAGTGTTAAGAGCATAGAATTGTTCATCATCATAGGTGAATATTAGAGTTGATGAGACTCTTCTAAACATCAGTTTTTCTTTGCTTTCAAAAATATCTTTTCGTTTACAACTATGAATTCTATCTAAGTCATAGTCAAGCCAAACGCCATCCCAGTTCAAAGTGTATTTGTTTATATTTCTCCCATCTAGTACTTTGTAGCATTTGTCATTTTCTTTTTTATCCTTGAGTGAAAGCGATTTGTCTCCCTTCAATGCAATACCTTGATTTATATTACAAACTTCTCCAAACTTTGTGTGTTTTTTTTCATATACCTTTTCTATAATAGGATCCAATATATAAACAAAAGAATAACCGGGATCACTATTAATAGTTGATTTTTTTAAATCAGATAGTTTCTTTATTCTTTCGTTCGTGAGTTCCTTTACCTCCACACTATTTACGATATCACTGTTGTTAGAATACTGAATAATTACTGTTTCTACAACAGCATCTTCAAAAGGTAGAAGAGGAA
>Ga0209075_1002366_pt1 | contig 16672 bp, 12 predicted proteins | sample Stecom2011_FD_187523 | JGI IMG/M metagenome (GOLD analysis project Ga0209075, IMG submission 187523) | Agricultural soil microbial communities from Utah to study Nitrogen management - Steer compost 2011 (SPAdes) (version 2) | ecosystem: Environmental > Terrestrial > Soil > Agricultural land...
ATAAGGCTTGTCTTTAGCATTACCACCACGGTATTCCATGATGATCAGGCGTGGTGGTTGGGCACTGCCCTGACCAACGGCAAGAAGGGAGTTCATGCCGAGCTTTTTCATTTGCTTTTCATCAAGCACTTCGGTCTTGATGCAGTCGTGTTCAGTGGCCAGTTTGTTGGCTCGCTCTGCCAGCCATGAGGGGTGGCAGATGTTCGGTGGCATGTTGCCCAGATCGCGGGCCAGATTCATGCCGCGACCGGTTGCCAAGCCCAGGTTAAACGCTTCTTTTTGTGCTTTTCCGGCATCAGAAGTGGCGACCAGAACTTTGTTGAGCTTGCGCGCTGAAGGCTTTTCGCTCTTGAACTCGCTGAAGCTGTAGAGCTGCTCTTCCAGAGTACGGCCGATCAGGCTCAGTTTTGCCAGTTCGGAGCTAAGGCTGTCATCGCCAGTCAGGGCGGTATCGGTCAAGCTGATCAGCACACTCTTTGAAGGACCATCCTTCAGGGCACTTGTCATGGCCGCCAGTGCCTTTCGGAAGTTTGCGCCAGTGCGCTCGGTGTCCTTGCCTGTACCAACAACAAGCAACCGATCCCAAGGCTGGTCGTTAAGTGGAATCAGGCTTGTTTCAGCGTTTTTGCCATTGATGTCACCGGCTTTCTGGAGTTTGGTGATCAGCCCGCCAAGTGCGCTGTCTGCCCCAGTGGAGGAGGCTGGCCAGTCGCCCTGTTCCGGAAGGGCGACGACCAGGCAGTCGGCTTTGGTGCTCGCAATGGCATTGCTGTTCAGGCTGAAGTTCATGGAAACTCCTATAGTTATCCGGGGAAAGCCGCAATTGTGAGCGGCGAGAATGATTTGATCCTGTACCACCAAGCATTGGGGTTTGGAGGCGGATTATCAAGTTAGGCGGGCTACACTGTTATTCAGCCCCAAGGTTACATAGAATACTCGCAGTTTCCTCATTCCTCCATGTTCCGGTTTACACGGGCAGAGAAACCGTTTTGAGCATTATTTTCCGCTATCTCATACGTCAGGTTATGGTCAGCATGGTTGCCGTCTCAGGCATTCTTCTGCTGGTGTTTATGAGTGGGCGCTTTCTCAAATACTTGGCCGGTGCCGCGGAAGGCAAGATTGCACCCGGCGTGCTGTTTGAAATTATGGCGTATCGCTTTCCCGGGTTTCTTGAGCTTATCCTGCCGTTGGGGCTGTTCATTGGCATACTGCTGGCCTATGGCCGTATGTATCTTGAAAGTGAAATGACCGTGCTTTCCGCCTGTGGTGTAAGCGACGGTCAGTTGTTGTCAAAAACCCTGGTGGGCAGCCTTGCCGTCATGCTGATTGTCGGAAGCATGAGCCTGGTGGTTTCACCATGGGGAATGCAGCAGGTTGAAGAGATTTTTGCAGAGCAGGCCAAGGCAACAGAATTCGATCTGCTGGCGCCGGGGCGCTTCCAGAAGCTTTCGTCGGGCGGCCGCGTTACCTACACCGAAGCTCTCAGTGATGACAAACGCCAACTTCAGGGTGTGTTTATTGCCGAGTACGGGCAAGACGGAACCGGTGTAAACGTAATTACCGCCGATTCCGGCTCCCAGTTGATTGATGAAGAAACCGGTAGCCGCTTTCTTATTCTCGAAAACGGTGCGCGTTATGATGGGACGCCCGGAAAGCTGGATTACCAGATTACAAGTTTTGAAGCCTACGGTCTGAAGATTCGCAGCGGTAGTAGTGGTGATGTGGTTTTGGATGAGGGGGTTACTACCGGCCAGTTGATGCGATCGGACGATCCCCGCGACCGCGCCTTGTTGCACTGGCGCTTTTCGTTACCGCTGATTGTCCCAATAGTGACACTGCTGGCAGTCCGGTTGAGCCGGGTTAATCCGCGACAAGGGCGATTTTTCCATCTATTGCCTGCCATGCTTGTGTACGTTGCCTATCTTGGTTTGCTGATTGTCGCCCGGGATGCCATGGCAGATGGCAAGGTGCCTGAATGGTTGGGCATGCTCTGGGTACACGCCATCTTCCTTGCGCTTGGTCTTTGGCTGCATTTTGGTCCGGCCTGGCTTTATAAGAGAAAGCTGAAGCGGGAGGGAGTGGTCAGTGCGTAAGATTGATCACTATGTGATGCGCAATGTGGGCGGTGCCATGCTGCTGGTGATGCTTGTGGTGCTGTCCCTCGATCTGATTTTTGCCTTTGTTGCCGAGCTGGATGATACCCGCAACAACTACCAGATTCTGGATGCACTCTGGTTTGTAGCCCTTACCTTGCCGCGCCGGGTATACGACTACCTGCCTCTTGGGGCTTTTATGGGCTGTTTGATTGGACTGGGTGGCATGGCCAGCTCTTCCGAACTTACAGTGATTCGCGCGGCCGGGGTTTCTATAAAGCGGGTTGTCTGGTCTGCAATGAAACCTGCATTGGTGATCGTTCTGGCGGGTGTTCTTATCGGTGAGTATTTGGCGCCTCCTGCGGAGCGTGCTGCCCAGAGTCATAAGGCGGTTGCTCTGGGTGCGGGCCAGAGTGTGGCTGCTGCCCACGGGGTATGGCACCGGGAGGGCAATGTTTTTATGCACCTCAATGCTGTACAGCCAAACGGTGTGTTGCACGGTGTTTCTTTGTTTCGATTCGACGATCAACGGCAGCTGATAGCAGCCAGTTTCTCGGAACGGGCAATTTATCAGGGCGACCACTGGCTGCTGGAGAACTCCACTACCACGCGCCTTGAGGGTGAATCCACCAGGCGGGTAGATCATAAGAGCCTGCGTTGGGACACTGGCCTGTCCCCAAGTGTATTGAGTGTGCTGATTGTTAAGCCGGAAAACCTTTCAATGACCGGCTTGTATACCTACGCAAACTACCTTGGCGACCAGGAGCTAAATGGCTCTCCATACTGGTTGGCCTTCTGGAAGAAGGCTCTGATGCCGCTGGGCACAGGCGTGATGGTGCTGGTGGCGATTTCCTTTATCTTTGGGCCACTGCGCTCAGTTACCATGGGGTTTCGGGTGTTTACCGGGCTACTCGTAGGGCTGCTGTTCAAGTATATGCAGGACCTTTTGGGCCCCATGAGCCTTGTTTACGGGTTTAGCCCGGTTCTTGCGGTGATTGTGCCAATTGGGATCAGTGCGGTGTTTGGTGGTGTGTTGATGCGCCGGGCAGGATAGCTACCCGGCATACCGGTTCAGCCAGCCTTGGCTTTATGGGGAACACTAACAACCATGCTGTCTGAAAATCTGTCTGTTATGGACAGGCCGTTAATGGGGTAAAAAAGCCCTATCATGGCTGGAACAGACAGGAACAGCGTTGCCGAACCCAGATAGTAGCCTGCCAAAATGGCCACAAAAAACACGGCTGCCGCGCTCACATACCTACGAAGGGCCTGGCTCCAGCTCACTGAGGAGCCGTCCAGATTTTCGATGCGAATCCGCCATACCTGCATGCCCAGTGTTTGCCCTATCCGCGTCCAGAAGTACGCAAAGAACAGGTACATCACCAGAAACAATACGAACGTCAGGCCGGGGTCGCCGGATAACTGACCCGCTTCGGCTTTCTGCTCCATGCTGTCCCAGCCGGTAATCCAGCCAGTTATCATGGTGTATATCCATGTGGTAACCAGAAGTACGGCAATACTGATCAGGCCGTCGTAAATAATGGCGAGTGATCGTTTGAGAAACGTCGCTGGGGGTAGCAGTTCATCAGCGGCGTGGAAGCGGCGGGGCATGGGCTCTCCTGTGATTTTTCACGTTTTTCCTGTACTCAGCGTGTGCTAGAGTAGCCGATTTGCACACGCATGTAAGTATTCGTATTCAATCGCGGATCCCGCCGCTTCCCGGTGGGATTTCTGGAAAGGTATCAACGGGCTATGAAAACCGCAGAGTTGCGACAGGCATTTCTCGATTATTTTAAACAGCAAGGTCATTCCATTGTTTCAAGCAGCTCGCTGGTGCCGGCAGACGATCCGACACTGCTGTTTACCAATGCGGGAATGAACCAGTTCAAGGACGTATTTCTTGGCCGTGAGGAGCGTGACTACACTCGCGCAACCAGCTCCCAGAAATGCGTGCGTGCAGGCGGCAAGCATAATGACCTGGAGAACGTGGGTTACACAGCGCGCCACCATACGTTCTTCGAAATGCTGGGCAACTTCAGCTTCGGTGATTATTTCAAGCGCGAAGCCATCAATTATGCGTGGACCTTTCTGACCGGCGAGCAGTGGCTAAACCTGCCCGCTGAGAAACTCTGGGTGACCGTTTATGCCGATGATGACGAAGCCTACGACATCTGGAATAAAGAAGTCGGCGTGCCAGTAGATCGTATTGTTCGCATTGGCGACAATGGCGGCGCACCTTACGCTTCAGATAACTTCTGGCAGATGGGCGATACCGGCCCCTGTGGCCCTTGTACCGAAATATTCTATGACCACGGCCCGGACGTAGCGGGCGGCCCCCCCGGAAGCCCGGAGGAAGATGGTGACCGCTACATCGAGATCTGGAACGTGGTTTTCATGCAGTACAACCGCACTGCTGATGGCGAGATGCTTAAGTTGCCCAAGCCTTCCGTCGATACAGGCATGGGCCTGGAACGTGTTACAGCTGTGATGCAAGGCGTACACAGCAACTACGAAATCGATTTGTTTGATGATCTTCTCAAAGCGGCTTCAGCCATACTTGGCGGTGCGGCGACAACAGAAGCCAGCCTGCGTGTGGTTGCCGACCATATCCGCTCCTGTGCCTTCCTGATTTCCGACGGTGTTATGCCTTCTAATGAAGGTCGAGGCTTTGTTCTTCGCCGGATTATTCGTCGGGCAGCTCGTCATGGCAACAAGCTTGGTGCCACCGGCCCGTTCTTCTACAAATTAACCGGTGCTTTGGTTGAGTTGATGGGTGAGGCCTTCCCGCAACTTGTCAGCAGCCGGAAGCAGATAGAGAGAGTGCTGCTGCAGGAAGAAGAGCAGTTTGTAAAAACTCTGGATAAAGGCTTGCGCCTGCTGGAGCAGGATATTGCCGAGCTGAAAGGCGACGTGATTCCCGGGCAGACGGTTTTTACCCTGTATGACACCTATGGCTTTCCTGTGGATCTCACCAACGATATCGCCCGTGAGCGTGGCCTGACGTTGGACTATGAGGGCTACGAAAAAGCTATGGAAAGCCAGCGTGAGCGGGCCAGAGCTGCCAGCAAGTTTGGCATGGATTACAACGCAGCAGGCCTGGGCATTGAAGGTAAAACCGAGTTCACTGGCCACGAGCATGTTGATGGTCACGAGCGTATCCGTGCCGTCATCGTCAACGGCGAGCAGAAAACAGCAGAAGCCGGCGATGAAGCAATTGTGGTGCTGGAGCGCACACCGTTTTACGCTGAATCCGGTGGCCAGGTAGGTGATACCGGGCTGCTGACCTGGAGCGGTGGCCGCTTCAAGGTGACCGACACTCGCAAGGATGGCGATAACCATCTGCATGTGGGCACTCTTATAGAGGGTGAGCTGTTCGAAGGACTGGAAGTAGACGCCCGTATTGACCACGCACGCCGTGAGCGGGTTCGCCGTAACCACTCTGCCACGCACTTGCTGCATGCGGCGTTGCGCAAAGTGTTGGGTGAGCATGTAGGGCAGAAGGGCTCTCTTGTGGATCCGGACAAGCTGCGCTTTGACTTCTCGCATTTTGAAGCGGTTACTCCTGAGCAATTGAAAGAAATCGAACGCCAGGTAAACGAACAGATTCTCAGTAACACAGCGGTACAGACCGACATAACAGACATGGAGCAGGCGCAAGCAAAAGGCGCCATGGCGTTGTTTGGTGAGAAGTACGGTGATGTGGTTCGAGTGCTGAGCATGGGTACTGACAGCTATTCTGTAGAGCTGTGTGGTGGCACCCACGTAACTCGCACCGGCGACATTGGCCTGTTCCGTATAACATCTGAAAGCGGCATTTCTTCGGGTGTTCGTCGAATTGAAGCTGTTACCGGGTTTGGCGCCCTTGAGTGGGTGGACGACACAGAACGCACTCTGCGTGAAGCGGCCCGACTGGTAAAAGGCAGCCGGGAAACGGTTATCGACAAGGTGCAACAGACCATTGATCGGAATCGACAGCTTGAGAAAGATGTTGATGCCTTGAAGGCCAAGCTTGCCAGTTCCGCCGGAAGTGATCTGGTGGATTCCGCGGTCGACGTTGCTGGCCTGAAAGTGGTTGCTGCCGAGCTGGAAGGTGCAGATCGCCAAACGCTTATGGAAACTGCAGACCAGCTTAAAAACAAGCTGGGAGAGGGTGTGGTTGTTCTCGCGAGTGTTGAAGATGGAAAAGTGACCTTGGTTGCAGGTGTTACAAAGTCTGCAACTGGTCGCATCAAAGCGGGCGATTTGATGAAGCACCTTGCGGCGTTGGTCGACGGCAAAGGCGGCGGTCGGCCCGATATGGCTCAGGGCGGTGGTAACGATGCCTCTAAGCTTGGGGAAGCCCTTGCCGGGGTGCCGGAGTGGGTTGGGAAAAATATCGCCTAAGCAACTATTTTTCAGAAGCGATCGGGGTTTATAATTCCGGTCGCTTGTTTATTGACGGGCAGGGTGCTCCGCCCTGCCATAGGCCTCGATTCGGATATTGGAAAGACAATGGCTCTGTTTGTTCAGAAATTTGGTGGCACCTCGGTGGGTACAACCGAGCGCATAGAGGCAGTGGCTGAAAAAGTAATTGGCTTCCGCAACGCGGGGCATGACGTGGTTGTTGTAGTTTCTGCCATGAGCGGCGAAACCAACCGGTTAATTGGGTTGGCCAGCGATATTATGGAAGATCCTGAGCCTCGTGAAATGGATGTGCTGATTTCTACGGGGGAGCAGGTAACCATGTCACTTCTCTCCATGGCGCTGCAAAAGCGAGGCTTTGATGCTCGCTCTTATACAGGTTCGCAGGTCCGTATTCTGACGGACAGCATGCACACCAAGGCCCGCATAAAACAGATCGACGAGCAGCGTATACGCGCAGATCTGGACGCGGGCCGTGTTGTAGTTGTTGCCGGGTTCCAGGGTGTTGATGAAGAAGGCAATATAACTACCTTGGGCAGAGGTGGGTCAGATACCACTGCGGTGGCTCTGGCGGCTACTCTGAAGGCGGATGAGTGTCAGATTTATACCGATGTGGATGGCGTTTATACAACGGACCCACGAGTGGTAGACAGCGCCCGTCGGCTGAAACAGATTACATTTGAAGAAATGATGGAAATGGCGAGCCTGGGATCCAAGGTTCTCCAGATTCGCGCTGTAGAATTTGCAGGGAAATACAACGTTCCGTTAAGGGTTCTTTCCAGCTTCGAGGAAGGTGAAGGCACCCTGATTACTTTTGAGGATAACAACGCCATGGAACAACCGGTCGTCTCCGGCATCGCTTTTAATCGTGATGAAGCCAAAGTCACTATCTCTGGAGTGCCTGATACCCCGGGCAGTGCGCTGCGTATTCTGAAGCCGGTAAGCGAAGCCAATATTGGCGTGGACATGATTGTTCAAAACGTTGGCGAGGATAACCGCACAGCTTTCACGTTTACCGTTCATCGCAATGATTTCAAGCGTGCTAAAGACGTCCTTCAGCGTGTGTCGGATGAATTGGGTGCCCGTGGTGTCAGCGGCGATACCAAGATCGCGAAGGTCAGTATTGTTGGTGTTGGCATGCGTTCCCATGCAGGTGTAGCAACTCAAATGTTTGAGGCACTGTCGAATGAAGGGATCAATATTCAGATGATCTCCACATCGGAAATCAAGATTTCTGTTGTGATTGATGAGAAATACCTTGAGCTTGCTGTGCGTGCGCTTCACAGTGCGTTTGAGTTGGATAAGCCTGGGGTGGAAGAAACCCTATAAAAGAGATTCATTTTCTGACCTTGTGCTCGCGTGTGTCCGTATAAGGGAATGTGCGTCTTATGGTTAGCCCGTGTTCTCACTATAAAAGTCGAACTAACTAAAACATTACTTGTCGGAACAGGTAGCTCAGGATAGGGAGTAAAGGATATGTTGATTTTAACTCGCCGTGTTGGCGAAACATTAATGGTTGGTGATGATGTCACCGTTACTGTGCTTGGGGTTAAAGGAAATCAGGTGCGGATTGGTGTAAATGCCCCGAAGGAAGTTGCTGTGCACCGTGAAGAAATCTATCAGCGTATTCAGTCCGAAAAGGGCGTGGATGAGCCGGAGCCGGGCAATAGCTGAGAAGTAAAAAGAAGCCGTCAGGGCTAAATTCTGACGGCTTTTTCGTTTTCGGGTAAAACGAGGTTTAAAAAAGTCTTGTCAAGCCTATGAAAACAGAAAAATTATGGTAGTATACGCCCCGTTCTGAAGGAGAGGTGGGTGAGTGGCTGAAACCAGTTCCCTGCTAAGGAACCGTACGAGCAATCGTACCGAGGGTTCGAATCCCTCCCTCTCCGCCATTTTCTTTTTATAAGAAAAGCGGAACAGGTTGAAGTTGCATTCAACCAACTAAAGTGATCAATGCGCGGCTGTAGCTCAGCTGGATAGAGTACTCGGCTACGAACCGAGCGGTCGGAGGTTCGAATCCTCCCAGCCGCGCCACTTTTTGTAAGACCCTCTCGGAAAGATCCTGTCTTATCCCGAGAACAAGATTAAAGATTATTGGCGGCTGTAGCTCAGCTGGATAGAGTACTCGGCTACGAACCGAGCGGTCGGAGGTTCGAATCCTCCCAGCCGCGCCATATTAAAATCAAAGCGCCTCAGTTTGTGTACCACACAGCCTGAGGCGTTTTGCTATCTGCAGCTGGGAGAATTTGAACCGAAAGAGGTTCGACCGAAACCTGCAAAGCAGGTTGAGGAACGCCAGAGCAAAGCGACGGCGGCCCGCAAGGGAAGGGCCGAAGGCCCGCCTAATCCTCCCAGCCGCGCCATATTAAAATCAAAGCGCCTCAGTTTGTGTACCACACAGCCTGAGGCGTTTTGCGTTGTGCCCCCGCAATCATTCCCACCTATGGGAATACCCCTACAGCTCAACAGCTCCCAATTGACCACCGTCAAGTTCCTCCATCCCGCTCTTGCTAGACTTTCGTTAGTTACCTTATTAATTCGCGTCCAGTGCTAATGGATGGAGAACTCATGGATAAAATTCGCCGCGCTTTGCTAGGGCAGATTGCCAAATTGACAGCTGGAGCAGCGCTTGTGCCCCTCAGCAGCATTGCCGCTGCTGGAATCAACGACCAGCCTGCGCGCCGAGAGGGAGATCCGGAGAAGCGCTATGCGATGCTAATTGATCTGAGGGCGTGCATTGGGTGCCAGGCTTGTACGGTTTCCTGCCATATTGAAAACGAGGCGCCTCTCGGTAGCTTCCGCACCATCGTCTCGCAATATGAAGTGGAGCACGAAGAGACGGGCAACACTGCCACCTTCATGCTGCCGCGCTTGTGCAATCACTGCGAGAACCCGCCGTGTGTTCCCGTGTGCCCTGTACAGGCAACCTTTCAGCGCAAGGACGGCATTGTTGTTGTCGACAATGAGGCCTGTGTGGGCTGTGCCTACTGCGTTCAGGCTTGCCCATACGACGCCCGGTTTATCAATGAGTACACCCAAACCGCTGACAAGTGCACCTTCTGTGCTCACCGCCTGGATGTGGGTCTTCTGCCAGCGTGTGTGGAATCCTGTGTGGGCGGCGCCCGTATTATCGGCGACATACGCGACCCCAACAGCCAGATCAGCCGCATGATGAAAGAGCACTACAACGAGTTGATGGTGCTCAAGCCGGAAATGGGCACAGCCCCACACGTGTTCTATTTGGGCATGGACGAGCGGTTCGTATCCCGGCCAGACGCCAAGCCCGCTATCTGGGATGTGCGTGACCAACAAGGTGAGGAGATTGGCTATGAATTCAGCGGTCATTGAGGTTCTGGCACCTCGTTATGGCATTGCCTGGTACCCATGGGCAGTCCAGTACTTTTTCCTGATTGCGATCTCATACTCGGCGCTGTTGTTGACGGTGCCGGGTTTGCTGTTCGGTAAGAAGAATTATGAGTCGCTGGCGAAAGTGGCCCTGTTGGTCACCGTGAGTTGCACTCTCGTAGGCCCCGTAGCTTTGTTGGCGGACCTGCATCAGCCGCTGCGGTTTTGGCATTTCTACGCGAACCTCACACCCTGGTCTTGGATGTCCATAGGCAGCTTGTTGCTACCCGTGTACCTCATACTGGTTGTGGCCTATGCATGGCTGGCATGGCGGCCGGCTATGCAGGTACAGGCTCAAGGGGAAGGGTGGATAGCTAAGCTCTCGGGCTGGGTCAGCTTGGGCCAGTGGTGTGCGCCTCGCTGGATGCTGGTAGTTGCGGGGCTTGGTGCGCTCGTCCTGTCTGTTGGCATCATGGTCTATACCGGTGCGGAAGTGGCGATCGTTAAAGCCCGCCCTCTCTGGAATACCCACTGGCTTCCAGTCATGTTCGTGCTCACAGGATTGGTCGCAGCGGCGGGATTGGTGATTCTGATTAACCGCCTGATGACTGGTAACGATCAGGAGGTTAACGAGCAGAGTCTTAAGGTGATCGTTGTAACCATGATTCTCTCTGCCCTGGTCGCGGCGCTTTGGATTTCTGAAGGTATTACCGGCTTTAGCCCCTCGGTTGAGCAGGCCTTTGCATCGCTACAGAGAAACCCTGAGTGGCGCGCAGTCGCGATCTACGGCTTGTTGGTGGGTATTGCTCTTACGCTCAGTGCCATCGCTATGCTGCGGCGCCCCGGCTGGATAGGGCGCTCCTGGATAGCAGGCTTGTTGGCCGTGCACATCGGCTGGACGTTTCGCTGGATGGTGCTGATGGAAGTGCAGACCGTGGCCAAAAACACGGCGGGCTACTACCACTATGCCATTGAGGCTGGTTCCAGCGGGTTGATGGGCATTATCGGAACCTTCGGGCTCTGGCTGGCCGCACTGCTGATTATTGACATTCTGGTGCCCTGGAAGAAAAGCCTCCAGGCGAGCAGCCACTGATTCACGTCTTCGGAGCAAAATAATGGACAAGAATCGTCGTAATTTCCTGAAAGGTGCAGCCGCTGCCGGCGGTGCCGCAACTTTCGCGGCGGGCTACTACGGCCCGCTGGAAAAAATGGGCAAAGGTCTGGTAAACGGTACTTCTGGTGTGGCCACAGCGGATCGGCTCCACGGCAACAGCCTGGCGCCTGAATATTCGGTTGATCCAAAAACCGGCCAGGTAACACTGAACCCGGACCAGCGCATCGCCTTTACCGTCTGCTACGGCTGCACTACCCAGTGCGGCGTGCGGGTGCGCATCGATAACAATGAGGAAAAGGTATTGCGGGTGTCTGGTAACCCATACCACCCGTTGTCCTCTGATGAGCATCTTGATGAGCAGACCCCGGTGCTGGAAGCTTTTCAGCGAATGAGCAATTTTCAGGATCAAGGCCAGCTTAACCGTTCTACCGCCTGCGCCCGCGGTAATGCGGCCATGTCTCAGCTGACCAGCGACCAGCGTGTACTGAAGTGCCTCAAGCGCACCGGCCCCCGTGGTGGCAATCAGTGGGAGACCATTCCCTTTGAGCAGTTGCTGGACGAAATTGTGGCTGGCGGCAACCTTTTTGGAGAGGGCGAGGTTGAAGGTCTGCGCTCTATCCGCGATGTAAAAACCCCGCTGGACCCGGAAAACCCGGAGTATGGCCCCAAGTCGAATCAGCTTCTGATGATGGAGGCAACGGATTACGGCCGGTCAGCACTTCTCAAGCGCTTCGCCTTCAACGCCTTCGGGACTCGCAACTACGGGCATCACGGAGCCTACTGTGGTTTGGCATTCCGTATGGGTTCTGGCGCTCTGATGAATGATCTGGCGAAGAACGCTCACGTGAAGCCTGACTACGCCAACGTAAAGTTTGCCTTGTTTATCGGAACCGCGCCCAGCCAGGCGGGTAATCCGTTCAAGCGTCAGGGCCGCTTGCTGGCGCAAGCCCGTACGACAGGCAACATGGAGTATGTACTGGTTGACCCTGCACTGACTGCGGCTGCATCCCATTCCGCCAGTGACCGTAACCGTTGGGTGTCGATCCTGCCGGGCACCGATACTGCCTTTGCCATGGCATTGATTCGCTGGATGCTGGTGAATGAAGCCTATGCCAAAGATTATCTGGAACTCCCCGGCAATATGGCGGCCAGTAAAGCAGGCGAGCCTGGCCACACCAACGCAACGCACTTGGTGATTGACGACGACAACCACCCCCGTGCCGGTTACTTCCTGCGCCTGAGTGACATCGGCCAGGCACAGGCAGGTGCCGACGATGATCACCCTGTTGTGGTGAACATGGCGGGCAACCTGGAAAGCTCTGAAGTAGCTGCGCGCGGCCAAATGTTCGTTGAGCGCACTGTGGAAACGAGCGCGGGCCCGGTAACGGTGCGTAGTTCATTGTTTAAACTACGCCAGGAGGCCATGCGATACAGTATCGAAGAATACGCAGAGTTCTGTGGCATTGAGCCTGATGTTATACGCAATCTCGCCAAGCGCTTCACAAGCTTTGGGCGTATGGCGGCAGCAGACACCCATGGTGGAATGATGTCGGGCTCTGGCTTCTATGCCTCATACAGCATCAATATGCTGAACCTGCTGGTTGGCAGCTTTAACCAGAAGGGTGGGGTGGCCAAAGGTGGCGGAAGCTTCAATGGTGTTGGCGCGGGCCCTCGCTACAACCTTGAAGATTTCCCCGGGAAAGTCGGGCCCAAAGGCGTGTTCCTGTCGCGTTCCCGGTTCCCCTATGAAAAGACCAGTGAATACAAGCGCCGGGTGGCCGCGGGTGAATCTCCATATCCGGCGACAGCTCCCTGGCGCTCATTGGCCCCGCCGGTTCTCACTGAGCACCTGCTCTCTGGTCTGGAAGGGTATCCGTACAAGATCAAAGCAATGATAGGGGTTATGGCTAACCCCATGTATGGCCAGGCCGGCTTGACCTCCTTGTTGGAAGAAAGGCTGAAGGACCCGAAGAATATTGGTTTGTATGTGGCGGTAGACGGCTTCATTAACGAGACCAACCGTTTTGCAGACTACATAGTGCCGGATTCGGTTATGTATGAGGTTTGGGGCTTTACCGGTGCCTGGAGTGGCACGCTGACCAGGATGACCACGGCTTGCTGGCCAGTTGTTGAGCCTCGGCAGGCTAAAACCGCTGCGGGTGAGCCTGTATGCATGGATAACTTCTTTATTGAGCTGGGTAAGCGCCTTGAGTTGCCGGGTTTTGGTGATAATTCCATCAAAGGGGCAGATGGCCAGATGCACGGTCTGAACCGCGCCGAGGATTTTTATCTGCGCGCGGCGGCCAATATTGCCATGGCTGGAACGCCTTTACCGGTGGCCAGTGACGAAGACATCCACGCCAGTGGCATTGAGCCATTGCTGGGTCGAATCAAAGACACGGTAGCCGGGGATGAAGTTGGCCCTGTGGCTCACCTGTACTCCCGCGGTGGTCGTTTTGAAACCATGGAGAGCGCCTATGACAAGGATAAGCTCGGCCATGCCTGGAAGCGCCCCTTGTGCGTTTACAACGAGGCTGTGGGCACGGCAATTGACAGCTACAGTGGAAAGCGACTGGTGGGGACACCAACGCACCATGCGCCAAGGTTCTGGGATGGCTCTCTGTTAAGAGACCACTACCCCGAGAACGAATGGCCATTGCTGGCTTTCTCGTTCAAATCGAACCTGATGAACTCCTACGCCATTGGCCTTGAGCGCCTGCGCATGATCAAGCCTTATAACCCGGTGCTTTTGCACCGCAACGATGCTGAGAAGTTCGGTGTGAGTCACGGAGATACCATCAGTATTGAAAGCCCTGGAGGCAAGGTTCTCGCGCTGGCGTTGGTGGGGGATAACGTGCACGAAGGCGCACTCGGCATTGAGCATGGCTACGGGCATCGCGAACTGGGTGCTGCGAGCCATATCATTGATGGTGAAGAGCGCGCCGGGAATCCCTACCTTGCAGCGGGTGTGAACATTAACGATCTGGGCTTCTCGGACCCCACCCGCAAAGACGGCACAGCGACCTGGCTGGAAAACGTCAGCGGTGCATCTGTTCGGCAGGGATTGCCGGTACGGGTGCGTGTGGTAGAGGGTATGGCCTGATACTTGTGAGGGTAACGGCCCAGCAACGCTGGGCCAGAATCTCTGCATGGATCAGGGTTTCGGGCTGCCCATGATGGCTTCCATTTCATCGGAGCGCGGCGCACCCTGTTTCATCTGGATGGAGCCATCAGCTCCCTTGTAGTAGGTGCTTGGTGTAGCACTCAGCCCCAAGTCAGACATCAGTCGGTTGTTCTGTCTGATTTTTTTCGCATGCGCACTGACGATGTTGCGATCTACTTTAACGCCACCCTGAGCATGATTTTTCTGGTTTTCCTTCAGAGCTTCACCGGGGTTGTCTGAGCCCAGGATTGTCGCGGCCTTGGGCAGGCTGTCCTGTGCCAGTATGCCCACCATTACATGCCGGAGTTGCACCTTGCCCGCATCAATCCAGGGCTCCGCGGCTTGACGGAATCTGTGGCAGAACGGACAGTTAGGGTCGGTAAAGGTATAGACAATAATCGGTGCATCGGCATTGCCATCACGCACCCAATTGGCTTTCTCAATCTCACCCCAGGCTTTCTCGTTCTGAGGCCCCAGCACCAATTCCTGTATTTTCGGAGCCGTCAGGTTCTCGCCGCTACTATCCAGCATGTTGCCTACGATTACGTGTTCCTTGTCTGGCGTTAAATAAAACGCAACTGGGCCACCCTGCATGCTGCCAACATAACCGGTTATGCCTCCGGGGCCTTCAAAGGTCGCCTCGATAGTAACGCCACGGTCAACCAGAAGCTGAACCGGGTCAGGAAGTTTCTCTTGCGCCAGCACAGGAAGGCTTAACAGCCCACTGGTGATCAGCGCCGTTGCAAGCAGAGATCGCTTCTTAGAGAAATTTAACAAGCGCATAGTCGGTCTCCAGGTCAGGTTCAGTCCGCGCTAAAGCTTCGGAGATTGTGAGCAAGGGATGCTTTCGACAGCTCGCCCAAGTGGGCATTTACCTGCTTGCCGTCAGCATCGTAGAAGAGGGTTGTTGGTAAAGCCTGGCTCCCTGTTGTGCGGCCAAGGCTGGCGCCGGTGTCAGTAAGGACATTGTTCAGCGAGAGCTTGTGCTGGCCCATGAACTGAGTAATGGTTTCAGGGTATTCGCCCTGATTTACAAACACAAAGGTAATGTCCGGGTTTTCCTGCTGGGCTTGTTCAAGTACGGGCATCTCCCGGATGCAGGGTGGGCACCAGGTTGCCCACAGGTTGACCACAATGGGCTTGCCTTTGGCCATTTCCTGAAGCGTTACCGGCGTGCCGTCCATCAGGCTGAAACTACTTTGGGGCATGCTTCTGGAACTGCTTTCTACCAATGTGACCAGCAGGGATATGGAGCCCCAGGTTAGCATGCCGGTTGCTACAGCAATCGATAATGGTTTGCGGATACTGGCGTGTCGCCAGAGTTTCCAGGCAGTCAGCGCAATGGCGCCGAGCACGCCGGCGACAATATGAAAGCCGCCATCCCGAATATCGACGATGCCCCACAGGTTATCCTGATAGTACTCGAAGTACTGGATTACAAAGCCGACTCGCGCCGCAACCATGGAGACCAGAAAAATATCAGACAGGGTTCCGGCAATAGGCACGCCGTGTTTTCGCCCGCTGATAGCGCCAACAACCAGCGCAAGCACGAAAGCGCCAAGCAACAGAACATGCCCCAAAGACAGGCTTAGCGGGCCTAAACTAACCGATAGCATCATCGCTCCTTGTTTATAACTTTATAACTGGCGGGCATACGACCCGAAGATCTCCCATGAGTTCCTTTTTCAGGCTATTGTTAGGCTCAATAGTTTGTTTTTTAAGGATGACTGGATATAAGCATGTTGTTGAATTGCGATATTGGTGAGAGTTTTGGTGCCTGGACGATGGGGCTGGATGAGCAGGTTATGCCCTATATTGACCAGGCAAACATTGCCTGCGGCTTTCATGCCGGTGACCCCTTGGTCATGCACAACACCGTTCGCTTGGCGTTGCAACATAATGTGGCTCTGGGCGCTCATCCTGCTTACCCGGACCTTCAGGGTTTTGGCCGTCGCCCTATGGTATGTAGCCCGGAAGAAATCCACGCCATGGTGCTTTACCAAGTGGGCGCTTTGGGCCAGATAGCGGCAGCGCAGGGTGGCAAGCTCAGCTACGTTAAACCCCATGGTGCACTCTATAACGACATGATGCGGAATGAAGCGGTGCTCAGGGCAATTCTTGGAGCGCTTGGTCAGACCACTGGCAAGCTTGCACTCATGGCGATGACAACTGCTGATAATCAACCGTTAAAGGCGTTGTGTGCGGAGTATGGCATTGAGTTATTACTGGAAGCCTTCGCGGATCGTGCATACGACGAAAACGGCTACATTGTTCCTCGCAGCATTGCGGGAGCCGTGCATCAGGATTCGGACGTTATTCTGAGCCAGGCAAAAGCGATTGCCGAAGGGGGGGGTATCCAGACGATTAGCGGGAAACCGCTTACTCTGGAAGCGGATACCCTGTGTGTTCATGGCGATAACCCCGAATCGGTTGCCGCCGTGCGAACTATTCGTCAGGCGTTGATGGCCTGACGAATAGCTCATGCAGGCAAGGCTGTGCACTTCCGGGCAACAACCTTTACCACATCAGGTCGTCGGGAATTTCATAGCCTGCGTA
>Ga0209075_1002367_pt1 | contig 16665 bp, 16 predicted proteins | sample Stecom2011_FD_187523 | JGI IMG/M metagenome (GOLD analysis project Ga0209075, IMG submission 187523) | Agricultural soil microbial communities from Utah to study Nitrogen management - Steer compost 2011 (SPAdes) (version 2) | ecosystem: Environmental > Terrestrial > Soil > Agricultural land...
AGCGTCAAGAAGGCGTTAGCGATAAGCCCTCTCAATGAGAACGATTGTCGTTATTGGTGAGATCGGCGGCGAACGTGCCGCCATCCTGCTCGCCTGACGCCGGATATCGCCCGGTGGGCTTCACATCGAATCCATACAGGACTAAAATGGTCCGCAATCGAGGCGCGGACATCCTGCGTCCGTGTATCAGCGAGGAGGGCACATGCTCAAGCTTTCGCGGCTGACCGACTATGCCGCCGTGGTGATGGCGCAGATCGCCCGTCACCCGGAGCAGCCCCACGCCGCCGCCGAGCTGGCCGAATCGGTACAGCTGCCGCACCCCACGGTCGCCAAGACCCTGAAGATGCTGGTCAAGGCGGGCCTGCTGGAGTCGCGCCGCGGCGCCCAGGGTGGCTACTCCCTGGCGCGGCCGGCCTCAAGGATCACCGCCATCGACATCATCACGGCCATCGAGGGCCCGGTGGCCATGACCGAGTGCAGCCTCGCCGAGGGCGACTGCGACCTGGCCGCCACCTGTGGCGTGGCTGACAACTGGCAGCGCGTGTCCCTGGCCGTGCGGACCCTGCTCGACAGCGTGACCCTGGCCCATCTGGCCGATACCGCGCCGATCAAGCTGCCCGTGCAGCTGCCCATCCAGAGTGTGACCCTGGCCGCCGATCCGGCCTGAGTCGCCCGAAGAATCACAACTGGCGAGCCCGGCTCGCCGGCCCAACCGCCCGGGAGGGGAGAGATCATGGCAAGTCAGGAAATGGAACAGCTTGTCCGTCGCGAGTACAAGGAAGGCTTCGTGACCGACATCGAGAGCGATACGCTGCCGCCCGGCCTCGACGAGGGGACCATCGCCTTCATCTCGAAGAAGAAGGGCGAGCCCGAGTGGATGCTGGAGTGGCGCCTGGAGGCCTACCGCAAGTGGCTGAAGATGACGCCCCCCTCCTGGGCCCATCTCGACTATCCGCCCATCGACTACCAGGCGATCTCCTACTTCAGCGCCCCCAAGCGCCCCGAGGATCGCCCCCAGAGTCTGGACGAGGTGGACCCCAAGCTGCTCGAGACCTACGAGAAGCTCGGCATTCCGCTCCACGAGCGCGCGGCACTCGCCGGTGTGGCGGTGGATGCGGTGTTCGACTCCGTCTCCGTGACCACCACCTTCAAGGAGAAGCTCTACGAGGCCGGGGTGATCTTCTGCTCCATCTCCGAGGCGGTGAAGGACTACCCCGAGCTTGTCAGGCAGTACCTGGGCAGCGTGGTGCCGGTGACCGACAACTACTTCGCGGCGCTCAACTCCGCGGTCTTCACCGACGGCTCCTTCGTCTTCGTGCCCAAGGGCGTCACCTGCCCCATGGAGCTCTCCACCTACTTCCGCATCAACGCCGCCAACACCGGCCAGTTCGAGCGCACCCTGATCATCTGCGAGGAGGGCGCCCAGGTCTCTTATCTCGAGGGCTGCACCGCGCCGATGCGTGACGAGAACCAGCTGCACGCCGCGGTGGTGGAGCTGGTGGCCCTGGACGACGCCTATATCAAGTACTCCACGGTGCAGAACTGGTACCCGGGCGACGAGGACGGCAAGGGCGGCATCTACAACTTCGTCACCAAGCGCGGCGACTGCCGCGGCGACCGCTCCCGCATCAGCTGGACCCAGGTCGAGACCGGCTCCGCCATCACCTGGAAGTACCCTTCCTGCGTGCTGCGCGGCAAGGAGAGCATCGGCGAGTTCTACTCCGTGGCCGTGACCAACGGCCGCCAGCAGGCCGATACCGGCACCAAGATGATCCATATCGGCGAGGGCACCCGCTCCAGCATCATCTCCAAGGGCATCTCCGCCGGGCGCAGCAACCAGTCCTACCGGGGCCTGGTGAAGATCGGCCCGCGGGCCAAGGGGGCGCGCAACTTCACCCAGTGCGACTCCCTGCTGATCGGCGACCAGTGCGGTGCCCACACCTTCCCCTACCAGGAGATCGGCAACAGCACCGCCACCGTGGAGCACGAGGCGACCACCTCCAAGATCGGCGAGGACCAGCTCTTCTACTGCCAGAGCCGCGGTATCTCCGAGGAGGACGCGGTGAGCATGATCGTCAACGGCTTCTGCAAGGACGTCTTCCAGGAGCTGCCGATGGAGTTCGCGGTGGAGGCCGAGGCGCTCCTGAGCGTGACCCTGGAAGGCTCGGTCGGCTAACCCCGTTTTTCCCGAGTTCACACTTTTCAGAATTCAAAGGTATTGAAGATGCTCGAAGTCAAGGATCTGCACGTTACGGTCGAGGGCAAGGAAATCCTCAAGGGGCTCTCCCTGACCATCAATGCTGGTGAAGTGCACGCCATCATGGGCCCCAACGGTGCCGGCAAGTCCACCCTCTCGGCGGTGATCGCCGGCAAGGAGGGCTACGAGGTCACCTCAGGCTCCATTACCTTCGAAGGCAAGGACGTGCTGGAGATGGAGGTCGAGGAGCGCGCCCTGGCCGGCCTGCTGCTGGGCTTCCAGTACCCGGTGGAGATCCCCGGGGTGAAGAACATCTACCTGCTCAAGGCGGCCCTCAACGCCAAGCGTGCCGCCAATGGCCAGCCCGAGATCCCGGCACCGGAGTTCCTCAAGCTGGTCAAGGAGAAGGCTGCCGAGATGAAGCTGGACGCCAGCTTCCTGCAGCGCTCCGTCAACGAGGGCTTCTCCGGTGGCGAGAAGAAGCGCAACGAGATCCTGCAGATGCTGGTGCTGCAGCCGCGCCTGGCCATGCTCGACGAGATCGACTCCGGCCTCGATATCGACGCCATGAAGGTGGTGGCCGACGGCGTCAACAGCCTGCGCGACAAGGAGCGTGGCATCCTGCTGGTGACCCACTACCAGCGCCTGCTCGACTACATCGTGCCGGACCATGTTCACGTGCTGGTCGACGGCCGCATCGCCAAGAGCGGCGGCGCCGAGCTGGCGCTGGAGCTCGAGTCCCGCGGCTATGACTGGGTGCTGGAGGAGTCCGCTGCATGAGTGATGTGACAAGCGACGTACAGAGCTTCCTCGACCGGCTGGCCGAGCGCAGCGCTCAGCGCCGCGAGGCGAAGGGGCAGGAGCCGACCTGGATCGCCGCCCGCCGCCAGGCCGGCGCGGCCCGCTTCGAGGCGCTGGGCTTCCCGACCCGCCGCGATGAGGCGTGGAAGTACACCGACGTGCGCGCCATCGCCCGGGGCGACTTCGCCCTGGCCGAGGATGCCGAGTTCTCCCAGGCCGCGGCGGCGGCCCTGACGCTGCCCCTCGACGGCTACCGCCTGACCTTCGTCGACGGCCTCTACTCGGCGGCGCTCTCCCAGCTCGACGGCCTGCCGGATGGCGTCACGGTGGCCCCGCTCTCCCGGGCCCTGGAGGAGAATCACGAGGCGGTGGGTGGCCCCCTGGGCCGGCTGACCGGCGTCGAGTTCTCGCCCTTCTCGGCCCTCAATACCGCCTTCATGGAGGAGGGGGTCGTGGTGCGCCTGGCCCCGGGCACCGTGGTGGAGAAGCCGATCATCCTGCAGTTCCTCTCCCGGGCCGGCGAGCGGGCGGTGATGAGCCACCCGCGGATCCTGGTGGAGGCCGGCGGACGCAGCCAGGCGACCCTGATCGAGCATCACGTCGGTGAGGAGGCCGCGGCCAACTTCACCAACCTGGTGGAGGAGGTGATCCTCGACCGCGGCGCCATCCTGACCCACTACAAGCTCCAGGAGGCGCCCCTGGCGGACCTCCACGTGGCCAGCATCCACGTGGAGCAGGGTCGCGACAGCACCTACACCTCGTTCAACCTGAACCTGGGTGGCGGCCTGGTGCGTACCGACCTGATCAGCGACCTCAACGGCCAGAACGCCACCTCCAACTTCTATGGCCTCTTCTACGGCCAGGGTCGCCAGCACGTGGACAGCCACACCGTGGCCAACCACAACGCGCCCCACACCTTCTCCAACGAGAACTACAAGGGCATTCTCGATGACCGTGCCCATGGCGTGTTCAACGGCAGGGTGGTGGTGAAGCGCGACAGCCAGAAGATCGAGGGCTTCCAGAGCAACGCCAACCTGCTGCTCTCCGACCGCGCCGAGATCGATGCCAAGCCGGAGCTCGAGATCTACGCCGACGACGTCAAGTGCTCCCACGGCACCACCACCGGTCAGCTCGACCCCGAGGCCATCTACGCCCTGCGCGCCCGCGGCATCGACGAGCAGACGGCTCGCGGCCTGCTCACCCTGGCCTTCGCCGGCGAGGTGCTGGAAGAGGTGGCACTCGATGCCATCGCCGAGCGGGTGGAGCTCGCCGTGGCCGGCAAGCTGCCGGAGCGCTTCAACCTGGCCGGGCTGGTGGAAGCCGCCGTCGCCCTGGGCGATGAGTGAACCCGACCCCGTTACCCTGAGGAGGAGCCTGCCATGACCGATCTGGCTGCCCGAGCCCCCGAGACGTCTCCCGTCCTTGACGTGGCGGCGATCCGCGAGGAGTTCCCCATCCTGTCCCGTCAGGTGCATGGCAGGCCGCTGGTCTATCTCGACAACGCCGCCACCAGCCAGACCCCGCGTCAGGTGATCGCGGCGTTCGACGCCTACTACTGTGGCTACAACGCCAATATCCATCGCGGGCTGCACACCCTGGCCGACGAGGCCACGGCGGCCTTCGAGGGGACCCGGGAGACGGTGCGCGGCTTCTTGAACGCCGCCGACCACCGCGAGATCATCTTCACCCGCGGCACCACCGAGGCGATCAACCTGGTGGCCAACAGCTGGGGGCGCGCCAACCTGCGGGCCGGCGACGAGGTGCTGATCTCGCGCCTGGAGCACCACTCCAATATCGTGCCCTGGCAGCTGCTGGCCGCCGAGCTCGGCTTCACCATCCAGGTGATCCCGGTGGACGAGCGCGGCGTGCTGGACCTCGACGCCTATCGGGCGCTGCTCGGCGAGCGCACGAAGCTGGTGGCGGTCAACCACATCTCCAACGCCTTCGGCACCGTCAACCCGGTCAAGGAGATGGCGGCCCTGGCCCACGCCCACGGGGCGCTGATCCTGGTGGATGGCGCCCAGGCCACGCCTCACCAGGCGGTGGACGTGCGCGACATCGACGCCGACTTCTATGCCTTCTCCGGCCACAAGGTCTACGGCCCCACCGGAGTGGGCGTGCTCTACGGCAAGGCGGCGCTGCTCGAGGCGATGCCGCCCTGGCAGGGGGGCGGTGAGATGATCAAGACGGTCTCCTTCGAGGCCGGCACCACCTTCGCCGAGATCCCCCACAAGTTCGAGGCCGGTACCCCGGCCATCGCCGAGGTGATTGCCCTGGGCGAGGCGCTCAAGTGGGTCACCGGCGTCGGCCTCTCGGCCATCGGTGCCTGGGAAGATCGCCTGCTGGAGCGTGCCACCGCCGCGGTGTCGCGTATCGACGGCCTGCGTATCCTCGGCACGGCGCCGGGCAAGGCGGGAGTGCTGTCGTTCGTGGTCGACGGGGCCCATGCCCAGGACATCGGCCTGCTGATCGACCAGCTGGGGGTGGCGATCCGTACCGGCCACCACTGTGCCCAGCCGCTGCTGGCGCAGTTCGGCGTGGACGCCACCTGCCGGGCGTCGTTTGCCGCCTACAACACCCTGGACGAGATCGACGTCTTCAGCGACGCGCTCGAGCGCGTCATCGGCATGGTGAGATAAGGAGCCCCATGAGCGATATCGAGCAGATAGCCAGCCTCGAGAAGGGGCAGACCCTGCCCCTGCAGCGCGACGTCGAGGCGATCTCCATCCCCTTCGGCAAGACGGTGACCCTGGCCGAGGACAGCATCGTCAGCGTCATGCAGGCCAAGGGCAGCACGGTGAGCGTCGGCTTCGAGGGGCGCCTCTACCTGATCGAGGGGGCCAACCTGGATGTCCTGGGCCTCGAGGCGCTGCCGCGGCCGACCCTGGCCGAGGACGCCACCGAGGAGCAGATCGAGCAGTTCGTCTGGGACCAGCTGCGCACCTGCTTCGACCCGGAGATCCCGGTCAATATCGTCGACCTGGGGCTGGTCTACGGCTGCCGCATCGAGCGCCTGATCACCGGGGAGCGCATCGTCACCATCCGCATGACGCTGACCGCACCCGGCTGCGGCATGGGCGACGTCATCGCCGCCGACGCCCGCAACAAGATCCTCGGCGCCCCGCAGATCAGCAAGGTGCATACCGAGATCGTCTTCGACCCGCCCTGGAGTCGTGAGATGATGAGCGAGGAGGCCAGGCTGGAACTCGGCATGTTCTGAGGTTCCGGTGTCCTGGCGCCCCGGTGTTCCGAGGCCACGAGAGGCGCTTGCGAGGTGAAACGGGCAGTGTGGACGGCCTTTCGGTGCCTGCTGATGACCCTGGGGGCCGCCGCCTTGCTGGCGGCCCTGCTGTTCGTGGCGGCGAACCTCTGGGTGCTGGGCAGGACCCATTCGCGCATCGAGCACGTGCTGCCGATGTGCGGGGGCGAGCGCGTGGGGATCGTCTTCGGCACCTCCCACTGGACCCGCAGCGGGGTGCGCAACCCCTACTTCGACGCCCGCATGAGCGCCTCGGCGCGTCTGGTTCGCCTCGGGCGGGTCGATCACCTGCTCCTCTCCGGCGACAACCGCACCCGTTTCTACAACGAGCCGATCACCATGTGGCGCGACCTGCGCGGCCGCCAGGTGGCGGATGCCGACATGACGCTGGACTACGCCGGCTTCAGCACCTTCGATACCCTGGCCCGGGCGCGGGAGGTCTTTGGGGTGGAGGAGGCGGTGCTGATCACCCAGGCCTGGCACCTGCCCAGGGCGCTGTTCATCGCCGATGCGCTGGGGCTGGAGGTCACCGGCTGTGCCGTGCCCTCCCGGCAGGCTCGGGGGGAGTGGCGCCTGCAGGCCCGGGAGTGGGTGGCGCGGGTGGCCATCCTGGGGGATCTCTACCTGTGGGGGCGGGAGCCGCACTTCCTGGGGCCGCTGGAGCCCCTGGAGATCACGCCGCCCTCCTGGGAGGCGTGGCTGTTCCCGGAGGCGCAGGAGCCGCCGGGCCGCTGAGTCAGCGCCGGCGCGACTTCTGCTGGGCGTAGAGTTCGCGGATCAGTGCGCGGCACCCCTTCATGCACTCCTCGATCACCGGCTCGATCGGGTCGGGGAGGGGGTGGGTGTAGAGGGTGGAGAGGGCCTGCATCAGCACCCGCTCCTGCTCGAGCAGCTCGTTGACCACCACCTGGCTCTCGTTGCCCACGAAGCTCTTCAGGCGGCTCCACAGCCACATGTAGTCGTCGCGCTCCACGTCGGCGTCGCGGGGCAGCATTCTCAGGTGCTCGCGGGCCAGCTCCTGGAGCTCGCGCATCGACCGGCTCCTGGCCTCGTAGTGGGGCTTCAGGGTGTCACGCAGGCTGGGGCGCAGGCGCTCCAGATTGTCCTGAAAGTAGTCGATGCTGTCGGCCAGCGCCTCCAGGACGCTGTCCATCGCCACCTGGCGATTGTCGAGAAACATGGGCGGTCACCTCCTCCGGTGACGCAGATTGTGGCGGGGGAAACACTGTTTTGCTACCCCCGGTGAACAATAAATATGCCCTATTGAGAACCTTCCCCCCTCGCTGCGCAATTACCCCTTGGGTTTAGGCGGCGCCTTGCGGCTGGGCGCGGCGTTCTTCTCCAGATGCTCGATGATCAGGCCGGCGATGTCCTTGCCGGTGGCGCTCTCGATGCCCTGCAGGCCGGGGGAGGAGTTGACCTCCATGATCACCGGGCCGTGGTTGGAGCGCAGCAGGTCGACGCCGGCCACGCGCAGGCCCATGGCCTTGGCGGCGCGGATCGCCGTGGAGCGCTCCTCCGGGGTGATGCGGATCACGCTGGCGGTGCCGCCGCGGTGCAGGTTGGAGCGGAACTCCCCTTCGGCGGCTTGCCGCTTCATGGCCGCCACCACCTTGTCGCCGATCACGAAGCAGCGGATATCGGCGCCGCGGGCCTCCTTGATGTACTCCTGCACCATGATATTGGCCTTCATGCCCATGAAGGCCTGGATCACGCTCTCGGCGGCCTGGTTGGTCTCGGCCAGCACCACGCCGATGCCCTGGGTGCCCTCCAGCAGCTTGATGACCAGCGGGGCACCCTTGACCATGGTGATCAGGTCGGGGATGTCGTCCGGGGAGTGGGCGAAGCCGGTGATCGGCAGGCCCAGCCCCTTGCGCGAGAGCAGCTGCAGCGAGCGCAGCTTGTCCCGGGAGCGGGTGATGGCCACGGAGTCGTTGAGCACATAGGTGCCCATCATCTCGAACTGGCGCAGCACGGCGCAGCCGTAGAAGGTCACCGAGGCGCCGATGCGCGGAATCACCGCGTCGAAGGGCTCGAGCTCCTCCCCCTTGAGGTGGATCGAGGGGTGGTGGGCGGCGATGCTCATGTAGCAGCGCAGGGTGTCGACCACCCTGATGCTGTGGCCGCGCTGTTCGGCGGCCTCCACCAGCCGGCGGGTGGAGTAGAGGTTGCGATTGCGTGACAGCAGCGCGATATGCATCGAGGGGCTCCGATGGCCGTGGTTCTGGGTGGCGTTCGCTTCAGGGTTCGCCGTGGAGGAAGGCGGCGCCGGGCGCCACCAGCAGGCGGCGCAGGGCGCGGCGGCCCAGCAGCATGGGGTGACGCATGTTGCGGCGGTCGGTGAGGGTCAGCTCCACGGGAAACGCCAGCTCACCCAGATGCAGCTGGGTGCGAATCACGTAGCGCCACTCCTCCTGCCCGTTGGAGCTGCGCACCTTGCGGCGGTCGTGCAGGTGCATGCGGAACACGTGGGGAGGCGTGTCCGGGCCGCCGCTGCGGGTGGTGAAGCTGACCCAAAGGTGGCCGTCCTCTTCAAAGGACTCGATATCCTCGGCGTGAAGGGCCGAGGTGCGTGCGCCGGTATCCGCCTTGGCGCACAGGGTCAGGTGCATCTCGGGCAGCTCCACCATCTCGCGGCGGCCGATTACCGCCTTGGGGGTATAGGGGAGTTCTTTCATGCTCATGGGAATCCTTGCAGGCGTCTCAGCGGGTCAGCGCGGCCAGTCGGCGACCGATGGGGGAGTCCGTCGGTGCTTCGCGCAGGGTCATCAGCACCGGCAGGCGCAGCCTGGGCACCAGCGCCAGGTCCCGCGCCACCGTCATGAAGTCGGCGGCCTCGCACTCGGCCAGCCGGCCCAGGAAACGGGGCAGCCGCTCGCCATCTTCCAGGTGGCGCCAGCCCCGCCCGGCCATGGCCGCCAGCAGGTCGGGGCCGCAGGCGTCGGCGTCGTCCAGCAGGGCGTCGTACCAGCCGCCGGCCACGCGGCGCTCGGCTCCCGCCATGGCGCGCACGCAGGCGCAGAAGCCCTCGATGTCGCCGGCTCGGGCCGCCGCCTCGCCGCGGGTGCGCAGGGCCTCGGCCAGCACGGTAGCGATCGCCACATGTTCCAGACAGTAGCACAGGGAGGCGAGCACCTCGCCCGGCAGCTCGGGCAGCCGAGCGGCCAGGCGGGCCTGGTCGTCGGCCTCCATGCGCACCGCGAAGTCCGCCAGCCCCTGCAGCCCCAGCGCCTGCCAGTCGAAGCCCTGCTGGCCGCTCAGGTAGGCCTCCGCCGGCTCCAGGTGCTCGCTGGCGGGGCGACCCAGGTCGAGGCTCGCCCGGGCGTGCAGCACGGCCTGGAAGGGCAGCGAGGGAGTGAAGGCCAGCGGGTTGTCCTGCATCAGGTTGTCCACCGCCTCGCCATCCTCGCGGCCGACGTTTTCCACGCTGCGTCCCAGGGTCTCGAGCAGGCGCTGGAGGAAGGCATCCCGGGGTGCGGGGCTCAGCTGGCCCTGCTCATCCAGCGGCAGCGCCAGGAACCAGATGACCGGCTCGGGCATGTCGCCCAGGCGGAACACCAGCCCCAGGCGCGCCTGCCCCTGCCAGGGGGACGGCCAGGGCGCCTCGCCGGCCTCGAAGGCCGCCAGGGTCGCGAGCTCGCAGGGCTCGACGCGGCGCCCCAGATGGTAGAGGCGCACCTCGGCGCCGCTGCGCACGAAGAAGTCATGAAGGGTATGGATGGGTTGCATGCTCTCTCCCGTCATCGAACCGTGCACTCTACCTTGGCGGCCTGCCGCTGTCAGCAGCCGAGCGCAGCGGGAGACAGGGCCCTGGTCAATTCTTGATCGATCTCTGCCAGCCCCCATGAGCCGTGGCTCCGCGTCGCCTTTCCAGAGATTATCCACAGCCCCGTTCAGGAAAACTGTGAACTGTGCTCAGGCCGTCCCGGAAGAGGTGCCGGGTGTGGACAACCCTGTGGGGTAGCCAGGGGAGGGGGATCATAAGGATAATGGCGAGCACACATGACCGAGGTATTTCCCATGAGCGTTCATCAGGAGCTGGCGGCCGCCCTGCGCGAGCTGGAGGCCACCATGCGGGCCACCGGGCAGTGGCGCATGGAGCCCCCGGAGCCCGCGGCCTTTGCCAGCATCGAGCCCTTCTGTGCCGACACCATGTCGCTGGCCCAGTGGCTGCGCTTCGTCTTCATCGTGCGCCTGGAGGCGCTGGTGGAGGCCCGTGCGCCGATGCCGGCGAAGTGCGAGGTGGCCCCCGCCGTGGAGGCCTGGCTGGCCGAGTCCGGGGCCGGGGCCAGCGAGCGGCAGATGATCAGCCAGGCGGTGGCGCAGATCGACCGGCTGGTCACCGAGGGCTGAGCCGGCGCGATGCCCTTCCCGACCAACGCAGGAGGCCCGCCATTGGCGGGCCTCCTGCATTTCGCGTGAGTGGCGCGGGGCGATCAGAAGCGGTAGCTGAGACCGCCCATGATGACCCAGGGGTCGATCTTGACACTGCCGACGTCCACGCCTTCGACCTTGGCGTCAGAGTCGATGTCGATATACCAGGCGGCGGCGTTGAGCGCCCAGTTGTCGTTGATCAGCAGGTCGACGCCCACCTGGCCGGCGGCACCCCAGGAGTCGTCGAGATCCAGATCGAGTGCGGTGCCATCAGCGAGAGCAACTTCTTCGCTCGAGAAGCGGGTGTAGTTGACGCCCACGCCGACGTAGGGCTGCACGCTGGCCGCGGTGCCGCCCAGCGGGTAGTACTGCACGGTCAGGGTCGGCGGCAGATGCTTGGTGGAGCCGGAGGCCGCACCGTCACCCAGGGTGAAACTGTGCTTGAACTGTTCTGCGGCCAGCAGCTCCACGCCGATCTTGTCGTGGAAGCGATAGCCCAGGGTAAAGGCGAAGCGGGTATCGTCATCAACGTCGGTACCTACGATGGCGCCATCACCCAGCAGTGGGCTGAGGTCAAGATCACCGTTATCACTCTTGGGCGCCACCTTGGCCACGCCCAGGCGGGTAAAGAAGTCGCCGGCGCCGTAGGCCAGGGCCTGAGTGCTGGTGGTGAAGGCGGCGGCGGCCAGGCCGGCGGCCAGCAGGGTGGGGAGGTGCTTGCGCATGGGGCGGCTCCTTGACGTTCCGGTTTCAGCGTTGTCGTACAGGCACTCTCTGGCCTGTCAGGGTTACGGGAAGTTTAATCAGTCTCCCCGGGAACTTTCTTGACGCCGGTCAAGTGATGCTGCGTTGCACAAGGCAGGTGCCAAAAAAGACGCCGCCGGGCTGGGCCCGGCGGCGTCTCTGGTTGCCGCACGCGTCATGCCATGGACGGCATCAGAAGCGCAGGGTCACACCGCCGCCGATGGTCATCGGGTCCATCTTGGCGGTGCCGACGCGCTCGCCGTCCACGGAGATGCGCGAATCCACGTCGGCGTAGTTGGCGAAGCCGTTGAGCATCAGGTTCTCGGTGATGGCGAGGTCCACGCCCACCTGGCCCACGGCGCCATAGCTGCGGCGGGCGTCGACGCCTTCCGGCTCGCCGGAGAAGCGGGTGTAGTTGAGGCCGGCGCCCACATAGGGCTGGACGCGGGAGTCCATGCCGCCCAGGGGGTAGTAGTTGACCAGCAGGTTGACCGGCATCCGGTCGATGCTGCCGGCAAAGCCATCACCCGCGATCTCATGCTCGATCTTCTCGGAGCTGTTCAGCTCCACGCCGATGTTGTCGTGGAACAGGTAGCCGGCACCGAAGGTGAAGCCGGTCTCGCCGCTGCTGACCCCGTCGGCGGCGCCGTTGTCGGAGCGGGTGTCGGACTTGGCGAAGCCGCCGCGTACGAAGGTGTCGCCGGCGCTGTAGGCCAAGGCGGCCTGGCTGGCGAAGGCGCAGCTGGCGGCGATGGCGGCGGCGGTGATCAGTCGAGTGGTACGCATGGTCAGGGATCCTCCTGTTGCTTCACGCTAGGGCCGGGCCGGAATGTCCGGTGGCCTATGACAAAGGTATTATAGGAAACAGTGTTTCCAAATGTCCCGTAGCAAGTCGTCAAGAATTGTGAAAATCGTTATCACGCAGCAGGGGCGGGGGCTGAAGGAGAAGAGAGGGAGTCGTCGAGAGGGGCGCTGCAGTAGGAACTGTGGCGATGTGGCATTCGTGATTCGCGCATCGGCGGCAAATCGTCTTGACTGATGGGAGGCCGCTCGGGAGGAACAGTCATGCCTATTGTACTGGGTGTCGGACAGGCCCGCTGGGAGCCCTGGCTCTCACTGCTGGGGGCGGCAGGGCTGGCGGTCTGGCTGCTGCTGCAGCCGGCATTGATCCAGGGACTGCCATTCATGCTGAGGCTGCCGGCCGTGGTGCTCGGCGTCTGGGCCCTGGGCGCCGGCTTCCTGCGCCCGCTAGTGCCGCTGGCGCCTCGGCGCTGGCCGCATCGGGCCACCTCGCCGCCCTGGAACCTGGTCGCCCTTGGCCTTTTCTCCCTGCTGCTGCTGGCCCGGTCGCTGCCTGGCTGATCGCCGGGCAAGACGACGTTGCCAGCGTCGTCGTCATGAAGCAGGAAGCCGCCCCTCGGGGCGGCTTCCTGCGTCAGTGCGAGCGGGGCGGGACGATGCCCGCCCGGTCGGTCACGCCTGGTCGAAGGTGTCGAAGTCGGCGGTGATGGCGTCCGTCGGCGCTTCGGTGGCCAGGCTCGCCGCCACGATGGCGAGGTAGGCGAGGACCACGCCGGGCACGATCTCGTAGAGGTCGAAGAGCCCGCCGGAGAGCTCGGCCCACACCACCACGGTGACGCCGCCCACCACGATGCCGGCCAGGGCGCCCCACTTGTTCATGCGGCGCCAGTAGAGCGACATGATCAGCGCCGGGCCGAAGGCGGCGCCGAAGCCGGCCCAGGCGTAGGCGACCAGGTCGAGCACGGTGGCATCGGGGTTGAGCGCCAGCAGGTAGGCCACCACGGCGATGGCGATCACCGCGAAGCGGCCGACCCACACCAGTTCGGTCTGGCTGGCATCCTTGCGGAAGATCGCCTTGTAGAAGTCATCGGTCAGCGCCGAGGAGGAGACCAGCAGCTGGGAGTCGGCGGTGGACATGATGGCGGCCAGGATGGCGGCCAGCAGGATGCCGGCGATCACCGGGTGGAAGCTCAGGTTGACCATCACCATGAACACCGTCTCGCCGTCGGCCAGGTCGCGCTGCACGAAGCCCACGCCGAGCAGGCCCACGGCGACGGAGCTGATCAGGGCGATGGCGGTCCAGCTCACCGCGATGCGGCGGGCGGCGGGGATGTCGCGGTCGCTGCGGATGGCGGCGAAGCGCGCCAGGATGTGAGGCTGGCCGAAGTAACCCAGGCCCCAGGCCAGGGAGCTGACGATGCCGATGACCGACAGGGCCTCGCCGGTGGAGGCATCCCGGAACCAGGCGAGCATGTAGTCGCTCTCGGCGGCGAGTGCCGCGCCGGCGCCGCTCGCGCCGCCCAGGTCGCTGAAGGCGATGATCGGCACGATGGCGAGCGCCGCCGCCATCATCAGGCCCTGGATCAGGTCGGTCCAGGAGACCGCCAGGAAGCCACCGATGAAGGTGTACATGATGATGGTCAGGGTGCCGATGGTGACGGCGATGCGGTAGTCGAAGCCGAACACGGTCTCGAACAAGCGGCCGCCGGCCACCAGGCCCGAGCTGGTGTAGAAGAGGAAGAACATCAGGATGAAGATCGCCGAGATCACCCGCAGCAGGTGCGACTTGTCCTGGAAGCGGTTGGCGAAGTACTCCGGCAGGGTCAGGGCGTCGCTGACCTTGAAGCTGTAGAGGCGCAGGCGCTTCGCCACGATCAGCCAGTTCAGCCAGGTGCCGATCAGCAGGCCCACGGCGATCCAGCTGGCCGAGATGCCGCTGACATAGGCCGCGCCGGGCAGGCCCAGCAGCAGCCAGCCGGACATGTCCGAGGCGCCGGCGGAGATCGCCGAGGTCCAGGGGCCGAGCGAGCGGCCGCCGAGGATGTAGTCGGAGAGGTTGGTGGTGCGCTTGTAGGCGACGATGCCGATGCCAAGCATCAGCGCCAGGTACACCACGAAGGTGAGGCCGATGGCCATGTTGTTCTGAACCATGAGGGGTTTCCTTCCGTTTATTGTCGTTACTGACGAGCGGGGCTCACTCGTCTCCCAGCGCGAGCAGTGACGCGTTGCCACCCAGGGCGGCGGTATTGACGGTCACCGTCTTTTCCGTGGCGAAGCGCAGCAGGTAGTGCGGCCCGCCGGCCTTGGGTCCGGTTCCGGAGAGGCCCTGGCCACCGAAGGGCTGTACGCCCACGACGGCTCCGATGATATTGCGGTTGACGTACACATTGCCAACGCGAATCTTCTGCGCGATCTCCTCGGCGAAGGATTCATTGCGGCTATGCACGCCGAAGGTCAGTCCGTAGCCCCGGCCGTTGATCGACTCGATCACCCGGTCGATCTCGCTGGCCCGGTAGCGCACGATGTGCAGGATCGGGCCGAACTGCTCCCGCTCCAGCGCCTCGATGCCGTCGATCTCGAAGGCCACCGGGGCGATGAAGGTGCCGTCGCCGGTCAGGGCCGGATCCAGGCGGGTCTCGGCCACCAGGCGGCCCTCGGCCTTGAGCTTCTCGATGTGCGCGGAGAGCCCGCGGCGGGCCTCCTCGTCGATCACCGGGCCCACGTCGGTGCCCAGGTCGCGAGGGTCGGCCACGCGCAGCTCGGCCATGGCGCCGTCGAGGATCTCGATGACCCGGTCGGCCACGTCCTCCTGGAGGTAGAGCACCCGCAGCGCCGAGCAGCGCTGGCCGGCGCTCTGGAAGGCGGACTGGATGACGTCGGCGACCACCTGCTCCGGCAGGGCGGTGGAGTCGACGATCATGGCGTTCATGCCGCCGGTCTCGGCGATCAGGGTGGGCAGGGCGGCGCCCTCCCGGGCGGCCAGGGCGCGGTTGATGATCTGCGCCGTGTCGGTGCCGCCGGTGAAGACCACGCCGGTGATGCGCGGATCGCCGGTCAGCACGCTGCCCACGGTGGGGCCATCGCCGGGCAGCAGCTGGACCACGTCGCGAGGCATGCCGGCCTCGTAGAGCAGCTCGATCACCCGGTGGGCGACGATGGAGGTCTGCTCGGCGGGCTTGGCCAGCACGGTGTTGCCGGCCACGGCGGCGGCCACCACCTGGCCGCAGAAGATCGCCACCGGGAAATTCCAGGGGCTGATCGCCGCGAAGACGCCCTTGCCGGAAAGCATCAGCTCGTTGGATTCGCCGGTGGGGCCGGGCAGGACGGTGGGCTGGCCGAACAGCTCCTCGGCGCGCATGGCGTAGTAGCGGCAGAAGTCCACCGCCTCCTTGATCTCGTCGACGCCGTCGGTGAGCAGCTTGCCCCCCTCCCGGGAGCAGAGCGTCATCAGCTCCGCCATGTGGGTTTCCATCAGGTCGCCCAGGCGGCGGACGATGGCGGCGCGTTCGGCCACCGGGGTGGCCTCCCAGCGCGGGAAGGCGGCCCAGGCGGCATCCACCGCGCGGGCGGCCTCGTCGGCGCTGGTCCACTGCACCGTGCCCACCTGCTTGCGGCGGTCATAGGGGCTTTTGACCGCGTGCCGGCTGGCCGGGTCATCGGGGACCTCGAAGGCCAGCAGGGGACCCACCCGGTGCTCCTTCTCCATGGTGGTGGCCATGGCCTCCATCAGCGGCTGGTACTGGCTTCGCACGTTGAGGTTCACGCCGCGGGAATTCGGCCGGCCGGGGCCGAAGATCTCCCGGGGCAGCGGGATGCGCGGGTTGGCGTAGGTAGGGTACTGGCGCAGGGTCTCGGCCGGGTGCACGCAGAGCGACGCCACCGGCACGTCGGGGTCCACTAGCTGGTGCACGAACGACGAGTTGGCGCCGTTCTCGAGCAGCCGGCGGACCAGGTAGGGGAGCAGGTCCTTGTGGGCGCCCACGGGCGCGTAGATGCGGCAGTAGGTGCCCCGGGGGGCGCGGGTCAGGGCGGCGTCGTAGAGCGCCTCGCCCATGCCGTGCAGGCGCTGGAACTCGAACGGACGAGTGGCCTCGTTGGCCAGCTCCAGGATGGTGCTGATGGTGTGGGCGTTGTGGGTGGCGAACTGCGGGAAGATGCGCCCCCGGGTGGCGTCGGAGAGCAGGAAGCGTGCGCACACCAGGTAGGCCACGTCGGTGCTGGCCTTGCGGGTGAAGACCGGGTAGCCGTCGACGCCGAGCTGCTGGGACTCCTTGATCTCGCTGTCCCAGTAGGCGCCCTTGACCAGGCGCAGGGGGATCTCGTCGCCCTGCAGGTCGGCCAGGCGGTTGAGGTAGTGGAGCACCGGCAGGGCGCGCTTGGAGTAGGCCTGCACCACCAGGCCGAAGTGGCCCCAGCCGCGGCAGGTATCGCTCTCGTAGACGGCGCGGAACACCTCCAGGGAGATCTCCAGGCGGTCGACCTCCTCGGC
>Ga0209075_1002368_pt1 | contig 16655 bp, 15 predicted proteins | sample Stecom2011_FD_187523 | JGI IMG/M metagenome (GOLD analysis project Ga0209075, IMG submission 187523) | Agricultural soil microbial communities from Utah to study Nitrogen management - Steer compost 2011 (SPAdes) (version 2) | ecosystem: Environmental > Terrestrial > Soil > Agricultural land...
GAGGTTCAATTAGAACCTAAAGAAGCCCACTTTTTGGTGGGCTTTTTTTTTGGGTTATTATGAGTTCATTCTAATGAATGACTGAAAACTACAATTTGAAATTGATTTCTTTAGATAGTTTGATGGGTTCTGGCTCAACTTTCGGTGTGTAGCCAAACAAACGCATGAATTTAATGGCCATGGCCACACGATAAGGAACGTCATTATCCCAAGTGTCATCGTCTTCATGTCGTGTGATTTTCGCCAGTACTTCATCGGATTTAATGTTCAACAAGTTGTAATCGAATTTTTCTAAAGCTTCAATTTTATTGTTGTCGATCATATAATTCAAGAGTCCCCTTAAATGGTCTGGCACCACAACATCTTTAAATTCATATAGCTCACCAGTATTGTAATCAATGGCTGGATAGATGTACATTTTTGCGTTTCTTCCAAACCCTTTTCCGAAAGCTTCTAATATTCCTCCATTTAGATGGTCGTAGTACTTTTCGTCGAAAATATTGTGAATATTATAGATTCCTAAAATAACCCCTAATTTATAACCTCTCGAAATTTCGCTGAGGTAATCCACCATTTCGTAATAACGCAAATAGTTCGAAATCATAACGGTGTATCCTAAAGCACCTAAAAGCTCTGCGCGGTCAACGAAGTCTTTGTCAGAGATTCTTCCTCCAGAAGTTAAGTCACGCAAGGTCAATTCAAATACCTCACGCACATTTTTCTTTTCTACACCTTCTTCTTCATAGAATTTTTCCCTTGCGCTGTTCAACATGTCGATGTTTACCTTTGTTACAGGTCTAAATCGTCCACGCATTAAAAGAATATTCTTTTTATAAAGATTACTTGCAGGCTGAAGGACTTTTCCTGTTTGGTCAAACATTGTAGCTTCAGTAATTCCTCTTTTTACAAGATTTAAGGCTAAAATCCTATTGTCAATTTCTTCAAAATCTGGACCTTCAACATGCAGCATGTCAATTTCTATACGGTCTTTTGGAAGGTGGTGAACCAAACTATTGATAAAGTAATCCAATTCTCCTGTTGCATGGAAATAGGCTGCATAAACAAGGTTTACTCCAAGAATACCCAAAGCTTCCTGTTGTGCTCTGTTGTTTTGGTCATGCATTTTAACATGCAAAATAATATTGTTTGGCGGTGTGTCTGGCTTTACTTGAAACCGCAACCCAACCCAACCTTGACCTTGATTTGTTTTGTGATAGTTTAATGATTCCACCGTATTACAAAAAGAGAAGAAGCGTGTATGTTCTTTTCGGTGAGCCAGACTGGTAGTCACCATTTCATACTCTCTTCTCAGCATGGTGTGTAATCGTTCTTCACAAACATAGCGTTTTGCTTTTCCATAAATACTGTCAGACACTTTCATGTCGTAGGCAGAATGAGAAAAGGCAATCGTTCCTGAGCTTCCTCCAGCCCTAAAAAAGTTTGCGGCGACTTCCTGACCAGCACCAATTTCAGAAAAAGAACCATAAATGTCTGATTTAAGGTTGATTTTTAACGCTTTTTCTTCTGTTGTTAGTCTTCTACGGTCTTCCATGGATGTATTTTATATAAACAAATAAACTAAATTAAAGGCATAATTCATAGGAGACCCTTGAATAAATGTTTTTGCTGTTTATCATTTAATAAGATCCTGGGTCTTTAAAGTCAGGATTGTTTAAAAACTGTTCATCTGTAAAGGTTTTTAAGAAGGCTTTAATGAGTTGATGCTCTTGCATGTCCAGTTGTACTCCTCCTTGATGAGAGAACTCCATCATCGGGTCAATCGTTGGACTTTCTACCACTCCAAAAGAATAGTGATTCAAGACTTCATCTAGATTTGAGAATCGCCCGTCGTGCATGTATGGTGCGCTGTATTCAATGTTTCTTAGGGTTGGGACTTTAAACTTTCCTTCGTCATTTGGATTTCCTGTCACAGCCATTCTACCGACATCTGAAAATTGTGTGTCCATCCCATTATTGGAAAATAAACCTGGAATTTCTATTAATGGCCCATCGTGACAGTGCAAACAATCACCATTGGTTAAACTAAAAAATAAATCCATTCCTCCCCATTCTTCAAATGTAATTTGAGTATACAATTCTTGTTCAAAAGCGTTCAGTGGTAAGTTGTTTCTGTATTTATACATGACATCATATTTCGCCTGACCAGAAACCAATGTGCGCAAAAATTGAGCGATAGCTTTTGAAACATGCGTTGAGTCAAAATCTTTTACGCCGAAAATACGATAGAAATCAATGCTATACTGTTCAACTGCTTGAAGTTTCTGTACTGCTGCACTCCAGCTTTGGTCCATTTCTAAAGGGTCAACCACTGGATGAAGAATTTGTTCCTCTAATGTGTTGGCTCTCCCATCCCAAAAAAAAGCACTTTGCCAACCAAGGTTGACCAAAGCCATTGATTGTCGAACACCTAAATTACCATCAACACCCGTTGAAAATTGATCGGGATCAGCAAATGCATGTTCTTGTGAATGACAAGAAGCACATGATATGGTGTTGTCTCGACTGAGTCGTTTATCATAAAATAACCTCCTACCCAGTTCAACACCCTCAACACTCATGGGATTGTCTTCAGGGACGGGCATTGCTGGGAAATGGCTTGGAACTTCTAAAATATAAGGAGTAATAGATAAATCTATTTCATTCTTATTGCAGGAAACAAGCGCAAAAAGCAGTATAAGGATAGAAAAGTATTTCATTTAGTCTTTACTTAAGGCGTTTATAAAATTATCAATTATTTTTTCAGTTAACTGAATTTGGTCAGGATTTGTATGTGATGTCCTGTCTGTTTTAATGTCAATATCATGGATGTCGCCATCAAAGACTTTATATAAATCCAAATAGATGTTACTTTCATAAAGATGGTTATTCACCTTTGACCAAGTGATGTCTGTTAAAGTGAAGTTACGCAACATTTGATTGGTTCCGATATGATAAGAAAAACTTGCCAAGCTACCATCCTGTGCTGCTGTTGTATCTGCCTTACCTTCAAGCATTACAAAGATATAACCGGTATTCCATCCCCAATGCATGTCGCCAGAGTTCAATATAAACAACGGGTCGTCTGCGTCTCGAGCAGAAGGGTCTTCGTAGTTTTGTGTTGAATCAACTCCAATGTTTGCAGTGAAAGAACTAAAATTGCTATAATCACCTGGTCCTTCCCAAAGTAGTCTTTCATCATCTTCATATTTATAGATTGCTGACTCAAAAAGTTGCTGATCATTGTTTTTGAACTTCGTCATAATGATATTTAACTTGGTAAACGATATGGCGTAGCCTTCTTGAGTTGTGAAACTTTGACTAAAATCAATTGGAGTCCCTTGGTAAGTCGGAACAATGTTAACACGTGCTTTTAGCTGTGAGGTCGTAGGAGAATTGGCGTCATCTTTAGGTTTTTCTTTACAGGAATAAAGAGAACCAAAAACCATTAGCACAAAAAATAAAGTTAACTTTTTCATAGTGTTTGTTTTACAGTATCAATATAGTATTTTTTTGATTATAAATCAAAGGAAAATCTTTATGCAGAATGTGAAAGTGACAAAAGTCACCAAGAGATTTTTTCAATTCTTTCAGAAACAAGACGAATTTAATCTTAAATTAGTTGGTTCTTCTTATATTCAAAATATGCAAAAAGAAATCACAAAGCCCCTAACTATTTACAGTGCATCCGCTGGAAGTGGTAAAACCTTTTCTCTGGTCCAAAATTATTTAAAACTCACACTTGGGGAAGGCGTAGCTTCAAAAAACTTCGCGAAGATTTTGGCCATGACTTTTACCAATAAAGCAGCATGGGAAATGAAAGAACGTGTGATTCAAGCATTGGACTGGTTGGCGTATCCAAACAGGGCTGCAGAAAAGGAAAAAAAGAAAGCGGGATTGCTTTTGAAAGAAACACAAAAAACCACTGGATTAACGGCCAAAGTTATTCAGGAAAAGGCCAAAAGAACATTGTCTGAAATTTTGCATAATTACGAAGATTTTAACGTCTTGACCATAGACAAATTTAGCCTTCGCTTAATCCGGACATTTAGTCGAGATTTAGATTTACAAGAAGACTTTGAGGTAACTTTAGATCAGGATGTCTTGCTCGAACAAGTCATCGACGAATTGATGTCAAAGATTGGCAAAACAGGAGAAGAAAACATCACTAAATTGGCCTTGAATTATGCTAAAAGTAATGCAGATGAAGGCGACAAATGGAATTTCAGGAGTAGTTTGATTGAGTTCAGTAAAGTGTTGACTAAGGAAACCGATCAAGAATACATTCAGTCGCTTTTGGAAAAAGAATTCAATGAAGTGACTTATGCCAATGTTCTTTCAGACATCAAAGCTTTAAATGAAAAGCACCAAGCGGAGTGTAGTAAAGTATACAGTTATTTTGTGGACTTAAACTCAAGCATTGAAGATTACCCAGGAAAATCAAGAGGAATTTTTCCTTTGTTGAAAGAGCTGCCTTCTCGTTCTTTGTATGAAGTAAAACCACCTTCAAAAACCATTGCAAAAACCTTGTCGGGAGAAAATGTCAGCGACAATCACAATGTGGACCCTCAATTAATGGATAAAGTGAAAGCACTTTTTGTTTTGGAGAGTGATTTGGCTGAAAAACTATATACGCTCACCAAGATAAAGTCGAACTTTTATAATTTGGCTTTATTGAAATACATTTCAAAGGAACTAACCCTTTTTAAGGAGAAGAAAAACATTATTGGAATATTTGAATTCGGACAAAAGATTGCTGAGCTATTAAAAAAAGAAAACGCACCGTATATCTATGAAAGGTTAGGGAACCGATACAATCATTATTTGCTGGATGAGTTCCAAGACACCAGTAGATTACAATGGGTCAATTTAATTCCCTTGGTTCATGAGTCTATTTCTAACAATCACGAAAACCTAATTGTAGGAGATCCTAAACAAGCCATTTACCGATTTAGGAATGGCTTAGTGGAGCAATTTGTAAAGTTACCAGAGATTTATAACCCTGAAGGCGATGCCAATTTTACTCAAATTTCAGCTTACTTTAAACAAATGGGGAGGAAAATTCCCTTAGAAGAAAACTATAGATCACGTAAAAACATCGTTGAATTCAATAATGCTTTTTTTAATCGATTATTGGGTGAATTGCCTGACCATTTTGAAGCGTATTATGAAGATGTTCGTCAAACTCCCCGAGGAGATGATGGAGGATTTGTATCTATTGAATTATTGGGGAAAATGAAAGCCGAAGAACTCAAAGAAAGAGAGCATGCTTTTCTTTTGGAAAAGGTTCAACGTTGTGTAGATGATGGTTTTGACCTAGGAGATATTTGTGTACTGACAAGGGGGAAAAAAGAAGGAAGAAGGTTCGCAAAAGCTTTACTTGAAGCGGGGAAAGGATATAAAATTGTAAGTTCAGACAGTTTGATTATTTCTTCTGATGCTTCAATTGGATTGTGTGTTGACTACCTTAATTTAAGAAGAAACAGTGCCAATAAAACAACTCAAATTAAGTTTGCGACCACCTATTATCGTTTACAAAACACAGATCCTATTGTTGCGCTTATTCCATTTTGGATGAATGAAAAAGTGGGTGATTTTGACTTTGAGAGTTTTGTAAAGCAAGAGTTTGGTAGCATGGAAGCTTTGATGTTTCCGTATGAGAATTTATATGATTTAGGTGAAAGGTTTATTGCCTTAGTTGGCTTAAGCGAATTAAAAAATCCATACCTGCATCACCTTTTGGAACTGTTCCAGAATTATGATTTAAAATACGGACCAGATATTCGTGGATTTATTGAAGAATGGAACGCTAAATTGCATAAGAGCACGATTCAAATGCCAGAAAACAAAGAAGCCATTAAAATCATGACCATTCATAAGTCAAAAGGTTTAGAATTCCCCGTTGTGATTATGCCCAGTTTGAGTTGGGAAATTAAAACCCATTGGGGAACTCATTTTGTGGAAACCAATGAAGGAGAAGTGCTGTATTCTACTTTAAGCAAAGAAAATGTTCCCAATTATATGTTGGAAGCCTACACAATAGAATATAATCAATTGTTGTTGGATGAATTGAATATTCTTTACGTTGCATTTACGCGTCCTAGTGATCGATTATATATTCTTTCAGAAACACAGCAACCTTCTGCTAAAGATGGATTTTTCACTCAAATTAATCAACCTGTTGCGAAGTCAGTTGAATTATGGAATGACGATTTGATTACCGAAAGTTCAAAAGAATTCATCAAAATAGGAGAAGAAACTAAGGTCGACCGTAAAGGGAGCGAAGAAAGTACAGGTGAAAATTTCACCCCAAAAGATTTAAGTGATTTTTTATGGTTCCCTGAATTGTCTTTACAAGATGAAGAAGCACTAGAAAATGAAGTGTTCAATGAGGAACAACAATATGGAAACGCACTCCACTTGGTGCTTTCCGAGATGTCAAATGGACGTTCTGCTGATGAGATAATAGAAGATTTGCGTTTTACAGGCGAAATAGAGTCGAGGTGGGAAGATCAAATCAAACAGACTTCAAGTAAAATATATGCGCTTTTGGAAGAGCAAACTTTTGTTCGAGATGCAGAAAAAGTACTCAACGAGCAGGATATTTTAATCAGTGAAAAAGAAGTGAAACGACCAGATAAACTTTACCTTTCGGGCAATAAGGCTGTTGTCGTTGATTTCAAAACTGGGGAAGCATTGAGCAGTCATAAAGCACAAGTACACAACTATTGTAAGCAGTTGTTTGACATGGGGTTTGAAGAAAATGAAGGTTATTTACTGTATACCAAGACCATGGAGTTACAAAAGGTGAAATAGCTTAAAGATCTTCTACCAATTGCAGTAAATAGTCGCTTTCAATATAAAGTAACTCAGCAGATTCTATCATTTTTAAGACAATACCATTAACATTGGTGCTGTCATTGGCTAAAGAAGAAGCCATATTACTGGAGATTTTACGTTCGCGGATGAGGTATTCAAATCTTCCGCTCAATAACAGGTCACGCGTAGAAGCTATTTTTTTGAGGTCTTCCAGGCTATCTAGTGTCGAACTCGATTCAGGATTCCTTTTCAGGTTGTATATTTCCCTTAAAGTTTTGGCTACGAAGCTCCTCAGTTTTTCATACTCTTCTTGAATATATTCATTGTCAGAATGCAAGTATTTTTTTACGTTTTTATGTAAACCCCTCGTGTTTTTAATGATCACCACTTGATTCCTACTGGCGTCTTTTACCCTTGAAAATGCTGAAAATAAAGGAGGAGATAATGTGAATTCACTTTCCGATAAAGTGGCGTACTTAATAATTTTACCATAAATAATTTTCACTTTGGTATAATACATCTCCTCAACGTCAATGTCGTAACTGATGTCCTTGTCTTCGATGATTTGAAGAATAGGAACGTCGCTGCGTATGGCTTTGGGATCTAGATTTAATCCTTTGGCAACAATTGAAAAGGTCGTTTTCTCAAAAAGATATTTGCTCTCATCTAAAAGCGCGCGAATTGTTGATTGGGGATATTTTAGAATACTTTTGTTCAAATATCTCGCCCTTTCAAACTCTGCTTTGTTCTGACTCTTCTCGGGTAATATTTTAATTAAAAACTTAATCATAGACTTGATGAATGGAATCATTAAAATGCACCCAATGAGATTGAAAAGTGTATGAAAAATAGAAAGTTTTATAGAGAAGTTTTGTTCATTAACACCAAATATTTTTGCTATAAAATCGACGAAATCGGCAAGTTGAAAAATAAGAATTAAACATACCAAACCTGCGGAGAGTTTGAAAATTACTTGTGCCCCTGCTAGGCGTTTCCCATTGGTACTTGCGCTGATTGCTCCGATAATCATTGTTGCCACGTTTCCAATATTTGCTCCGACAACCAAGGCCAAAGCATTGAAATAGCCCAGTTGTGAGGCTTCAAGCATGGTCAAGACCAAAACAATAACAGCACTTCCTGACTGCAAAACAATGGTTAAAACAATTCCCATGAGGGCAAATAAGAACACTCCTTTATATCCTTCTTGAGCGATGCTGGTAAAGTCAAAATCATCTTTATAGGTTTCAAATCCATTTTGCATAAACTCAATCCCTAAGAAGAAAAAACCTAAACCTGCTAAGGCAAAACCAAATCCTTTAATGGCTGTTTTTTTCTGTAAAACGAATAGAATTCCGAAGGCCAACATAGGGAAGGCGAAGGAAGCGATATCCACCTTAAATCCTAAAGCAGATACCAGCCAAGCAGTGGAGGTTGTTCCTAGATTAGTTCCGAAAGCAATGGCAATTCCCGACTTTAATGAAATTAAACCTGCACTTAAAAAAGAGATGGCCACAACACTGATCAATGCACTAGATTGTAGAATGGCCGTACTTAGAAATCCAAACCCGAAACTACGACTTACACTTTTGGTCATGGTTTTGAGCATTCTTTCCATCGGACCTTGAACAAAGGCGTTAAATCCATCTTCAAGCATGATGATTCCAAAGAGAAGAATAGCAATCCCAGCAGCGATTTCACTGACCATGGGAAATGCATAAAAAACCCATGCTAAAATCAATAGCATAAAGGGGAGAATTAACTTTTTTGCTTTTATGTTGGCCAGTATATTCATCGTTTTGTAAAACAACAATATACAAATTTAACTAAGCAACAGGAAGAAAATATTTTGGAATGTGATTTTATTTTAATCGGCCTTTTACGGCATTTTCTACTGTTTCTTCTAAAGTGTAGAATTCATAAGCTATGGCCTCTTTGATTTTAGCATTGCTATATTTTGTAGTGCTGAAGGCATTATTTGCAGCAGACTTCGTAATCAAAGGTTTTGAAAAGGTGATTCCTGCCCAAAAAACAGAAAGCCTCCAAGTGATGCCCATCAACAGAGGGTGTACTTTTTTATTGGGCGGTTTTTGTCCTAGAGCATTCGCTACCAAGTCGAATACACGTTTAAACTTAGCATTTTCACCAATGCATAAAAAGCGCTCATTGAACAGGTTGCGGTTCATTAATTCCACCATGATTCGGGAAACATCTCTTGCATCTACAAACGCATTTGCACCAGGAGAATAAAACTTGAGTCCTTTGGAAACTGTTTTAAATATCTTCATTGAACTTTCTTCCCAATCTCCTGCGCCAAAGATGATCGAAGGGTTCACAATAACAACATTTAGTCCTTCATTCATACCTCTCCAAACCTCTTTTTCTGCACTGTACTTTGTAACCGAATATCCACTTGTTTCTTCGGTGAGGATCCACTTACCATTTTCATCTACTTCAACTTCGTCTGGAATATCCTTTGTTCCAACAGCAGCTGTGGAGCTAACAAAGCAAAATTTTTCTACTCCGATGTCCAAAGCGATATTCACCATGTTGGCAGTTCCGTATCGGTTAATTTCCATCATGTGTTGAAAGTCGCGCCTTGCAAAAGAAACAATCGCAGCGCAATGGTATATGATTGTATGGCCAATCATCATTTCTTCCAGTCGGGGAATGTTGAGAATGTCACATTCTATCCAATTGATTTTATTGAAATGAAGTTCTGCTTTTTCAGAAAGATAAAAATCAAAACACTTTCTAACGGTGTCAATTTTTGATTTATTACGATAAATTGCTGTAATATTATCGTGCTGTTGAGTCAACTCAATCAATAAATGACTTCCCAATAAACCTGTGCCTCCAGTTACAAATACCATAGTTCAAAAATAAGGATGTTTTTCAAAATACGATTGGTTTACTGACCAAGTTCTATTTGAGGATCCCAAAAGTGTGCTTTAAAGTTCACAATCTTGTCATCAATGACTTGTATGCCTTCTTTTTCCAAACGCTCTTGCATTGCTTCTGGTGGGTTAAAGTGCATTTTTCCTGTAAGCACACCGTTTCGGTTGACCACACGGTGGGCGGGGATGTTTTTTTCCCTATGTGAGGCATTCATTGCCCAACCCACCATACGACTAGATTTTGCTGCGCCTAATGCTTTGGCAATGGCCCCATAAGAAGTGACCCTTCCTTCGGGAATCAATCGGGTGATTTCAAAAACCCTCTGAAAAAAGTCTTTGGTTTGCTCGCTTACGGTTTCAAAATTCTTCATTAGTGAATGGTGAACTTACAGTATTTTATTTGCGCCCCTTTCTTGGTGAAAAGTTCTTCATAATGCGTTTTAATTTTCAGAATTTCTTGACTTTCTTCTGGAAGTTGATGAAGATCACCGTATAAATCCCAAGTGGAAAATAAGCAGTGGTAACCATGTTCCTCAATTTGTTCTTCTGTCGATTCGAAAAGTAAATCACTGTCTGTTTTCAAATGTACAATTCCCCCAGGTTTTAGAATTTTTCGGTAACGGTCAATGAAAGTTTTTGAAGTTAACCTTTTGTTGGGTTTGTTGGGTTGAGGATCTGAAAAAGTCAACCAGATTTCGTCGACTTCATTTTCTTCAAAATAGTAATCGATAAAATCTACTTTCGCACGCAAAAAGAATAAGTTTTTTAAGCCCGCTTCTTCCGCTTCCTTCGCACCGATATAAATTCGATTTCCTTTAATGTCTACAGCGACAAAATTTTGATTCGGATACTTTTTTGCTAATCCTACAGCGTATTCTCCCTTTCCACAGCCCAATTCTAAAACAATGGGTTGTTCATTTTTGAAGAAACGTTTATTCCAGTTTCCTTTATAATCAATTTCCTTGTTGAGCGTCTTTTCAACAGACGGTTCTAATACGTGATCCATTTTCTTGATCTCGTTGAATTTAAAAAGCTTGTTTTTAGCCATTATTTATTAACTTGGTCCTACAAAAATAGAAATCTTCTAGTTGACGTGCATGAAACGCCATTAAAATCCATAAAATCTTTACGAATTTTATTGAGTCCTTTAAATTGGGGCCTAGGACATGTATGTCGAACAATTCCTATCATTCAAACACTTTTAGAACAACAAAACGAAGTCATCATCTGCTGTGATGAAAGTCAAGAAAACTATTATCGCACTTATTTTCCTGAACTTTGGTATGTTCCGCATGAAGGCTATCCTTTTAGATTTAAGGGGAAAGGCCAATGGACTTTTGATTTGCTCGGCAACCTAAGCACACTGAATCATTATTTGGTGGAAGAAAAAAGAAGCGTAGAAGAGTGGGTAGAAAAGTTTAATCCTGACCTTATTATTTCTGATCAACGATTTGGGTTTTACTCCAAGAGGGTTAAAAGCATAATTATTTCTCATCAATTGAATCTTCCTGTTCCAGTTTGGAATTTTGTAGCCAAATTGTGGAATAAAAAGTTACTTTCTACCTTTGATGAAATATGGATTCCAGATAATGCACAACAAAAGTATTCAGGGAGTTTATCCAAGGGAAAGCATAAATGCAAGAAGTTTATAGGTACGGTTTCTCGGTTTTCATGCAAGAAAAGTGATGTAGATTCGAGGCAGCAATATGATTATTTAGGTATTGTAAGTGGACCTCCGCCTTATAATGAGCAACTTTTAAGGATGTTGATTAGAAAATTGGCCAATGCGCATAAAAACTCTGCGATTATCGTTCCAACAGAGCTGTATGAACAACACCAAAACGAGACCAAGGTGAAGTTGATTGTTTCACCATGCCACAGTGAATTTTTTCGATTGTTGAATGAAAGTAAAGTGGTAGTAAGTCGATCAGGGTATTCTACCTTAATGGACTTGATTGAAACAGGAAATGAAAGTATATTAATTCCTACGCCTGGTCAGGTAGAACAAGTTTATTTGTCCAGATTACATAAAGACCATCCGAAATGGCGTTTTAAAACGGAAGAAGAATTTATCAAGATGAAACTTTAGAAAAGACTACTTTTCTTTTTTCGAGCCCGCCTTTTTTGTTCTCTTTTCGTTTTTTTGATTCTTTTTTTGGCCTGTTTAGATTGTTTATCCCAATAGGCTTTTTCACGCTCCTTCTTTGCTTTTTTTGCCGCCTTTGCTGCTATTTTTTTGTCCTTGGCGCGGGCTTCTTCTGCGGCTTCAACTGTGGCGTATGTTTGTCCTGGTTTTGAACTTCCGCAAGAAGTAAATAAAATAACAGAGAAGAGATATACTATAAGTACTATGAAATTCGTTCTTTTTATCATAAATTCGTATTCAACTTTTATGTTAACAATGAACTTACGTAAAATAATCTTTTTGGCAATAGCATTTAGCTTTTTTGCATGTAACAAGAATAAGCAACACCCTGTTCCTTACTATTCTTTTAATGCAAATATAAATCTGACACTTCCTTCTTATGTTAACTTGCAAGGAGTTGGAGGATGGGCTTATGTTTCTGGAATTGGCTCTAAAGGAGTTGTGGTATACAGACAGAGTCAACAGAATTTTGTTGCTTTCGACCGTCATTCACCTGCAGAAGGAAGTCTAGATTGTGCTACAGGGTTAGAAACTGATGCAGACAATTTTTTAATTCTCAACGATCCCTGCTCTGATGCACAATTTTCATTGTATGATGGTTCCATTATCGGTGGAAATACCAAATGGGGACTACGTTCCTACATCGTGGAATACAATGGCGGTGATGTGGTGAGAATATACAATCCGTAAAAGGTTTAATTTTCTCCCTCTTTTGCTTGCTTCTTCTTTTTCATGCGAATGTTTAATATTTCAACACCAAGAGAAAAAGCAATGGCAAAATAGAGGTAACCTTTTGGAATCACACCGACTTCATTGTTAAAGACAATTGCTTCAGAAACATGAGCCGCTTCAGTAATCAATAAAAAAGCAATCAAGATTAAAAAGGCCAGCCCTAAAATCTGCATACTTGGATGCTTTTCAATGACTTCTCTGATTTTATTGGCAAAGGCAATCATCACGATAATTGAAATCAATACAGCGATAATCATCAGCACCAAAGTGTAATTGGCGTTGCTGTGCAAACCATTGGTCATTCCAACTGCAGTGAGAATGGAGTCGATTGAAAAAACCAAGTCAATAACAAGAATTTGTAAAATTACATCCTTAAAAGATTTAGGTTTTTCTTTTCTCAGTTGATGCTCAGGGTCCGATTCTAACTTCTCCATGATTTCGGTGGTACTTTTATACAATAAAAAGAGTCCACCGGCGAAAAGGATAATGCTTTGAACGTTTAATGAGAAGGAAATCCATGAGGTTTCAACCACCCAGAAAGGTGTTTTTAGTTTTGTGAGGTAAGCAACAAAAAACAAGAGCACAACCCGTTGAACCAATGCCAAAATCAATCCTAAATTGGTGGCTTTTCTGCGTTGGTTTTCAGGAAGCTTGCCCGCGCTAATTGAGATGAATAGAATGTTGTCTATTCCCAAAATAATTTCTAAGAATGTTAAGGTAAACAAAGCCATTAAGGCATCAGCGCTCAGTAAAAAGTCGAACATCTATAATTGTGTTTTAATTCAGAATAAAACTAAGTAAAGTCATGGGATTATTTTGAAAGGTATAGATGTTTTTATTGGAAAAATTTATTTTTCTAATGAGGATCGAAGTCTAGAGATATGGAATTCATGCAAAAACGTTTTCCTGTGGGCTTTGGTCCGTCATTAAAAATATGTCCTAGGTGCGCATCACAACGACCACAAACAACTTCTGTCCGAACCATGCCATAAGAAGTGTCTTCTTTGTACTTTACGCTATTGGAGTAGATGGGTTCGTAAAAAGATGGCCACCCACAAGTCGAGGCAAATTTAGCATCCGAAAGAAAAAGTGCGTTTCCACATGCCGCGCAAGAATAGGCTCCTTTTGCATCATGCACATTGTATTCTCCTGTGAAAGCAGTTTCAGTTGCTCCTTTTCTAGCTACTTCATACAATTCGGGTGACAAAACCTTTTTCCATTCTTTATTGTCTAACTTCAGAACGGTTGTATCTGTTTTAGAATAATAAGGGTTTTCAGGTTTTTCATTTTGCGCATTGCTATGAGAACAGCTGCAGAGAATAAAAACAAAGGAGGTTAATGTCAAGATCAAAGCGCTTATATTCTTCTTCATAAAATTCAGTTTTTTAGGTGCGTGTAAATAATTTCACCAGGTGCGTCGGTAAGTCCTTCTTTATAAACAGTTTTCTTTTATTAATTGTTCATTTGAATCGAACTTATACTGACTTGAGTGGCCTTGAAAAAGAGAGACGTTCATCTAAATTATTGACCTTCATTAATAAGTCAACATAAAGAGCAGTATGAGCAAGAGGAATCCTATCCCCACGCTTGCAATGGCCATTCCAATGATGGCAAATGCAACTCCTTTATATTTTTTTCGGTTCCTCTTTTTTCTAATGATTGCGATTAATCCTAAGACAAAAGCAGCGATAAGCATGAGGGCAGCCAAGCCTAATATCACAGGAAACATAAAACTAAAGTCAATCAGAATAAAACTGATCACAATGGTGGGAATTCCCAACACTGCTAGTCCAAAACTAGTTATCGAAAGCGGATCTAAGCGTCTTGTGTCTTCTTCTACCACTTCTGTGGTTGGTTCTTCATCTGGTGTAGAAGTTGAAATTTCATGCTCGTTTTGTACAAAACCTTGAGAAATTGGTGAATCTCCATACTCAGCATCTGAATCAATTGTCTTAGAATTTATAGTCGCCCTTATTTCACGATCATTCTGTGCATCAGCGTATTGGCGATTGATGTTTGTTGAGTTATCAGCGGGCTTTAAATCCTTATCTTTTGGAATGACATTGCTTGCAATTGTGGTGCATGATTCCTGTTTAGATTTCTGAATTTTATGTTTAGAAACATGCCTTGTTGTTTCTCCTTTTTCGATTTTACTCTTCGATTTATATCCATTCACAATTCTGCCAGTTGAACAAGATGTTATGATGAATAGAGTAAGAAATAGTAAGATTAAAGTTTTCATGGCGTAAGTGTGTTAATGGACAAATAAATGAAATGAATTTTGCGTTCAGTACTTTTCCAAACCTAAATGTTGTTTAAAAATAAACATAATTCACGAGGGAAAGAAATGAATAAAAATGTTATTTATTCATTATTAGTGTACTAGGACTTTTTTGATGACTGTTTTGTCTTGTTGTTTTAGGTTTAACAAATACATTCCAGGAGGTTTATTGCTCAAGTCAACTTTAATTTCGTTTTGATGATCGGTTGATTGTTTTAAAATCAATTTCCCTTGTAAGTCAAACGCAGAGATGGTCAGTTTTTGTTCTTGTGGATTGGTGATGTAAAACACACCTGACGAAGGATTTGGAAAAATGCTAATGTTGAAGTTGTTGTATTCTTTGGTGTTCCACGTACCTTCTGTACACGGCAAGTCAGATTCGTTGGTATAAAAAGACTTTAGATCGATTGCATTATCAATTAGCGCTTGAACATTTTCAAGATGATTTCCTTCTCTTGCATAAACGATTGCATAAGATTGATTTAAAGTATCACCATCCTTAAACACCCCAAGGTCCATTGAGAGTAATCCTTTTGCATTTCCAGGTGTGTTTCCCTCGCCTAATTCACTCCATTCTGAAGAATTGTTGGGATTGCCTGAGTAAACAAACTTTGTTTCATATCCATTGGGATGTAGCCAAGAATTGCCATTGGTTTGAAGTCCTTGCATCAAGTTCCACTTTTCATTTACAGATTCATTTCCTGTATAGGGAACCGAAGAAGATATGTTTTGTTGCAGGGCAACAATTCCAATAGTAGGAGGATTTAATCCATAGCCCAAAGATGTTGGACCGTATTCATCATCGTTATCGGCATTATAAAAATACAAGGTATTGGAAGTAGAATCACTGCCCATAAAGTCATCTGTTTCATTTCCCAATGCAGCTTCGATAGCGACACTATGCACAAATTCAGGGTAATCTTGTCCGCTGTAATTAATTGCTTTAATGTCTATAAAGGTTACATTGTTTAGATGATCCCAAGAACGGTATTGATAAAACATAAGGTGTAATTCAATGCCAATGGCTTGTGTATTCGTAAGCGTATGTATTTGGGCCTCGTCATTTTGAATGAGGTAGGTAGCGCAACAACCTTTTATAGAAGGAACATCGCCCTGGCTTGGGTCGTAGAAGCCATCGCCAGATCCATTGTTGATCGCTTGGTCAAAAAAGGGAGCTAAATAAAAAGACTGACCAAGGGATGGGTCACCATGAGCTGGCCAATTCATTATTTGTTCATTTTCTAGAGTTGTTAATGGGAAATCATCGGTACAATTAGGGTTTTGGTTACAATTATAATTTAAAGTGTACTGATCAATAGTAGATTGACAAATAGACCAAATCGATTTTCCCCAAAGTTCAGAATATTGCGATGAAGCATAACTAAGGGAGTCTGAAATCGGTCCGTTAAACACATCACTTCCTTGACCTGGAACTCCACCTTGACTCATGCGGATTTGTCCATTGGCATCCTTTACAGCAAACCAAAACTGCATACTTTCTAGGGCATGTACACCAGAGTGTTTAGGCACTTCATAACCTTTTTTATGATTGTCGAAGTCGTAGAAGTAGCAACCTGCATCAGAGATAAATGCTGAAACATTGTTGTGGTTGAGGTGTGTAGAGTCTAACTGACCAAAAACAAGAGGTGTTGACAATATGCAAACAAAGAAGAATTTGAATTTCATACAGTAGGTTATTGATGAATAAAATCAATTGGCCAACAGACCAACTAATCAACTAACGAAGAAATCGGCATAACCGTTGATGTTTTGATAAAAAATGATT
>Ga0209075_1002369_pt1 | contig 16654 bp, 31 predicted proteins | sample Stecom2011_FD_187523 | JGI IMG/M metagenome (GOLD analysis project Ga0209075, IMG submission 187523) | Agricultural soil microbial communities from Utah to study Nitrogen management - Steer compost 2011 (SPAdes) (version 2) | ecosystem: Environmental > Terrestrial > Soil > Agricultural land...
TATTATAATTTAAAAGTGATTTTTGAAAAAACAGTTTTCGAGAAATATGTTAAAAAACAATATTCTAAAGAGATAGAAATATTTAAGTTAAAAGAAATGTACTTGCCAATTCTAAAAAAGTATAACAAGAGTGTAAGTTATAAACATGTGGATAAAAACTTATTAGATAAAGGTGGATATTTAAAAATGATAGAACAATCTAAAAGTAAATATATGAATTTAAATGAGGAATATAGAAGTGTCAAATATATTAACGATGAAGTTTTAAACTTAAGTCAAATCTATAACGAAAGAACTTTCGCAACCAGTGATGATATTTCAACAATAATCGATGATGAAAAATATAAATATATCATGATCCCGTTTGAGTTTGATTTATTGCACAAATTGAATGAATCAAATATTTTTGAAAGTATGAAAAGAATACTTGAACAAATTCAAAGAAAAGATGAATATTATTTAATAATTCCAAAGAGTGACACAATCAATAACTATATTTGCTGGAGATTATTAATTGAACAGTTAAACCAATCTAATATAAAAATTGGGTTTATATTAACTACGTTTGAGGCGATATATGATTTTGAAAACTTCGAGTTTATTAGTTTGATTGTTATTGATTATGACGAATTTAGTAACTTTAACTATGATTTTGAGTATTTCAAAAGTGTTTTGTTACAAAATTTAAGAACAATCAAACTAATAGCAAAAGAGAAAAAGGCGGAAGTTATTATTAAATCAAATAATTTAGGTGAAGAACGTATTATAGAAAAACTAATAATTATGGGTTTTAAAACTTTTTTCTATAATGAGAATCATTATAATAACGTTAAAAACTCAGTTGTTAATTACATGTCAAGACGTGGAAAATATCGATCAAAATAAAAAGTGTGAAAAAAACATAGGAAAAACCTTGCAAAAGTAAAAAACTTAGTATATAATAAACAAGCTTATGTAAAAACAAAGCGGGCATAGATGTGGGAGGTTGCCGGCACGCGGATAGCCGTTGTCAGTGTATCGGGTTTTTCCACGGAGCAAGTTTATAAAACAATTATAGGCGGAAGGAGAATAATAATGGCAAAAAAAGATGTAATCAAAATTAGATTAAAAGCATATGATCACAGATTAATTGATCAAGCAGCAAAGAAAATAGTTGATAGTGTAGTTGGAACAGGTGCTACTGTAAATGGACCAATCCCATTACCAACAAGCAAAGAAGTGTTCACAGTTTTAAGATCACCACACGTTAATAAAGATTCACGTGAACAATTTGAAAGAAGAACTCACAAAAGATTAATTCAAATTGTTAACCCAAATCCTAAAACAATTGATACTTTAATGCATATTGACTTACCATCAGGTATTGATATTGTACTTAAAAAGTAATTTAAGATAATAAAAAAGAAGAAAGAGGTATATCATGGCCAAAGGAATCTTAGGTAGAAAAATTGGTATGACACAAATTTTCGATGAAAATGGTGTTTTAATACCAGTTACAGTTGTTGACGTTAGCGATAACGTAGTATTACAACAAAAGACTGAAGAAATAGATGGTTATGTGGCAACTCAAGTTGGTTTTGAAACTAAAAGAGAAAAACTTTCAAACAAACCAGAGTTAGGACACGTAGCAAAAGCAAATACACAACCTAAGCGCTTCGTTAGAGAAATTCGTTTTGATAACTTTGAAAACGAGTTAACCAACTTAAGCGTCGGAGATGTAATTGCACCAGATATTTTTGCAGTCGGCGATTATGTGGATGTTACAGGAACATCAAAAGGTAAAGGTTTTCAAGGTGTTATTAAAAGACATAACCAAAGAACAGGTCCTCAAACTCACGGTTCGAGATTTCACCGTAGACCAGGTTCAATGGGTGCTGTAAAAGGTAACATTAAAGGTAAGAAATTACCAGGACAAATGGGAAATGTAAAAACAACAGTTCAAAACTTAGTTATTGCTGGTGTTGACACAGAAAATCAAGTTATATTAATTAGCGGAAGTGTGCCTGGACCTAAAAAAGGTTTAGTAGTAATTAAATCTGCTGTTAAGAAAGTTAAATAAGGAGGAAGAATATGCCAAAGTTAAATGTTTTAAATCAAGCAGGAGAAAAAGTTGGAAATATTGAACTTTCAGATCATGTTTTTGGTATTACTCCTCACCAACAAGCACTATTTGATGTAGCAACAGCTCAAAGAGCAGCGCAACGTCAAGGAACAAGTGCAGTGAAGAATCGTTCTGAAGTTCGCGGTGGTGGAAAAAAACCATGGCGTCAAAAAGGAACTGGTCGTGCAAGACAAGGTTCAATTAGATCACCGCAATGGCGTGGTGGTGGAGTGGTTTTTGGACCACAACCAAATAGAAACTATAATGTTAAGCTAAACAAAAAGGTAAGAAACTTGGCTTTTAGATCAGCTTTATCATTATTCATGCAAAATGAAAAATTAGTTGTATTAGATGACTTAGTTATTGAAAACGGAAAAACAAAAGATTTCCAAGCAGTTTTAAATAATTTGAAATTAGAAGGAAAAACATTGTTCGTTGGAAAAGAATTAGTTGAAACAAATGTAAGAGCAGGAAGAAACATTCCAGTTGTTAGTTTTGCTACTACAAATCATTTAAGTGTCTTAGACATTTTAAATAGTCACAATCTAGTATTTACTAAAGATGCAATTAATGCAATCGAGGAGGCACTAGGCAATGAGTAAAATGAATCGTTATTATGAAATTATTCAATCACCGATCATTACAGAGCAAACAATGAATTTAATTGATGACTTTAATCGTTATACATTTAAAGTTGCTAAAGATGCGAATAAAATTGAAATCAAAAATGCTATAGAAGCAATATTTGAGGTTAATGTTGTTAAGGTAAATACAATGATAGTAAAACCTAAGTTCAAAAGAATGGGACAACATGAAGGATATACAGCGGCTTATAAAAAAGCAGTTGTAGAATTAGTCGAAGGCCAAACAATTGAAGCCTTCAATGTATAATTTGTGAAATAATATAGGAGGTTTTTAACATGGCGGTTAAAAAATATAAACCAACGTCAAATGCTCGTCGTAATATGAGCGGATTAACATTCGAAGAAATTACAACATCTACTCCTGAAAAATCACTACTTGCGCCAATTACTCGTACAGGTGGCCGTAACAACACTGGTAGAACAACAGTTCGTCATATTGGTGGCGGTGCTAAGAGAAAATATCGCTTAATCGATTTTAAAAGAAATAAAGATAATATCGAAGGTAGAGTAGCAACAATTGAATACGATCCAAATCGTAGTGCATTTATTGCTTTAATTAATTATGTAGATGGAGAAAAAAGATATATCATTGCACCAAAAGGATTAAATGTTGGTGACAAAATTTATTCAGGTACTGATGTAGATATTAAAGTAGGTAATGCATTACCACTAAGAAATATTCCGGTAGGTACAACAGTTCACAACGTTGAACTTAAACCAGGTAAAGGTGGACAACTTGCAAGAAGTGCAGGAACATCAGCCCAAATTTTAGGACGTGAAGAAAAATACGTTTTAGTTAGATTACAATCAGGTGAAGTTCGTAAGATTTTAGGAACTTGCCGTGCAACAGTCGGTCAAGTAGGAAATGAATCTTGGGAATTAATCAACTGGGGTAAAGCAGGACGTGTACGTCATTTAGGAATTAGACCAACAGTTAGAGGTTCAGCGATGAACCCGGTAGACCACCCACACGGTGGTGGTGAAGGTAGAACGCCAATCGGTCGTGTGTCACCAATGACACCATGGGGCAAAAAAGCTCGTGGTATTAAGACACGTGATACTAAGAAAGCGTCTAATGATTTAATAATTCGTCGCCGTACGAAATAATTAGGAGGAAAACATGGCACGTTCAGTTAAAAAAGGACCATTTTGTGATCTACACTTATTAAATAAGGTTAGAGAACAAAATAAAGCAAACGAGAAAAAAGTGATCCAAACATGGTCACGCCGTTCAACGATTTTCCCTGATTTCGTTGGGCACACAGTAGCAGTTCATAATGGTAAGGAACATGTTCCAGTTTATATTACAGAAGATATGGTTGGACATAAGTTTGGTGAGTTTGCACCAACAAGAACTTACCGTGGACATGGTAAAGAAGATAAAAAGGGTCGCGACAAAAAAGCGGGCTTTTAATTAGGAGGAGAATATAAATGGAAGTTAAAGCAATACATAAAACAGCAAGAATTGCTCCTCGTAAAGCTCGTCTAGTTATCGATTTAATTAGAGGAAAAGACATTAAAGAAGCACAAGCTATTTTAATGTTTACACCAAAAGGAGCATCACCGCTTATTTTAAAAGTTTTAAATAGTGCGGTAGCAAATGCTGAACACAATAATGGAATGGATAGAGAAAATCTATTTGTAAAAGAAGCTTACGTGAGTGAAGGTATCACAATGAAAAGAATGTTACCTAGAGCTCAAGGTAGAGCAGATGTGATTTCAAAAAGAACAAGCCATATAACAGTAGTTGTGGCTGAAAGAGAAATGGGTGGTGAATAAAGATGGGTCAAAAAGTTAATCCAATAGGACTACGTGTTGGTGTTATTAGAGATTGGGATTCAAAATGGTATGCTGATCCTAAACAAGTTCCAGCACTTGTAAAAGAAGACGCACAAATTCGCGAACTATTAAATAAAAAGTATGCAAACGCAGCTGTTTCTCATATTGAAATCGAAAGATTAAAAGGTGCTAAGGGTACTGATAGAGTTAAAATTACTCTTCATTCTGCAAAACCAGGGGTAGTAATTGGTCGCGAGGCACAAATTTTAAAAGAAACTATTGCAGAACTAGAAAAATTAACTAAAAAAGAAATTGTTTTAAATGTTGTTGAAGTAAGAAAACCTGAAGTAGTTGCGACGTTAGTTGCACAAAACATTGCAGAACAATTAGAAAACCGTGCTTCATTTAGAAGAGCACAAAAAATCGCTATTCAAAGAGCATTACGCTCAGGAGCAAAAGGTATTAAAACATCTGTATCAGGTCGTTTAGGCGGAGCAGAAATGGCTCGTACAGAAGGTTATTCAGAAGGACAAGTTCCTCTACATACGATTAGAGCAGACGTTGAGTTTGCAATCGCTGAAGCACATACAACTTATGGAATCTTAGGTGTTAAGGTTTGGATTTATCATGGTGAAGTTTTACCAGGTCAAAATCATGACGAAATAAGAAAACAAAGACAAAGTGCACCAGCCCAATCAGAAAGAAGAAGACGTCCAGCAAGAAGAAGAAGATCAAATGATGGTAAAGGAGGGAACTAATTATGTTAATGCCAAAAAGAACAAAGTTCCGTCGTCCTCATCGCGTAAGTTATGAAGGAAAAGCTAAAGGAAAAAACCAAGTTCAAAATGGTGACTATGCTTTAGTAGCACTAGAGGGGGCTTGGATTACAAATAGACAAATCGAAGCAGCTCGTATTGCTATGACAAGACATATGCGTCGTGTTGGTAAAGTATGGATTAATATTTTCCCACACTTATCTTTAACAAAAAAACCACTAGAAGTCCGTATGGGTTCTGGTAAGGGTGCCCCAGATAGTTGGGTTGCAGTTGTTAAAGAAGGTAAAGTTATGTTTGAAATTGGTCAAGTTTCTGAAGGAGTAGCTAGAGAAGCTTTAAGACTTGCTGCCCATAAATTACCAATTAAAACAAAAATAGTAACAAGAGGTGAGCACAATGAAAGCAAATGATATTAGAAAATTAACAACTCCAGAATTAGAAGCTAGAGTTACTGAATTAAAAGAAGAATTATTTAATTTACGCTTTCAGCTCGCAGTCGGTCAATTAGAAAATACTGCAAGAATTAAAACAGTCAAAAGAACAATCGCTCAAATGTTAACCATTATGGGCGAACGAGTTGAATAAAGGAGGAAAAAGGTATGGAAAGAAACAAAAGAAAAGTTTATACAGGCTTTGTAACATCAGATAAAAGAGATAAAACAATTACAGTTGAAATTACAAATTACCGTAAATCACCTTTATATGGAAAACTCGTAAAGGTAAGTAAAAAAATCCATGTTCATGATGAAAATAATGAAGCAGGTATTGGTGATCGCGTAAGAGTAATGGAAACTCGTCCATTATCAAAACAAAAAAGATTCCGTTTAATGGAAATATTAGAAAAATCAGATTTAGCGTAGGAAGGAGAACTATCAATGATTCAAAAAGAAACTAGAGTCCAAGTTGCCGATAATAGCGGCGCTAGAGAATTACAAGTAATTAAAGTTCTTGGTGGTTCAGGTCGTCGTTACGCTAATATCGGTGATATTGTAACAGCGGCTGTTAAGAAGTCAACACCAACAGGAGCAGTTAAAAAGGGTGACGTTGTTAGGGCAGTTATTGTTCGTACTAAACACGGAGTTCGTCGTGCAGATGGATCAGTTATTAAGTTCGATGAAAATGCAGCAGTCGTCATTAAAGATGATATGACCCCACGTGGAACAAGAATTTTTGGACCAGTGGCAAGAGAGTTAAGAGAAAAAAACTTTATGAGAATTTTATCTCTAGCTCCAGAAGTATTATAAGGAGGTCGCAGCTATGCAAATTAAAACTGGAGATACAGTAGCAATTATCGCAGGTCGCGATCAGTTTGTTACTGACAAAAAAGGTAATAAGTCAAGAAAAACTGGTACAGTACTACAAGTTTTTCCTAAAACAAATAAAGTATTAGTTCAAGGTGTTAATATTGTTAAAAAACACCAACGTCCATCTCAAGCAAATGAAGATGGTGGGATTATTGAAATTGAAGCACCAATTGACGCATCAAACGTAGCATTAATTGATCCTTCAACAAACCTACCAACGAGAGTTAGAATTAAAACAGAAGTTGATTCTAAAGGTAAGACTAAAAAAGTTCGTGTTGCAGTAAAAACTGGAACACCAATTGATAAATAAGGAGTTTGATTAATATGAGTAGTAGATTAAGAGTACAATTTAATGACGTTGTCAAACCCGAACTAATGAAAGAATTCAACTATAAAAGTGTTATGCAAGTACCACGCCTAGAAAAAATTGTTGTAAACATGGGTGTTGGTGAAGCAATTGGGAATTCAAGATTTTTAGATGAAGCTGTAAATGAGTTAAGAATATTAACTGGTCAACAACCAGTTGTTACAAAAGCGAAAAAATCAGTTTCTAACTTTAAATTAAGAGATGGAATGCCAATTGGAGCGAAAGTTACTTTAAGAGGAGAAAAAATGTATCACTTCTTAGATAAGTTAGTATCAGTTGCTCTACCACGTGTACGTGACTTTAGAGGAGTTTCAAACAACTCATTTGACGGACGTGGAAATTATACACTTGGTGTTAAAGAACAAATTATTTTCCCAGAAATTAGTTTAGATAAAGTAAATAGAGTTCGTGGAATGGACATTGTTATTGTTACAACGGCAGAAACTGACCAAGAAGCACATGCGCTACTTAGTCAATTAGGCATGCCGTTTAGAAAGTAGGGAAGTATTATGGCAAAAAAATCGAAAATTGTAAAAAATGAAAAACGTCGTGAAATTGTTGAACGTTATCGTGAAAAAAGAGCTGCCTTAATTGCTGCAGGTGATTACGAAGGCTTACAAAAACTGCCACGTGATGCTTCACCAACACGCGTTAGAAACCGTGATTCTATCGATGGTAGACCACGCGGTTATGTAGGTAAATTTGGTTTATCACGTGTTAAATTTCGTGAATTAGCGCATAAAGGTGAATTACCAGGCGTTAAAAAATCAAGCTGGTAATAAGGAGGAAGAAACATGGTTATGACTGATCCAATTGCGGATTTACTAACAAGAATTCGTAACGCAAATCATATGCGTCACGAAACAGTCGAGATTCCTGCTTCTAGAGTTAAATCAGATATTTTAGAAGTATTTAAAAAAGAAGGATTTATTCTTGACTATAAAGTAGTAGATGCCGGAGTAGCAAGCAAAATAGTAGTAAAATTAAAATATACAAATAATAATGAACGTGTAATCAAAGGATTAAAAAGGATATCGAAACCAGGTCTTCGCGTTTATGCAAAAGTGGAAGAATTACCACGTGTATTAAACGGTTTAGGTGTTGCGGTTATCTCAACATCAAATGGTGTTATGACAGACAAAGATGCAAGATTAGCCAAAGTTGGCGGCGAAGTCTTAGCTTATATTTGGTAATAAAAGGAGGAAATTATGAGTCGTATAGGTAATAAAGTGATTCAAGTCCCTGCTGGTGTTACTGTTAATATAGGTGAAGCAAACTTTGTAACAGTTAAAGGACCTAAAGGAGAACTTGAATTCAAGTTTAATGAAAACTTAGATATTAAATTAGAAGGTAATGAAATTAGTATTTCAAGACCGAATAACGAAATTTTTACTCGTAAAATTCATGGAACAACTCGTTCCCTATTAGCAAATATGGTACAAGGTGTTCATGAAGGATATAGTAAAAAGTTAGAAATTCACGGAGTTGGTTATCGTGCTAACTTAGAAGGGAAAAATTTAAACTTAAGTTTAGGTTTTTCACACCCAGTTATTTTAGAAATCCCAGAAGGATTAACAGTTGAAGTACCTAAAAACACAGAAATTACTGTTTCAGGTTATGATAAACAAGCTGTGGGTGAATTTGCAGCTAAAATTAGAGCTTTCCGTAAACCAGAGCCTTATCTTGGAAAAGGTATTCGTTATGTTGATGAATATGTTCCACGTAAAGCCGGTAAGACAGCTAAGTAGGAGGGAATATAGATGATAAAACAAATTAGAAAAAATGAAAACAGAAAAAAACGTCATTTCCGTATCCGCCAAATTGTTAAAGGAACAGCTGATCGTCCAAGATTATCAGTATTCCGTTCAAATAAAGCAATTTATGTGCAATTAATTGATGATGTTGCACAAAAAACATTACTTAGCGCACGCACACAAGAATTAGGATTTAAAAATTCTAATGTTGAAAGTGCAAAAGCTTTAGGTAAATTAATTGCTGAAAAAGCACTTAAAAAAGATATTAAAAATGTTGTATTCGACCGTGGTGGATATTTATATCATGGTAAAGTTAAAGCATTAGCTGAAGCAGCTCGTGAAGCTGGACTACAATTTTAAGAAAGGAGAATATAAATTATGGCTGACGTAAGAAAAAATTTCGATCAACAAGAAGAACAAAATCCTTTTGAAGAACGTGTTGTCGCGATTAATCGTGTAACAAAAGTAGTAAAAGGTGGGCGTCGTTTTAAATTCTCTGCACTTGTAGTTGTAGGTAATAAAGCGGGTCAAGTCGGTTTTGGCACAGGTAAAGCACAAGAAGTACCTGATGCAATTAAAAAAGCGATTGAAAATGCAAAAACAAATTTAATTACAGTTCCACTAGTTGGAACTACAATCCCACACGAAGTAGTGGGTAACTATGGAGCAGGAAAAGTATTTTTCCGCCCTGCATCTGAAGGTACCGGTATTGTTGCTGGTGGTGCTGTTCGTTCAATTTTTGAATTAGCAGGAATTACTGACGTACTTTCAAAATCATTAGGTTCAAGAACACCAATTAACATGGTAAGAGCAACTTTTGCAGGATTAAAAGAATTAAGAACTATTGAAGAGGTAGCTAAACTTCGTGGTCTTTCAGTATCGGAGATAAGATAATATGAAAGTAAAAATCACATTAACAAGAAGTTTAATTGGTCGTAAGTTCGATCAAGTAAGAACAGCACACGCATTAGGATTAAGAAAAATTAATCAAGTTGTAGAACATGAAAAGAATGATGCTATTTTAGGAATGATTAATAAAATTAGTCATTTAGTTAAAATAGAAGAAGTTTAAGGAGGAGACATTTATGTTAAATCAATTAAAACCAGTTGAAGGTGCAAGAAAAGAACGTAAACGTCTCGGCCGTGGTATCGGAAGCGGTACTGGAAAAACAGCCGGTAAAGGTCATAAAGGCCAAAAGGCACGTTCAGGTAATCAACCAAGACCAGGTTTTGAAGGTGGACAAATTCCATTTTTCCAAAGAATTCCAAAACGTGGTTTTAACAATGTAAACCGTAAAGAATATACAATTGTAAACTTAAGTGATTTAAATGTATTTGAAGACGGTGAAACAGTAACACCAGAATTGTTATTACAAAGAGGTGTTATATCAAAAGTATTATCAGGAGTTAAAATCCTTGCAAAAGGTAGTCTTGATAAAAAATTAACAGTTCAAGCACATAAATTTTCAAAAGTTGCACAAGAAGCAATCGAGAAAAATGGTGGAACAGTAGAGGTAATTTAATATGTTTAGACGTCTAGCAACAGTATTAAGTAACAAAAAAGTAATGGTTAGAGTAGCCATTACATTAGCTTTATTATTAGTGTTTAGATTTGTCAGTCACATTCCTATTCCTCTATTTAATTCATCAGCTATTAGTGATGCGATAAATCAAGAAGGAAGTTTCTTTGCTATCATCAATAACTTTACTGGTGGTGCATTAGGAAGATTTTCTGTCTTAGCACTTGGTATTTCACCATATATTACAGCATCAATTGTGATGCAGTTATTACAAATGGTTGTTCCAGCTATTAAAGAATGGGCAGACCAAGGTGAAGAAGGCAAACAAAAAGTTAACAGAATAACAAGATATTTAGCAATAATCTTAGCATTTATTCAAGGTTTAGCGTTAATTATCGGTTCAGATAGAAACGGAAGTATCTTTGTTCCAAGTATTGTTAGCCCAAATGCTTTCTTATATATTTATATGGCATTAATAGTAGCAGCAGGTACTGCATTCACTATTTGGCTTGCAGACTTAATTACAAAACATGGTGTTGGTAATGGAACATCACTATTAATTGCAATCGGTATTACATCAGCTATGCCAGCGATGTTTACAACTCTAGGTCAAACATACTTAGGTGCAGGAACATCATTTGGTAATGTAATGATTTTCGTTTCAGTAGTAGCTATTTATTTATTAATCTTGTTAGGAGTTGTATATTTACAAATTGCGACAAGAAAAATACCTATTCAATATGCAAACCGTCCTTCTGGAAGAGGTGGCAAGAGTGATTCAAACATTCCAATCAAATTAAACAGTGCAGGGGTTATACCAGTAATCTTTGCCTCAACAATTATGAGTATCCCATTAACATTTGTACAACTATTTAATAGTAATATGAGTGATAGTGGCTGGCTAGTTCAAATCTTCTCATCAGAAAAACCAATAGGTTTTGTAATATATGTATTTTTAATTGTATTATTTTCATTCTTCTATTCATTTATGTCAATAGATCCAGAAAAGATTGCAGATAATTTATCAAAATCAAATGCATATATTAAAGGGGTAAGACCTGGCGAAGATACAAAAAACTATATTGCAAGAGTATTATTCAAAGTTACAGTTATTGGAACTATTTATTTAGTAGTATTAGCAATAATTCCAATTATTGCAGTTATTGCAGGCCTACCTTCATCAATTACACTTGGTGGAACAGGGTTATTAATTATTGTAGGGGTTGCAACTGAGACAACTCAACAAGTAGAAACTGATGCCGAACAAACAACATACGGCGGAATATTCGATTAAGGCGGTAATTTAATGCGAATTATAATAATGGGGCCTCCTGGAGTAGGAAAAGGTACCCAAGCAACAATGTTACAATCACAATTTAACATTCCACACGTTTCAACAGGCGATATCTTCCGTGGCTTATTACGCACGGAAGATAGTATCGCTGATGAAGTTCGCAAGTATTTAGATCAAGGGTTATTAGTACCAGATGAATTAACAAATCGTGTTGTTGAAAAAAGATTTGAACAAGACGATGTTAAAAAAGGATTTATCTTTGATGGTTATCCAAGAAATGTTTTCCAAGCAGAAGCTTTTAGTAAGTTTTTAGAAGATAATAATTATGAAATTGATTTAGTTATTAATTTTTCAGCTTCCGATAAAGTTATTGTAGAAAGATTAAGTGGAAGAAGAGTTTGTCCTAAGTGTGGGGAGACTTATCATTTAGAAACAAACAAACCAAAAGTAGATAACTTATGTGATAATGATCAAACAGAGTTAATTCAAAGAGAAGATGATAAACCAGCAACTATTTTAAAAAGGTTAGCAATTTATCATGAACAAACTAAACCACTTGTAAATTACTATGAGAAACTTGGGGTTTTAAAAACAGTTGATGGAACTGGCAACATTGAAGATACTAACAAAGCAATTACAAAAATTATAGGTGATTTAAAGTGATTACTATTAAATCCCAAAGAGAAATAGAAATAATGAGAGAAGCTGGAGCAATTCTTGCTGAAACGCATGAAATGCTCAAAGCTCACATTAAACCAGGTATAACAACAGCGAAACTCGATAAACTTGCAGAAGAATTTATTATAAGTAAAGGTGGAAGTCCTTCATTTAAAAACTATAACGGATTTCCTGGCTCAATTTGCTCATCAATTAATGAAGTTGTTGTTCACGGTATTCCATCAAAAAAAGCAGTTTTAAAAAATGGCGATATTATATCAATTGATTTAGGTGTAAACTTTCAAGGATATCACGCAGATGCGGCAATTACTCATCCGGTGGGTAATATAAGTGAAAAAGTAAGAAAGTTACTTGAAGTAACTGAAGCATCACTATATGAAGGATTAAAGGAAGCTAAACCTGGCAATCATTTGTCAAACATATCACATCGTATTGAACAGTTTATCAAACCATATGGTTATGGTATTGTAGAAGAATTTACCGGTCATGGAATCGGTAAAAACTTACACGAAGAACCTTATGTACCAAACTTTGGAGCACCAAATGAAGGCCCAATCTTACAAGAAGGTATGACTATTTGTGTTGAACCGATGGTTAATTTAGGTACTAAAAACGTGAAAATTTTGAGGGACAATTGGACAACAGTAACAATTGATCGTAAATATAGCGCCCACTTTGAACATACAATTGTTATTACAAAAGATGGGTATGAAATATTAACAAAACTAAGGAGTGAATAAATGGCTAAAGAAGATTTAATAGAAGTTCAAGGTAAGGTTATCGAAGTATTACCAAACGCACAATTTAAAGTAGAATTAGAAAATGGGCATACAGTAAACGCCCACATATCTGGTAAAATCCGTATGTTTAAAATACGCATTTTACCTGGTGACAATGTAACGGTAGAATTGTCACCATATGATTTATCACGCGGCCGTATAACATACAGACGCAAATAAACAAGGAGGCATACATAATGAAAGTAAGATCATCCGTAAAAAAACGTAGTGAAGATGACATTATTGTCCGCAGAAAAGGACGCGTTTATGTCATCAATAAGAAAAATAGAAGACATAACCAAAGACAAGGTTAATAGGAGGAACTATGGCTAGAATAGCAGGTATAGATGTACCACGCGATAAGCGTGTGGTAATTTCATTAACATATATATATGGTATTGGAAAACAAACCGCAATCCAAGTATTAAAAGATGCTGGAGTTAGCGAAGATATTAGAGTTAAAGATTTAACAGAAGATCAATTAAATAATATACGTCAAGAAGTAGCAAAATTACAAATCGAAGGTGAATTACGTCGTGAAATTCAAATGAACGTACGTAGATTAATGGATATCGGTTCATACCGAGGAATTCGTCACCGTCGTGGGATGCCAGTAAGAGGTCAAAATACGAGAAATAATGCTCGTACAAGACGAGGCAGAAGAACTACAGCTGCACGTAAGAAGAAATAAGGAGGAATAAAACATGGCACGTAAAAGAACGACAAAACGTCGAGTAAGAAAAAATATTCCCCTAGGTATTGCACATATTCATACAACTTTTAATAATACAATTGTTACTATAACAGACTTAGAAGGAAATGCAGTATCATGGTGTTCAGCGGGAGCCTTAGGAATTAAAGGATCACGTAAATCAACTCCATTTGCAGCACAAATGTCAGCCGAAACTGCAGCGAAAGCAGCAATGGAAAATGGAATGCAAAAAGTTGAAGTAAACGTAAAAGGTCCAGGACCAGGTCGTGAAGCAGCAATTAGATCACTGCAAGCAGCAGGATTAGAAATTACTGCGATTAAGGATGTAACACCATTACCACATAACGGATGTAGACCACCAAAACGTCCTCGTGGTTAAGAATAGGAAGGGGTAACTTATGAAAGAATTAAAGTTTGAGAAGCCCAAAGTAGATGTTAAAATAATTAATGACTATAATGTGGAGTACTCAATTAGACCATTAGCAAGAGGCTTTGGGATTACTTTAGGTAACACCTTAAGAAGAGTTTTATTATCTTCTGTTCCAGGTGCAGCAATTGTTAATGTTAAAATTGATGGTATTCAACACGAATATTCTACAATTGACGGCGTATATGAAGACGTAATGGGAATTGTTTTAAATTTAAAACAAGTTGTCATTAGCGTTGATTCAAAAGAGCCAAATTTTGAACAAAAGTTAGAATTATATGTTGAAGGTCCAACAACTGTTAAAGCAGGGGACTTCAACAAAGTAACAGGGGTTAATATTATTAATCCTGATCAAGTAATCGCAACCATTACAGGTAATAATTCATTTAGTATGGAAGTTACTGTACGTCGTGGAATTGGTTATGTTAGTGCAGAAGATAACAAAGAATTTAGTTATAACCAAGTAGGAATTATCGCAATCGACGCACTTTACTCACCGGTAAAACGTGTATCATATAATGTTGATAAAATCCGTGGTGATGATGATGCATTAACATTAAATATTGAAACCGATGGATCAATTGATGGACATGATGTCCTACCGGTTGCTTCGAAAATATTAATCGACTACTTAACAACAATTGTTGAAGTAAGTGAAGAAGTAATTAATGAAGACTTTATTAAAGAAGAAGAAAAAGAACCAGTTAACGAAAAACTTGAAATGAGTATTGACAAACTTGATTTAACAGTGCGTTTATATAACAGTTTAAAAAGAGCAGGTATTACAACAGTTGCAGAAATTGTTGAAAAATCTGAAGAAGAAATTATGCGATTAAGAAGTTTAGGTAGAAAATCATTTAAAGAATTAAAAGATAAACTAATTGAACACAACTTAACATTCGCTAATTCTGTTATGAGAGACCACTTAGACGAATCCCCTGAGGAAGAAGAGGAGTAATACTATGTCATATAGCAAATTAGGAAGAAACAGTAGCCAAAGAAAAGCCTTATTACGCGACTTAGTTACAGATATTATAATTTATGAAAGAATAACAACAACCGAAGCTAAAGCGAAAGAATTAAGAAAACTAGCAGACAAAATGATTACACTTGCAAAAGATGGATCACTTGCAGCTAGAAGAAAAGCAGCTGAAATTGTTCGTTTAGAACCAGTTGATGGTGAAGAAATCAACGCCATTCAAAAATTATTTGATGTAATTGGACCACGTTATAAAGACCGTACAGGTGGATATACAAGAATTATCAAGACTGTTCCACGTCGTGGTGATGGCGCACCAATGGCAATTATTGAATTAATATAATAATCAAAATAAAAATAACGCCTCTAAAGTTTATACTTTAGGGGTTTTTATTTTTTTAATAAATAATCAATCGAGCTTACTTTGTAAATATGATTTATATATGTTAAAATTTATATGATTATAAATAAGCAGGTGAATAAAATGATATATGAAAAATTAAGTGAAGCTTTTGATTTTGTTGGAGTTATAAATAAAGAACGTTATCCTAACCATGAAAACCACGATATCTTAAAAGATGTCAGTTCAATCTTTGTTGTAGGACTAGCTTATCCTAATGTCCAACTAAAACAAGAAGAAGACCGCCTAAAAGCATCCATGTATACATATGGATATGATTATCATGATGTTATTAAAGCGTTAATGAAAGAAACATTAAATGATTATGAGCATGTAGCACTTGCTGATAATCATGAACTAAATGAAAGAAAATGTTTAGAATTAACTGGTCTTGCATATCATGCTAAAAATAACTTAATGATTAATAAGGACTACGGCAGTTTTTTCTTTATTGGTTTAGTTTTAACTAAAGAAAAATACCCGGAAGTAATTGTAGAAAACAATGACTCTTGTGGGGATTGCGATATATGTTTAAGAGCTTGTCCAGTTGGTGCATTATTTGGTGGTTATGAAATGGAAAAGTGTATGAGTTATGAAAACCAAATGAAAAAACCGATGCGTGATGAAGTGATTGATAAAAACTATTTGTTATTAGGTTGTGACATATGCCAAATAGTTTGTCCGAAAAATAGAAATATTAAACCAGCTAAAACTGAAGAGTTTAAAGTTAAACCTACAGCTTATGTATTGATTAATGATTTATTTGAATTGTCTAATAAAGAGTTTATAAATAAATATGGCAAACACGCATATACTTGGCGTGGTAAAACTATTTTAATTAGAAACGCATTAACACTACTTTTAAAACAAAAGAATACTAAATATAATGATAAGATTAGAAGAACACTTCAAGATGGTAAATACCCTGATTGGTACAAAGTAGACGCAAGTAAAATATTAAAAAGATTAGAACAATTTGAAATATAAAACAAAAACACGGATCAGATTGATATCATACCTCTAAAGTAGACAAGTTAAATAATAAAACATTTAACTTAATACTTTGGAGGTATTTTATTTATGAGCAAAATAAAAAGATTAAGCTTTGAAGAGAAAATCAAAGCATGTGAGTTATACGAT
>Ga0209075_1002370_pt1 | contig 16648 bp, 16 predicted proteins | sample Stecom2011_FD_187523 | JGI IMG/M metagenome (GOLD analysis project Ga0209075, IMG submission 187523) | Agricultural soil microbial communities from Utah to study Nitrogen management - Steer compost 2011 (SPAdes) (version 2) | ecosystem: Environmental > Terrestrial > Soil > Agricultural land...
GCTTATGCTAAAGATTTCTCATCAGAAAGTAAAGGAGGGTACAATGTAATTGGTGCTACTCTTGGTTTAGGTATGGATTTTTACTTTGTTGAAAATGTATATCTAGGTTTAGAGCTTGGACTTGGTATAAACGCTATTAACGATAGAGAGTCATCTTTCGAGCAAGTATCGCCAGGACTACCTACAGTTTCTGTTACTATGCCTAAGCAGCACGGTGAAACTTTCTTTGGTACACAAGCTTCACTACGTTTAGGATGGAGATTCTAAACTAATTAAAAGATTATTGATAGAAAAAGGAGCTTTAGGGCTCCTTTTTTATTTTAAATGTTGATAAAACATTAGTTATTTCATTGTGTTTTTTTTGATTTAACTCACGGGATTTTGTTACTTTGTATAATGATTTAAATCAAGATGTTTTTATATGAAATATAGATATATACTTCTTTTAGCACTATTACTTATCGGAGGTGCTGGATGCAAAAAAAACTTAAGTCCGGAAGAACAGTTTGAACAAGATATTATTGACATAGAAGATTATATTGAAAAAAATAATCTCAATGCTCAAAAAACAGCCTCTGGGCTTTATTATGTAATCAATAATTTAGGCACAGGAAATCATCCAAATAGTAACGATAATGTGACTGTACGTTATAAAGGTTACTTGCTTGACGGAACTGTTTTTGATCAAAGTCAAGAGGAAGGTATTACGTTTAATTTACAACAAGTAATTGAAGGATGGACAGAAGGAATTCCGAAATACAAAGAAGGTGGTAGTGGTATTTTGATAATCCCTTCGAAATTAGGATACAAAGACAAAAAACAAGGAAAAATTCCCGCCAACTCAGTATTGATTTTTGAAGTAGACTTGTTGATGATTCAGCACTAAGTATTGAAAGTGCTATTGTGTAAAAAGTATATTGGCTTATCTCAGTAGTTTTATTAATTTTGAGCCTATGTTTGAAGAAGAAAGCGAAGAAGACTGGTTAACTCCAGATTTTAGAAAGCAATTGGCACATTTTGAACAAATGTATGACCGTAAAGACTATTCCTATATTGATTCAGACCATATAGAGTTTATTCTTGACCATCTAATTGCTTTAAATCAAATTAAAAAAGCAAAATGGGCTGCTGAAAAAGCATTAGAACATTTTCCAACGAATAGTACAATACTTACACGTTATGCACAAGTATTGTCTTTTAGCGGTGATATCAATAGGGCACTTAAAATTTTATTAGAACTTGAACAGGTAGAGGCCAATAATGTGGAAATACTTCTCTCTATTGCCAATTGCTACAGTCAGTTTAGAAAGCCCAACTCAGCGATAAAATACTATAGAAAAGCATTTGACTTAACACATGGTGAGGAAAAAATAGATATCGCTATAGATTTGGCAATGGAGTATGAAAATACAGAAGATTACAACCTTGCAATTGAGGTGCTAAGAGATGCTAAAAATGAAGGTATACCCAATGATTTGTTGGTGTTTGAACTGGCACACTGCTATGAGAAAATTAATGATTTCGATAAGGCAATTCAAGCTTATTTAGATTATATAGATGAAGAACCTTATTCTTACACCACTTGGTACAATTTAGGAAATACTTACGCTAAGCAAGATAATTTTGATAAAGCCATCTGGGCGTATGAGTACGCAATAATTATTAATGATTCATTTATTCCAGCTATATATAATTTAGCAAATACTTACTTGAATCTTAATGAAATTAATAAGGCATTACATTATTTCCAGCTGTGTTTGGATTTAGACCAAGATGATCCGCTAGTTTATTGCTCAATGGGAGAGTGCTACGAGGAATTAGAAGAGTTTGAAAAAGCATACGACATGTACAGCAAAAGCTCAGAACTGCTACCTCAGATGGGCGAAGCTTGGCTAGGAAAGGGAATTATGAGCGATGAATTAGGAATTTATGAAAGAGCAATTAGAGAATTGAAAGTTGCTGTAGACTTGGATCCCACAAATAGCGAGTACTGGAATGCACTGGGTAGCGCATACGAGAATGCTGGAAAACATGAACTAGCCATCAATGCTTATGAAAAGGCAGTAAAGTACAATCCAGAAGGACAAGAAGTAATGATTAATTTCCTGACTGCTTTATCCAATTCATCTGTTGATTTATTTTTAGACTATATCGAAAAAAATAAATTTGTAACCAATAATAGTGTAATAAAACTTGTGTTGATTTACACCTCTTGGATGACAGGTGAATCACTTAAGTCCTTTCTCTATTTTGATGAATTACTTGAGGAAGACATAGCTATAGCTAAAAATTTATTTTATTACTTCCCAGTATTGGAAGATGAATTGTATTTTGTAGAAAAATTAAAAGAAGTTGACAAATAAAAACACGATGAAGAATTTTGAATTACCCTATATCCCAACACGAGAAGAAAAACCTAGAAAAGGAGGGGTGACAATGATGATGGATAAAGGTTTGAGCTTGAGAGAAGCAGAAAATTTTATTGAAGCAAATGGAGATTTTACAGATATTGTGAAGTTTGGTTTTGGTACTGCTTTTGTCACCAAGCAATTGAAAGAGAAAATTAAACTGTATAAAGAAAATAATATTCGACCTTATTTTGGCGGTACACTTTTCGAATCGTTCTATGCAAGAGGCATGTTTGATGAGTTTAGAAAGGTTATTGATGATTATGGATTAGATTTGGTTGAAGTTTCTGATGGGTCAATCAGCATCCCACATGATGAAAAATGTGAATTAATTCATACGTTAAATAAAGACGCTACTGTTTTATCTGAAGTGGGTTCAAAAGATGCAGGTATTTTTATTTCACCCAATAGATGGATAAAAATGATGACTGCTGAATTAGAAGCTGGATCTTGGAAAATTATCGCTGAAGGAAGGGAAAGTGGAAACGTAGGAGTGTTTAGACCTAATGGTACAGCTCATACTTTCTTAATCAATAAGATTATTTCTAAAATTGACCCTAACGATATTTTATGGGAAGCACCAAAGAAAAATCAACAGGTTTGGTTTATTAAACTATTCGGAGCTAATGTAAACCTTGGAAATATTGCACCAAATGAAGTAATTCCTCTAGAATGTCTTAGAATTGGATTAAGAGGAGATACATTCTTTGAGTTTTTACCTGAAGATTTTGCAGTACGATTAAAACAAGTAAGCGATGACGAGGAAAATGCGGATTTAGAAGAAGAATGATTCAAAAAAAAAGTGAAAATATAGTAAATATAGGAGTTATAGAAGGTCATAGTGGTGCCATTTATGATATTATTTACAGTAAAGATTCTCTTTTTACTTCGAGTGCAGATAAATTTGTAGTACAATGGAATGTGGATGCTTTAAAACAGGAGGAGTTTGCTGTTAAATTAAACAACTCTGCCTATAATATTGCTTTATCTGAAGCTACTCATATTCTTGCAATTGGCACTAATAACGGTGGAATACACGTTGTGGATATGGTGAAGAAAGAAGAGGTGAGGTTATTAGCTCAGCATCAATCATCGGTTTTTTCGCTCGCTCATAATTCTTTTAAAAATCATTTCTACTCAGGAGATAGAGATGGTGTTTTTTGTGTGTGGGATGATCGCACTTTTGACCTTTTATTGACTTATCCGTTGGATTGTGGTAAAATCAGAAAAATTACCCTTGATGATAAAGGTGAAATGATTGCTGTCTGCGGACAAGATGGTTACATCCGTATTTTTGAAACAGAATATTTTAATCAAATTGCATCATTTTATACCCATGAAGGGGGAGTGAATTGCGCTTTAATCGATGGAGACATTCTCTATACTGGAGGAAAAGACGCACACATTAGAAAGTGGAATTGGAAAAAAGAAGAATTAATATTAGAGGTTCCCGCACATAACTATGCCGTGTACGATTTAGTGTTTGTGAATGAAGGAGAAAAATTGGTTTCTGTGAGCTTCGATAAAACGATTAAATTATGGAATGCTAAAGATATTTCAATTATTGAAAGAGTGGAATATAAGCATGGTGGTCATCAACACGCCGTGAACCGAATCGCTAAAATTGATGAGCATAAAATAGCCACTGTAAGTGATGATAGGAAAATTATAATTTGGGAAATCAAATAGTTTTTAGTATAAAAGTAAAGCTTTAAATAAAGAGTGGTGGACGCTTCAAAATCAGAATGATAAATAAATTTATTTGTGTTGTAATTTTATAATCTTACACCTTTTTTAAATCTAGATTTAATCTTTCCTTTACATTTTATTTTGAAGCATCCACCGATAAGTTTTAAATTTTTCCTACACCTTCTCGAATCATTACAGGTTCGTCACCTGTGCAGTCAATCACTGTCGAAGCTTCAATTTTTCCTTCACCTCCGTCAATGATTACTTTTACTTTATCATCGAAACGCTCGTATATTTTATAAGGATCGATATAGTATTCAGTAATTTCATCTTCTTCATTGTATAGTGAAGCTGTAGCTAAAGGATTTCCTAATGCTTTTACAATTTCATGAACAATTTTATTGTCTGGAATACGAATTCCGACTTCTTCACGCTTTTGATTAAATAGCTTGGTTACATCGGCGGTGGCTTTCAGAATATAGGTGAATGGGCCAGGCAATGTTCTTTTCATCAATCTAAAGGTAGCTTGAGGCATATACTTAATGTATTCAGATACCTGACTTAAATTCTGACAAATGATAGAGAACTGTGTTTCTTTCAATTTTTTACCTCTAAATTTAGCGAGTTTTTCTAGGGCATCTTTGTTTTTTAAGTCACATCCTACAGCATAAACTGAATCGGTGGGATAGATGATAATTTCTCCGTTTTTAAGTTCCTTTACAATATCCTCAATAATCCTATTGTCAATATTGTCTTTATTAATTTCTATCAGCATAGATTAATACTTTTTAAATTTCAAGTAATTTAATCAAAAAAATTCAATAAATCTATGGAATGATCTTTTTTATTTCTGGTTAATTTACTTTTCAGAGCATACAACTTATTAACAAAAAAAGGGAAAAACTTAAGTAATTCCCTTTTTTCAAAAATATGTCCCGTCCTAACATAGCGTTACACAATATATAAAAAAATCTTATTTTTTCTTTTGCATTTTAGCTCTTTCTTGCTGTAATTTCTGCATTTCTTCCAAACGCTCTTGGAATTTAGATTTTTTTCGTTTTTTACCGTTTTCTTGATTCGCTTCTTTCTTCGCAGCCATCTTAGCTTTTAACTTCTCTTCATCCACAAAGAAATTCTTAATAGCAACCATTGTCAATATTGACATTAAAGTAGAAACGAAATAGTAATAACTTAATCCAGAAGCGTAATTATTGAAGAAGAAAATCATCATTATCGGGAAGATATACATGATTACTTTCATGTTTGGCATGCCCGGCTGACTAGGTTGTTGCATTTGATTTGCACTATTGAAAATAGTATATATCAAAGTCGTACCTGCCATTAATAAGGTAAATAAACTAATGTGATCTCCATATAAAGGAATGTTAAATCCAAAGTCTAAAATTGAGTCAAAACTTGAAAGGTCTTCTGCCCATAAGAAAGGCTGTTGACGCAAAGCAAATGTGCTCGGAAAGAAACGGAATACGGCAACTAAAATTGGCATTTGAATCAACATAGGAATACAACCCGCCAGTGGACTTGCACCAGATTCACGATAGAGCGTCATCATCTCCATTTGCTTTTCCATCGCTTGTTCTTTGTCTGGATACTTCGCATTGATTTCATCAATTTCAGGCTTCAAAATTCTCATTTTAGCTGATGAAGCATACATTTTCCATTGGATAGGAGTGAGCACAAGTTTGATAATCACCGTTAAAATAAGAATGACAATTCCAAAGTTTATTCCATAAGTAGCTAACCAGTTAAAAATAGGTTGAATAGCATATACGTTAATCCATCTAAATAATCCCCATCCATAGTTCAATAAATCTTCAGCGCCATTGTTATAGCTTTTTAATAGCTCATAGTCTGTAGGACCAAAATACCATTTCATTTCAAGGGCATTATCCCTATCCACAGCACCTAAGTTTATCGATGCAGCAAAAGGTTTCACATGTGTGGAGTCTCTTGGATCTGTTTTCCCGTAACTTCCCACTTTTAACAAGGTACCTTGTGGTTTGATGGTGTTGGTAGGCATGATAATAGAAGAGAAGTAACCTTGTTTAAAAGCTACCCAATCTAAATCTTTCTTAATCACTTCCTCATCATCACTTGTTTCGCTTAAATAATCATAAGAACCTTCAGTTTCTTTTAAGAAGATAGTAGCGATTCGGCGTTGTTCTGAAAGAAGTCTTTCTGATTTAAAAAAGTTCACTTCCCAATCAAGAAGAATATCCTCTTGTGCAATTGAACCATCAAAACCAATAAACTGAATCTCGTAGTTTACATGATATTCCCCTGGTACGAGGGTATAAATTTGCTCAACAGCCTTATTGTTACCAAGATTTGCTCTTAAAGCAAGGTAGTTTTCCGTTACCCTGTCTAATGTAAACACTAAATCTTTTGTTTGAACCTCACGATTATCTATTTTAAAAGAAAGTTTATTCACTGCACTTTCTTCATCAAACAAAAGAAGGGGAGTTACTTCTCCTGTTTCTCTGTTAGCAATGTAATCGGTAAATGTTTGGTGTTCTTTTAATCGAACAGACTTTACTCCACCTCCTAAATTTGTAAACGAAATTTGGATTTTGTCATTTTCTAATTGAAACTCTTCCTCTTTTACTATTTCAGGTTGTTTTGCAAGATTGTTTTGTGAAACTAAGTTTCTTAAACTGTCTAACTCTCGAAGCTCAGGTGTTAAGCTATCTTTTTCTATATCATTTGTTTGAGACTCATCACTTAAAGTAATAGATTGGTCAGATTTGCTTTTATCACCTTCATTTTTAAGGTCATTTAAAATCTTTTCTTGTTCAGCCCGCTTGGCCAACATTTCTTCTTGAGAGGGTTTATTATAGAACGTAAAAGTCGCTAATATTACACCAATTAAACCAAGACCTATTAATGTATTTCTATCCATTTATATAATTAATTACTATTGTATACTTTATTGCTTTGAATGATTTAAAACAGCTTTTATAAAACTCGTAAAAAGTGGGTGAGGAGACGCTACAGTACTCTTGTACTCAGGATGAAATTGTACCCCCACAAACCAAGGATGATCTTCGATTTCGATGACCTCTACAAAACCAGTTTCAGGATTAACCCCTGTTACTTTCATACCATGTTCCTCTAATACTTCAATGTATTTTGAATTTACCTCAAATTTATGTCGGTGACGCTCATAAATCACTTCACGATTATATGTATTATATATATTTGAGTTCGATTTGAGCTCACATCTATATTGCCCTATTCGCATTCCGCGTGGGTCAATATTCTCGAGCTTAGCTTTTTCCTCTTCCATAAAGCTAATCACTGGGTTTTTTGTGTCTTTTGAAATTTCAGCCGTATTGGCATCTTTCAATCCAATCACATTGCGTGCAAATTCAATCACTGCACATTGCATTCCTAAGGATATTCCTAAAAAAGGAATCTTCTTTTCCCGAGCATATTGCACTGCGTTTATTTTCCCTGCAATTCCACGTTCACCAAAACCAGGTGCAATTAAAATTCCTTGTAATCCTTCTAATAACTCTTCAGTTTTAGATTTATTTAAATCTTCTGCGTGTACCCATTTGATGTTGACTTCACATCTGTTGACTGTTCCTCCGTGAATAAAAGCTTCTGAGATAGATTTATAAGCATCTTTTAACTCCACATATTTACCCACAAGACCTATTGTCACTTCCGAAGTTGGGTTTTTCAAGTTATATAAAAATTCATTCCACGAGCTTAAGTCTGGAACAGATTTTCGAGATAAATTTAATTGCTTAAGCACGATTACATCCAACTCTTCATCTTGTATCATTAAAGGCACATCATAAATCGATGGCGCATCCATGGCTTCAATAACCGCTTCTGGCTCAACATTACAAAAACGAGCAAGTTTATTGCGCAATTCTAAATCTAGTTTATGTTCAGTTCTACAACATAATATATCTGGTTGAACGCCCAATTCTAAAAGTTGCTTCACCGAGTTTTGTGTAGGTTTTGTTTTAAGTTCTCCAGCAGCTTTTAAATATGGAATGAGTGTAAGGTGAATGACAATGCAATCCTCAGCTAACTCCCATCTCATTTGTCGAATGGCTTCTATATAAGGTAGAGATTCAATATCTCCAACGGTACCACCAATTTCAGTAATAATAATTTCATATCCTCCATCTTGATTTAAACTTTGGATTTTCTCCTTAATTTCATCTGTAATGTGAGGAATTACTTGGACTGTTTTTCCGTCATACTCTCCATTTCTTTCTTTATTAATTACAGCTTGATAGATTCGTCCCGTTGTGATGTTATTGTCTTTTGAGGTGGTTACGTTTAAAAACCTTTCGTAATGCCCCAAATCTAAATCTGCTTCTGTACCATCGTCAGTTACATAAGACTCTCCATGCTCATAAGGATTTAACATCCCCGAGTCAATATTAATATATGGATCTAACTTTTGAATGGTAACTTTATAACCCCTTGCTTGCAACAATTTTGCTAATGAAGCTGAGATAATCCCCTTGCCTAAAGAAGATGCAACTCCTCCAGTTACAAAAATGTATTTTGTAGAATTCGACATTTTTTATTTTTAATGTGTAACAACGGGAGACAAAGATAGTACAATATTAAGGAAGTGCACGATTCTTGTCTTTTTTTTATACGAGTTTTTAAGCTTTTCGATAAGCACCAAATATTAAGGTGATTAGAAAAGATATTATAGAGACGGATAATGAATTTGAAAAGTCGAGAATGAATCATTTCATCTGCTTGGATTTAAAGAAAAAAGGGAAGGAAACAAAAAAGGGGTAAGTTACTTACATCGCACCGCTACAACCTCTTACCCTTGCTACGTTCCCGTCCTGGGGGATTCAGAGGGAGCTGGTCGTATAAGACTTACCCCGTCGCAAAAATAATAAATTTTTCTTCTTCAGCATGAATATTTAGGAATAAAATTTTGAATTGCTGATAATACATAAAAAAGGAATTGATTTGCAGTAAGTTGAAAAAAAAGAAAAGGTTTTTGTACTTACATTGCCAAACTATTGGGTGAAGCCTCGTCAAGTTTAGCAATAGCTCGAATTCCTTCACGAATATTTGTCCAATTATCAGGATACTGCTGCAAGAGATATCTGATTTTATTTTTATTCTTTTTCACCGCATCACTAATAGCAGGTGGAGTGATAGGAGGAGTTAAAGCACTCGCTAAATTTTTATTGTTTACAACGATGTGATTTGAGATAAGTTTAAGTGCCGCTTCTTCATATCGGTCTAATAAAAATTTCACTTTATCACTTTCTTGTGTATTGATATGAGGAGAAGACATCTTCACTTGATTACTTGTCAAATGAACATGATCTTCTGTAATGCGTATATTTTGCTCAGTAAAGTTTAAGTTGTAAGCCAAGAAAATCGCATCCTTCATTATTTCTTGTAAATCAGTAAGTGCAAGCCTTTCTTTGGAAAGTTTATATACTAATTCCTGACTCACTTCAAAGGTTTTGTCAAGCTCAACCGCATATTCACTAACAAAACTTTCTAAAATGCTTTTAATTGCAGAAGAATACAATTGCTCTGTAGACTTTAAATTGTCCTTTAACTGTTTGATTTGATTCGTAGCTTGCTTATTCATCCGTTCAATTTGCAAGAGTAAATCTCTTTCCTTCATCACTCGATCATGCTCTGTTTGCAAAATAGAACATAACATGCTACTCAAAATATGTTTCTCCTGTGAACTAATCCCTTTAAAAGTCATGTTTAAGCTTTTCAAAAACACATTTGGTGAAAAGGTAATGGATACCACGTCTTTCAACTGATCAATAGGAGAAGTAAAGTAAATACGTAAAACATGTAAAGCATTTTCATCCTCAAGTGATAACTGAGTTTTATCGGATTTTACATTAGTAAACAGATCAGAATGATTATGCCATTCGTGAGTAATAGCAGTATTTCTAACACTTTGTGCTTTGACCTTCAAGTGATTTTGTAAAGGAGAGTTATCATGAGAAGTGTAAAGCTGTTTATCAAAGTCTATCCATAACGCATTCTTTTCTACAATACCAGGCAGGTAATGAGAAAGCCTCTCCAAAAGGTAGGGTATGGGATGATATGTACCAGCTAAACGCATACTTAATAACAAAAATAGAAAACTTAACTTAATTTAATAGCTTAATTACTTAATTAAATTCAATTTTCTTACTTAATGTACTTATACTGCTTAATAGATTAAAAAGTTACATGAATTAATCAAATATTTGTCATAACCAAATACTTAGTCATGGACATATTAATTTTAGAAAGAAATCAAATTGTAGCTAAAGAAATTAAAAAAGAGCTATCGATTATTAAGCAGGATGCTATAGAATTAAGTTTAACTCTATTCATTCAACTTAAGGAAATTATACTTCAGTTTATTTATAGTTTTAAAGACTATTCAATTAGTAATATTAAAAAAAGAGGACTGAAAGAGATCTTATGGGAGCGAGCTATACGATTTTTCAGACTAGAAGTCAATGAAGACAAAGATAAAGAAGGTGAAGCAGCGGAAATAAAGCGTAAAAAAGGAGGGAAGTACTGGCTTAAAAAGACAGTAAGGTTCATTCTTCTTCCAGTTTATTTCATTCTTTTGTTTCTTGAATTTCTACTCAAAAGGAAAAAAACAAAGCCAAAACCTAAGATTATAGCCAATAAATATGTAAAAAACAGCTATATAGAATAGTCACCTCTAAATCAGCGAGTTGCATTACTTTATCTAATATAATTCTTAATTGTTTGATTTAGAAATGTTAATTATTTCATATATAATGTAACCTATTAAAGGTTTGTTCGTAAGACAGATACAAAATATTATTCTAATTATGATCAACAAACATGTTATAGCGCTAAACCGACTTTTGTTAGCTCAAGAGCAATTGCTAAAGCGAGATAAGTCTATTTCTCGAATTACAAATGAGGAAGTGAATCAAATCATGAATTTTATGGGAAAGTATCCTCAACAAAAGATTAGACACGATAGATTGTTTACATGCGGATTTTCAAAAAATTAAAGGTTAGTAATAATAAAGGTTAAGTATAGTTTTGTTATTGTTTTAAGGTAGGAGAGTACAATGTTCTTCTACCTTTTTTATGTTTCATGACTAACAGCTTTATGCCAAACATCGACTGAAAAACCTAATTATCCTAAATCAATCTCTAAAAAAGTAAAGCTACTTGCATATACAGCCTTAAAGGAGCTTGGGTGTTATATTTGTAATTAACAAAAGTAAACAATTAGCTTTTTAAATAATGTTACTTTTGTGAACTAATATTTAATTTTTTACATTACATTTGTAACAAGCAATAAAAGATTATGTATTTTAACCTTTACATTTTTAATCAAACAATACAGATATGTCAATAAGCGACAGGTTACAAATGGTAATTAAAATGAATGGAATGACGAACGCTACCTTTGCTGATACCATTGGTGTGCAACGGTCGAGTATTTCTCACGTACTTTCAGGTCGTAACAAGCCGAGTATTGATTTTATTCAAAAGATATTAGAAGCTTTCCCTAAAGTTGATGCGAATTGGCTTGTAGCGGGTAGAAAAGTAGGAAGATCCCATCCAGAAGTAGAGGATTCTAAACCATCTTCTACCACAAGAGAAGAGGAGGTGATAGTGCACGATGAGGAAAGAGAGGTGTATCGATCTTCACCAAAATCAATAGTAGACAAAGACAGTGCTGCAGCTCAATCTCCTAAACAAGTGCTGAAAGTCATTATTCTATACAACGATGGCTCTTTCGAAGAGGTGTCGAATGGAATTAATTAATCACTCCGGAGCCTATAAGCTCTTGATCTTCGCTATAAAACGCACAAAATTGCCCTGGTGTAATACCTCGTTCTAATTCGTCGAATAATACGTAAGTAATATTTTTCGTACGCAATACTGTTGCTGTTTTTAAAGGCTGTCTATAGCGAACCCTAAGCTGGACTCTTATTTTCTCACCTTCTTTAAATTGATTCTTTAAGTTAACAAAGTTAAGTGTTTTGTTGTCAATCGATAAAGCCTTCCTGTTCAAGCCTAAGTGTGTACTTTCTTGTCCGCTAAATACCAAGTTGTTATCAGTGTCCACTTGAAGTACAAATGAAGGTTTTGGACGACCTCCAATATGCAGACCTTTTCTTTGTCCTACAGTGTAAAAATGAGCTCCTTGGTGAGTGGCTACTTCTAATCCATCACTTTCTTTAAATTCAAAAGGAGCTACGAGCTGCTCTATGTGGTCAAAGTCATTGGGTATTGAATGATATTCCTTTAAGGGAGTGAAGTCGTTTGGTATTTCTATCACTTTACCTTTTTTAGCTTTCAGTTGCTGTTGTAAAAATTCAGGTAGGCTTACTTTCCCTACAAAACAAAGTCCTTGCGAGTCTTTTTTATCTGCTGTAACTAAATCAAGTTCTTTTGCTATCTCTCTCACCTCTGACTTTTGAAGTTCACCTACAGGAAATAAAGACTTCAAGAGTTGATTTTGTGTAACCTGACAAAGAAAGTAGGACTGATCTTTGTTTTTATCTAATCCAGCATATAGGCTAGCGCTTCCATCTGGATTGTCTATCCTACGACAATAATGTCCTGTAGCTACATAATCAGCTCCTAATGCCAATGCTTTTTCAAGAAAAACATCAAATTTTATTTCTCTATTGCAAAGTACATCTGGATTGGGTGTTCGACCAGCTGCATATTCATCAAACATGTAGTCTACAATTCGCTCTTTGTATTCCTTGCTTAAATCTATTACTTGAAAAGGAATGCCTAGTTTATTAGCGACAAGTAAAGCGTCGTTGGAATCGTCAATCCATGGACATTCGTCAGAGAGGGTTACGGTTTCGTCATGCCAGTTACGCATGAATAAGCCAATTACTTCATATCCTTGCTTTTGTAAAAGATATGCTGCAACACTAGAATCAACTCCTCCTGATAATCCTACAACTACACGTTTCATGATTATTTTTTGTTTTTGCAAAATTAATCTATTTTTATGGATTTGAAAAATATATTTTGTAATTTACAATCGTAAACAGATTTTACATATTTAAGTTTACTTAAATTACTTTTGTAACACTTCGGAAACGTGATGTATTTACAAATGTGTATAAGCTAGAAATCCTACTACTTTTATATGAATGAGGTCAATGAGAGAAAATATTAATATATTTACAGTAATGAAAAAAGGTATACTCTTTTATTTGTTCTTTTTCTCTACACTGTCTTTTTCGCAGTGTCACGAAATTCATCTTAAAGGTAAGGTGGTTGATACTTCATTGACAAATTTTCATAAATATGAATTGATCGTTGTGAATCAAACGACGAAAAAAGCAACTCATGGTCAAGCAAATGGATATTTTTCTCTGAATGTGAATTCTGGTGACCGTGTGGGGATTTCTGTGAAGGGATATAGTCCTATTTTTATAGATGTTACGGAGTCTACAACTTGTAGTATTGATACTGTCATTTACTTATCGCCACGGGTTCAAGTTTATGACGACGTGGTTGTATATCGGATTAAATCTTTAGAAGAAATCAAGAAAGAAAGGGAAGAACTGAGTCTAAAAGAGACACGTACAGTTACTGGTATCAATGTACTTGAAAGTCCAATTACGGCATTGTATGAGCGTTTTAGCAAGTCTGCGAAGACCAAGCGTTTAATTGCTGAAATGGAGCATCAAGACAATATAAACAATGTTTTAAAAAGTTTACTTAGGGCTTATGTTTCCTATGATGTGGTGTATTTAGAGGAGGAGGAGTTTAATGATTTTATCTACTACTTAAATATAGATGAGCATTTTCTAAAAACTTCATCTGATTACGAGTTAATCTTATACATACAAAAGAATTTAGAAAATTATAAATTATTGCATCCCGAATTGTTTCTTATCGATTGATAAATGGGAATTTAAAAGCTTTAATGCAACTTTTTAATTTGTTGAAAAACTGGAGATTCTAATCTTCCTTTCTTTTTCTTCTCGGGCGTAAAACTCTACGTACTTTAGGTGGAGCATCCTTCACTTCCTTAGGAACAAATTTTCTTTTCTGTGCAAATTTTGAAGAAGATTTCCCAGTAGATGAGCTTTTTTGTCGTTTATCCTTTGGTGTAGCAATTTTTATGTCTAGCGCTCTTCCTTCAATCTCCATGCCATTGAGCGCATCGATTGCAGCCTTAACTTCTTCTATATCTTCCATTTCGACATAGCCATAACCTTTCGACTTTTTTGTCTTATTATCGTATACCACATGCGCATAAGAAACTTCACCAAATTGAGAGAAAGTAGTTCTTAAATCATCGGAGGTAATTCCAAAATCTAAATTCGCAACAAAAATATTTATCATGTCTTTTTTTTAAGGAAGATTAATCAATGTGCACACAAAGCTAAAGAAATCTATTGAATATTCTCTTGTTTTTAACGATTAAATATGGACTAATGTGAACAGAGATTGAAGCATTTTTATGTTTTAGAGAGACATAATCTCTTTAAACCGAATGGCTTGTCTTCTAGATATTTCAATTTCTACATCATTCTGCAACTTGACTTTTAGTCCTCCATTGAACCAGTTTTCAATTTTTGTAATTGCATGAATATTGATTAAGTGCTTCCGATTCGCCCTGAAAAAATCTTCAGAGGACAATCTTTCTTCGAGCGCATTGAGACTTCTTAGTATCATTGGTCTCCCATTTTCAAAATGCATTCTGACATAATTCCCTTGACTTTCAAAGAAGAAAATGTCGCCTAATAAAGGGAAGTAGCACTTTTCTCCATCTTTAATAAACACCCTATCGTTTCGTGTTAATTTCCTTTCTTCTCTTGGGTTGGATGGATGAGAAAAGAACTCTTCATCTACATCACTTTTAATTTTCTCAAACATGGCTTTCAACCTTTCAGGGTCGATAGGTTTCAATAAATAATCTAAAGCATTAATTTTAAATGCATCTAAAGCATACTCATCATAAGCGGAAGTGAAAACCACACGCGGAATCTCATCTAATTCTTTAAGCATTTCAAAGCCATCCATCTCGGGCATCTGTATATCTAAAAACACTAGGTCAGGTGCCAACTCTTTAATAGCTTTTAGACCTTCCTTGCCATTACTCGCTTCACGTACAATGGTCACTTGATCTTTAAACTCTTTTAAAAGAAGTTTTAACTCCTCTCTTGCTAATCTTTCATCATCAATCAATACTACTTTCATGCTGTTAACTGGTTTAAGTATTTTTTATTTATCCAAATAGTGGCTCTGACTCTATCATTTTCATTTCTGATATCAAAACCTGCATTGTTTTTATATAAAATCTTTAATCTTCTCTTTGTGTTTATAATTCCAATTCCTTCATTATTACTGTTGCTGTACTTTCCATCATTTTCAACTTCAAGCAATAAATTATCATCATCAAATTGAATGCGTATATCAATTTTACCGGGAGAAGAAGATACAGAGATCCCATGTTTAATCGCATTTTCAACCATACCTTGTATTATAAAAGGAGGGATGAAAACAGAGGAAATGTCCTTTAGATTATTTGTAATTTCATAATCAAGCCTTTCATCATACCTGATTTTCTCTAATTTTAAATACTCACTCACTAATTTAATTTCGTCTTGAAGTGGGATATATGTTCGTTTCCCTAATAATAACGAGCTTCTTAGCAAACTTGAAAGTGTGGTTATGGCCACCTTAGCATGTTCTGGGTCTATTTCAATTAAAGCTCTAATATTGTTTAATGAATTAAATAAAAAATGGGGGTTCAATTGATCTCTTAATGTTTTTAACTCATATTGACTCTGGTTAGTTTGAAGCTTTAAGTTATTTAGTTCTTGAATATGAGACTTCCTGAATAAATGATTTGCAATATAAACCGCAGTCCATAAAATTAGAAAAATCGAATATAGAATGATGTTTAGTAAAAATGTTCCGTTACGCAAATGTGTCCATAATGACTGTTCATCAATAAAAATAAATGAATTAATAATCGTAAAGAAAATAATCCAACCCGTCGATAAAGCAAAAATGAGTAATAATGTGTTGAGGATTAGCTTTGGCACCTTAAAGCTAAACCAATCTTTTCGAATGTATATTTCTCGAATAAAGTGTGAGGATAAAATAAAAAGTATAAAAATTTCAACTAATTGTATTACGGTATTTAAAGAATATCCGTTCTGTAAAAAGTTTGCTATACCAATTATTCCAACAATAAAACCCCAGGCCGAAAACTGTATTAGCCAATATATTAGCTTCCTCTTTATCATGTTTTAATGTTTATCAAGTGTGTAAATGTAAGTATTATTTAAGATACAAAAACTGTTACAATAATGTTAATTACTAAAAGATGCTAACAAAGCGAATGATATTTTTGAATCTTTGTAATAAGACTGTATCTTCGCACTTGAATTTTATAAAAAACTTTTTTAATATTATTTAATGCCCTATTATTTAAATTCTTTTTTCATTACGTTATGGATGCTCGCCTTAGGTACGTTCGTCAATGCACAAAATTCAGGACAAGTTGAAATAACTGCAATAGATGAAAATGGAAA
>Ga0209075_1002371_pt1 | contig 16648 bp, 16 predicted proteins | sample Stecom2011_FD_187523 | JGI IMG/M metagenome (GOLD analysis project Ga0209075, IMG submission 187523) | Agricultural soil microbial communities from Utah to study Nitrogen management - Steer compost 2011 (SPAdes) (version 2) | ecosystem: Environmental > Terrestrial > Soil > Agricultural land...
AGAAAAAAACAGAACAGGAAGCATCATGGGCGCCATTTACCTCATCCGCCACGGCCAGGCGAGCTTTGGCCAAAGCAACTACGACAAACTCTCCCCCACCGGCGAGCGCCAGGCGGTACGCCTGGGGGAATATCTCAACCAGGCCGGGATCGAGTTCGATCAGGTCTACAGCGGCACCCTGGAGCGCCAGGTGCGCACCGCGGAGCTGGCGCTGACGGCCGCCTATCCGGCGGGACTCGGCACGCAGCATGTGGCCTTCAACGAGTTCGACCATGAGGGCGTGACCCGCGCCCATGTGGTGGCCCTGGCGGAAAATGATCCGCTAGTGGCGGATTTCATCGCCAACCGCATCGACCGCTGGAAAAACTTTCAGAAGGTGTTCGAGAAGGTAGTGGCCCGCTGGGCCAGTGAACAGCACCCGGTGGAAGGCATTGAGTCTTGGTCCGAGTTCCGGGAGCGGGTCTGGAATGGCCTGCAGCATGTGATCGAGCAGGCGGGACGCTCCAAGGATATCGCCATCTTCACCTCGGGCGGGCCCATTACGGCCATTATCCACAAGGTGCTGCGTACCAGCCCGGAGGTGGCCTTTGAGATGAACTGGGCGATTGCCAACGCCTCTATCACCAAGCTGCTCTACAACGAGCAGAAGATCAGCCTGTCCTACTTCAACCATTACAGCTATTTGCAACAGGGGAAAGACCACTCCCTGGTGACCTATCGCTGACGGAATTACAACAAGGAGAATCATCCATGCACAAAGACCTGTTTCGTCTCGACGGCCAAATTGCCATCGTCACCGGTGCCAGCCGTGGGATCGGTGAAGCCGTGGCCTGGCTGCTGGCCCAACACGGCGCCCATGTGATCGTCTCCAGCCGCAAGCTGGACGGCTGCGAGGCGGTGGCCGAATCCATCCGCCAGAACGGCGGCTCCGCCGAAGCTTTCCCCTGCCATATCGGCGAGCTGGAGCAGATCCAGGCCCTGTTCAAGCATGTGCAGGACACCCATGGCCGGCTGGATATCCTGGTGAACAACGCCGCCACCAACCCCTTCTTCGGACACATCCTGGATACCGACCTCTCCGCCTTCCAGAAGACGGTGGATGTGAATATCCGCGGCTATTTCTTCATGTCCGTGGAAGCCGGCAAGATCATGCGCAAGCAAAAGAGCGGCAAGATCGTAAACGTGGCCTCCGTCAACGGCGTGATCCCAGGCCATTTCCAGGGGATCTACTCCATCACCAAGGCGGCGGTCATTTCCATGACCAAGTCCTTCGCCAAGGAATGCGCGCCCCTGGGAATTCGCGTCAATGCCCTACTGCCGGGCCTCACCGACACCAAGTTCGCCTCGGCCCTGGTCAACAACGAGGCCATTCTCAAGAAAGCCCTGGAGCATGTGCCCATGAACCGGGTCGCCATACCGGAGGAAATGGCCGGTACCGTGCTTTACCTAGTCTCCGATGCCGCCACCTACACCACCGGCGCCTGCATCAACGCCGACGGCGGCTATCTCACCGCGTAGGAGGCTCTTGTTCTACGGGGTCTATCGGGGCGGGCGGATCTGCGGGTCTGCCCCGCCAACCGATTCTAATCTTGATACCCCCCCGTCTTTGATCTGACGGTGCCCCTGATCCATAATGGCCGGGCCCCGACAAGAATAAAAACGGTACTGATCATGCGCATTTTACCCACCGTCCTGTCGCTAACTATCCTGAGCATCACCACCCTGGCCGGCTATGCCCTGATCTCAAGCCCCATTGAACCGGCCGCTTACCAGCCTTCAGCCGCACCGGAGCTGACCGGAAGGCTCAACCCCAACCAGGCCCTGATGCAGGCCGAACTGCTCGCCGCAGGCCAGATCAAAGGGCCGGAAGATGTGGATGAAGATGCCCAGGGCCGGGTCTACGCGGGCCTGGAAGATGGCCGCATTGTCCGGATCAGCGAAGGCAAAGTGGAAACCTTTGTGGAGACCGGGGGCCGCCCCCTGGGATTGGCCTTTGACCCCGCCGGCAACCTGATCGTGGCAGATGCCATCAAGGGCATGCTGAGCATTGCGCCCGACGGCACCCTGACTAGCCTGATTACCGAGGTGGATGGCGTGCCTTTCGGCTTTGCCGATGATGTGGACGTGGGCCGCGACGGTACCATCTACTTCAGCGACGCCAGCCACAAATGGGGTGTGGAAGACTACAAGAAAGACGTGATCGAAATGCGTCCCCATGGCCGCCTGATCCGGTTTGACCCGGCCACCGGCCAGGCCGAAACACTGTTACAGAATCTGTATTTTGCCAACGGGGTGGCCCTGTCCGCCGACGAGGACTTTGTACTGGTCAACGAAACCTGGGCGTACCGGGTGATGCGCTATTGGCTGAAGGGAGACCGGGCCGGACAGAGCGACGTCTTTATCGACAACCTACCCGGCTTTCCGGACGGCATCTCCCGGGGCCAACATCCGAACACCGGCGAACCGGTCTTTTGGGTTGCGCTGTTTAGCCCCCGCAACGCCCTGCTTGATGCTGCCCACCCCTATCCCTGGGTGAAAAAGCTCATGCTGGCCTTGCCAGAGTTTCTGCAACCCAAACCGGTCCGCTATGGTCTGGTGCTGGCCCTGGATGCCCAAGGCAATATCCTCACCAGTCTGCACGATCCGACCGGGCACCACCTTCATGAAGTTACGTCGGTACAGCAGGTAGGCGATCACCTCTATCTGGGCAGCCTTCACAATGACCGGATCGGCAGGCTGTCGGCCCGGGCCGCGCTGGCTCAATGAGTCAGCGCCGGCAATACTACAACTGTCGTAACATGGATTGCTTACGGTCGATCATTTTGCGGTAGGTAGCGATCAGGATGTCTTTATGGAGCCGATCCGACTGGCTTAGCTCCCGCACCCGGGCTTCGAGTTGATCCACCTCTGCAGACATCTTGTCCCGCAGTTGAACTCGCAGCAGATCCAGCTGATGTAGGTTCAAAGGTCTTTCCATCTGGCAACTTCCTTGTCCAGTGTGATTGGATGTATTTTGATCAAAAATTTAGTTTGTTGCTGTGCGCAGCCGCAAAGAATCAGAGACTGCCCCCACTACCTTCAACGGCACTGCAGTCCTTGCGATCCCGTTATCCTGCACTGATCGGATAAAATCCTTTCCGGACAAAGCGAGCAGCAGGAAATTCTTACAGCTCGAGCGCATCCCTTTCAAGCTGTCGCCATCTCGCTACCGCTTTGCCCCGGATGTACGGGTGCAATAGCGGTTGATCTGCATCAGCACCTTCACCAGGCTCGGTAGATGATGGGAGACCAGGGGCAGGCCGGTGGTCAGTAAAGAGACCGAAATCTCCCGGGCCGGATCAGCCCAGCAGAACTTGTTGATCAGGCCCACATGGCCGTAGGCGCGACCGGTCCATTGCCCCCACAGGCCCACCGGATCGCCGCCCAGCATGAACCCCGCACTGTAGCGCATGGGCAAATACAGGGAGCGATCCAGCCGTAACGAGCCATATTCATGGACCGCCCGTTGGATGGTAATGGGTTCGAACAGTTGCTGGCCCTGCCACTCGCCGCCGTTCAGCATCATCTGGAAGAAACGGCTCACCTCTTCGGCCGTGGCGTAAATGTTACCCGCCGGCACCACCGCCGCCCGCCAGCGCTGGTCGTTGGTAACTTCCGCAGCCCGTTCCATGCTGACACCCAGGGCCCGCTGCACGATGCGATTAATCGGAAAGGGCGGCTTGGGGCCGGTGAAATAGTTGCGCGCCACCCGCGGGGCATAGGCTTCATCAATGCCGTAGGTGAAATGGGTCATGCCCATTGGCTGGCGGATGTGTCGGTCGAGAAAGTTCTGGATGCTGTCGCCGGTGACTTTTTCCAGCACCCGGGCCATCACAAAGCCGCCGGTAATGGCGTGATAAGCCAGATGGGCGCCATCGGCGGCAATGGGCTTGGCCGCGCACAGCAGCCGCCAGACTTCATCAGGATTGTAGAGGGTGTCCGGCGAGACCTTGGTGGGCAGCCCCGGAATCCCCCCGCGATGGGACAGGATCTGGTGGATGGTAATATTCCGCTTGCCGTTGGCGGCGAACTCGGGCAGGTAATAGCTGACTGGATCCAGCAGGTCGATGACCCCTTGCTCCGCCAGCTTGTGCATCAGCAAGGCAGTAACCGCCTTGGAGGCTGAGAAAATACACACCGGCGTATCCGGTGTCATCAGGCGCTTTTCGTCCCACAGCCGGTCCTCCGGGCCATTACCGCTGGCATATCCCAAAGACCGGTTGAACAGGATCTGGCCCCGGCGACGCAGGCAGAAGCTGATGCCGGGCTGGGTTCCGGTCCGGTAGAGATTCTCCACCGCCTGCCAGATCTTGGCCGCACCCTTTGCCGAAATGCCGAGCTCTTCCGGCGCGACTTCCTGCTGCGGATGGGCCTGACAGACCAAATCCAGATCCGGCTCTACCGGGCTCAAATGCCACCAACGTCGTAACAACTGCTGCATATAGCTCTTTCCAGGGATGCCCCTCAGGGCCTTCTATTAGTTTTATTCTAGGGAGCCGTGCGGGCGCCTGTTTCTTGAAGCTCTGGCCCTTTTCCCGCCCATGGTTGGCTCCTTACCCTTGAGTATAGAAGATCCTGGGCAACGCAAAGCCCCGGAGACAGGGGCTTACAGAGATTTAGGGGTTACCAGGTTTGCAGCTCGGCCTGCAGAAAGCGCAGGCTTTCCATGACCCGATCGCTGTCACGGGTGGCCTTGCGCAGCAAAATCACCCCCTGGATATGGGTCACGATAAAACGGGCACCCTGTTGGGGGTCCTGCAGACGCTTCAATTCGCCCGCCTCCATAGCCCGTCGCAGGGCCTGCTCCAGCAGGCGCTCCAGTTGCATGAACGTTTCCTCCACCTGGCTACGGATGTCCTCGTCTTCGGGACCGCATTCCGCCACCGCATTCTGAAAGAAACAGCCACTGTCTCCCGACGCCATCGCCAGTCCCTGGCCCAGGTTCTTCAGGTAAGCGCTGATCGCCCCCATGCCCGCATCCGGGGCCAGCAAGGGCTCCACCAAACGGTTCATGACAGACTTTCCGTAGCGATCCAGGGCTTCCAGAAACAGGGTGCGCTTATCTCCGTAGGTGTTGTACAGGCTGAAACGGTTGATCCCCAAGGTATCCACCAGCTCCTGCATGGAGGTGGCCTCATAACCCTTGGCCCAGAACAGGCGCATGGCCTGCTTGAGCTTTTCGTCACGGTCAAAGGTCAGTTGTCGTCCCATAATCGCGTATCTCTGTCCAAGCTACCGCTTAATTCTCTGTCCAAGCTACCGTTTAATCAGTGCGGCAACCGGACAAGGGCAGACCTCACCCGGTTTCGTTCAGTGCCGCCCACTTTATTGACCCTACATCCAGAAAAGTATAGTTTTTGACTGATCAGTTAGAAATGAGTTCCACCAACCCCCGCCACCCCTCAGTCCAAGAATAAGGAAGACTCGCCATGAAAATCCATGAAATGAGACAGGCCCCCAACCCGCGCCGGGTGCGTATGTTTTTGGCAGAAAAGAACATTCCCATGGAGTACGTGGAGGTTGATCTGGCCAAGGGCGAACATATGACGCCCGAGTTCAAACAGAAAAACCCCTTGCGCCAGGTGCCGGTGCTGGAATTCGATGACGGCACCTACTTGAGCGAAAGTATCGCCATCTGCCGTTATTTCGAGGAAGTGCAGCCAGAACCGCCCCTGATGGGCACCACTCCCCGAGAAAAAGCCGAGATTGAAATGTGGATGCGTCGGCTGGAGTTTGCCTTCTTTTTGCCCACTGGCATGTGCTTCCAGCACTGCAGCGGCTACTTTGCCAGCATCCGCAAAACCTTCCCGGAGTGGGGCGAGGAAAACCGCAAGGGCATCTTGAAGTTCATGGATTATCTGAACGAGCACCTGGCCAGCCACCACTACATTATGGGAGAGCAGTTCACCATTGCCGATATCAGTGCCTTCTGTACCATGGACTTTAACAAGGTGAACAAGATCCGCATCAATCCCGAGACCCATCCACACTTGCAACGCTGGTACGAAGAAGTGAACAGCCGTCCCAGCGCTCGAGCCTGAGGAGAGAGTTACCCATGATCGATTTCTACACCGCGCCGACCCCCAACGGCCATAAGATCAGCATTGCCCTAGAAGAGATGCAGCTGCCCTACAACCTCATTCCGGTAGACATTTCCAAGGGCGAGCAGAAGCAACCGGAGTACCTGAAACTCAACCCCAACGGCCGCATTCCCACCATTGTGGATCGGGATAACGACGACTTCGTGGTCTTCGAGTCCGGCGCCATTTTGGTCTATCTGGGTGAAAAGACCGGACAGTTCTACCCGCAAGATCCGAAACGGCGCTCCCAGGTCCTGCAATGGCTGATGTTCCAGATGGGTGGCATCGGGCCGATGATGGGCCAGGCCAACGTGTTCTACCGCTATTTCCCGGAAAAGATCCAACCCGCCATTGACCGCTACCAGAAAGAAGTCAAGCGCCTGTTTACCGTACTCGACGGCCACCTGGCCAATCATGAGTACCTGGCAGATGACTACAGCATTGCCGACATGGCGAACTGGGCCTGGGTCCGAACCCACGAATGGTCTGGAGTAGGGGTCGAGGACTTGCCCCACCTGCAGCGCTGGATCAATGCCATTGCCGAGCGTCCGGCGGCCCAGCGTGGCGTGCAGATTCCGCCCAAGGTGGAGTCCAAGGAAGAGATGGTGAAGGCAGGACAAACCATCGTTGTCCGGTAAAACGTCGTAAAAAAGCTCTGTGGAGCGGCCTACGCCGCTCCCTTTGCCCCGGCGTTTGCAGCCTCAGTCGGGGAGCTGGCAGCTCTCAGCCGACTTGTGCGGACGGCGCAGTCGAAACCGTCCGAAACCCTCCACCCAAGCTGCAACTTTCGCTCTTACAACCAGGCCCGTCTCACAGCCAAGACAGGCTCACAATCGAGCCAATACCATACTACAGGGAGGGCTTCGGGCGCCTGGCGTCTTAAGCCATCTGGGGGCTTTGCGCCTGGTACAGCATTTCGATCAGCATGTCTTCCATCTCGAAACGCTCCTCCAGCTTCTCCGCCAACGCGGACAACTCCGGCATCAGTTGCTTGAGCTCTTCTGCATCTTCTGGCGTTGCATCGAAGCGGTCATTGAAGTCGAGGGCGGCTTCTGTGGTGAGCTGGATTCGGGGATAGAGGCGATTGACAAGCTCTGTGCTGTTTTCGTTGATTGCCCTGGCTTCCTCCAGCAGTTGCTCGTAAATTTCAAAGTGACCGGCAGAGACATAATCGAGCAGGGCTTGGCAGAACTCGGTTAGGCGCTTCACAATGGCTTCGACCTCACCGAATTCCTCCCAGTCAGTCAGTTCGCACAGGCGGATGATCAGCTCTTGTCTTTCCTTCAGCCATCGATCGATCAGATCGCTGACTCCTCCCCAACGCTCCTTGGCAGTTCGGCAATTGTCCAGCATAAAAACCCCTTTGGTTACTAGCTTCTACGGTGACCCTGGAGTAACAAGCTTCCTTGTAGCGACAACTGCTCTCGCTGACGACTAAAACGCATTCCCAGGGTTGTTATTGTTGTTGGTCACAGGTGCAATCTACGTTAGTCGCACGCACCAATATAAGTGAGTCCATCGGGGGTCTCAAGGCTTATCATGCCGATTTTCAACACTAGGGGCGGCCAGACCTATTTCTGACGACGTACCAGCTGGTAGCCCGCAAACAGGATAAACAGGGCAAACCAGACCAAAGTCCAGCCGGCAATGCTCAGCCCCAAAAAGGTCCAGTCCACCTCGGCGCAGTCGCCCGTGCCCATGATCATCATCAGAACCACTTCTCCGAGGGGGAACACCTCCAGCATGTAGTCCAGCCCCGGGCCACAGGCGGGCACCTGATCTGGTGGCAGGCTCTGCAGCCACAGCTGGCGCCCGGCCAGGGCGGCACCGGCCCCGGCAAACAGCAGGGTCAGCCCGGCATAGATGCGACGCCCCAGGACAGCGGGGTTATGCAGGGCCGCAACCAGCAGCACCAGGCCCACTGCAATCACCGCCAGCCGCTGTGCCATGCACAGGGGACAAGGCTCAAGGCCCTGCACATATTCCAGATAGTAGGCGAATGCGATCAGCAGGGCACAAGCGATAAACCCTGCAAAGTTCAAAACTCGGGACGACGGCATGAACACTCCTGGGGGAGACGCTGCCTGCTACCTCGGTAGCATTCAGCGGCATCCTTGGCTAGTCTGTAATAAATTCCTGGCCTGTGGCCCCTCGGCCCCGTAGCGTCGGGGCCTGGCCCAGTGCGGCCTACTTTACTGAACTTCAACGGGTAATTTCCAGATGAAAATCCTTCCCTTGATCCTGGCCCTTGGCTGGCTAGGTCTGGTTCCCGCCGCCTTCGCGCAAGCCAATGACACCGGAGCTGCGGAGTACGTCAGCATCAAGCCGCCCTTTGTCGTCAACCTTGGCCCTGTGAGTGGACCACGCCTGAGCTACTTGAAAACCGAGGTTGCCCTGCGCACATCCAGCAAAACGGCGGCGGAAAAGGTCAAATACCATCTGCCATATATCCGCAACGAATTGGTCTTGTTGCTGAGCCGCCAGGACCTGGCCAGTGTGAGCACCAACGAAGGCAAGGAGAAACTACGGGGAGAAGCCTTGGAGAAAGTGCGCTCCGTCCTGCAACAGGAAGAAGGCACACCATTGGTTTCGGATTTATTGTTTTCCACTTTTGTGGTGCAGCGCTGAGCGCAGGCAGGAACAGACCTAGGACTGCTCATCTGTTTTCTTGAACTGCCAGCCCTCTTCCCGGGCGGGAGAGGGAAGGTTTAGGCAGAGCGGCGCCGCCCCCGTTGCTGGAGATTTTCCTGGCGCCCATCTTCCCAGCCTGCTTCCCAGGCGGCAACAATAATCTCGCCCCGATAGGGACAACGATCCGGGGCAATCCCCATGACGCCCGCCATATAACCCTGGCGGTAGGCCTTATGGAGAGAGTCCAGATCCCAGTTCATCGGCAATGGTTTTGCCATGCGACAGCCCGTTATTCAAAAACCGCTGTACGGCAAGGCACCTGCCCTGCCGTACAGCACTATCCATTACAAGCCGCAGTCAATTGCAACTTCGCGTTAACTTATGCAACAAAAGTTAACACGGGCTAATTGGGCAAACAATGAACAGTTTTGAAAACTGTGGACGCTGTAACGCTTAGGCGACGTACTGGGCCAGGAACTCCGCAAAACTCAACCGGTCGCTGCGCCGCAGGGCTTCTTCCTCCCGGAAGGACGCTTCGGCCAGCTGTTCCCAAACCTGGCGTTCCTCGGCAGTCAGGGGCTGGCTGCGTAGCACCGCCTGATGCTTGCGGGAAAGCTCCAGCACCAGGTCCAGATAGCTCAGGCTCTCCTGGTTCAAAATCTGCAGGAGTCGGGCTGACGGCGTCAAATCCGGCTGGCGCACTTTATCGAGCTGCTGATCCAGGGCCCGAAGATAGTCGTGATCCTGGTAGCTGTCCGCCAGCAATTGAGCGGCCCGGGCGATACGCTGCAGCAAGCGCTCAGCTGCCTCGGCCAGCGGCACGGATTCCCCTCTCAAGGCCAGCGCCAAGCCAGGCTCCCGGCCACGGGCAACCACTTTGCGGAAGTTGTCGTCCAGGTGCAGGCACTCTTCGGAATCAATGTGGGGACTTGCCTCCAGCAGGCAGTACAGCAGGAAAGCATCCAGGAAACGGGCCCCATAGCCGTCGATGCCGATCGGCAGAAACGGGTCCAGATCCATGCAGCGCACTTCAATGTACTCCACCCCGCGCGCCTGCAGGGCCTGGGTGGGCTTTTCACCGGGGCCGGTGGTCCGCTTGGGACGGATGGTGCTGTAGTACTCGTTCTCGATCTGGAGAATGTTGGTGTTGAGCTGCAGGTATTCACCATCCCGCAGCACTCCCATTTTCTCATAGGCAGGGTAGGGCGTGTGGATGGCCTGGTACAGGCTGTCGGTGTAGCTGCTCAGATGATTGAAGCAGATCTGCAGCCCGGCCTGGGCATTGTTGTGATAGCCCAGGTCTCCCATCCGCAAGGAAGTGCCATGGGGCAGGTACAGGGTCTCATCGTCCAGTTCCTGCAAACTGTGGCTGCGTTCTCCCAGGAAAGAACGGTCCAGGGCCGGTGAGGCTCCAAACAGATACATCAGCAGCCAGGCATTGCGGCGGAAGTTGCGGATCAGGGCGAAGTACTGGGCAGACTTGAAATCCTGAAGGGACTGGGTATCTCCCAGCTGGGCCTGGTACTCCTCCCAGAAGCTGTCCGGCAGGGAAAAGTTGTAATGCAGCCCGGCAATGGCCTGCATGGTCCGGCCATAGCGCAGATCCAACCCCTTGCGGTAGACGTGCTTGAGGATACCGATATTGGAATCGCCATACTCGGCGATGGGAATGCTCGCTTCGCCATCCAGTCGACAGGGCATGCTGCCGGCCCACATGACTTCATTCTCCAAACACTCCTGGGTGAAGCGGTGCACCTGCGTCAGATGCCCCAACAGCTCATCCACCGTGGAGTAGACTGGCGTAATCAGCTCCAGGAGGGCCTCGGAATAGTCCGTGGTGATCTGGGGATGGGTGAGTGCGTGTCCCAGGCTGGCCGGATGGGGCGTCTGGGCGATGAATCCGGCTGGGTCAACCCTCAGCCCTTCCTTTTCAATACCGCGAAGAATGCCCTTGAGGCTGTCCATGGCCCGGGAAGATAACCCGACAAGGCGGTCACTGAATACATCTGACATGAAAGGGCCTTTAACCATTCTGCAAATGAGTCTGATATTGGGTCAATCTGTCGGCTTTCAAGACAACCTCGACCCTCTAATCATAAAGCACGCCTTCCCCCTGCCACGAGCCTCTGTGGCAGTGGGAAGATTGCACCTGATTAACGTCCCTTGTTCTTCTTCTGGGCGGCCTGGGCGAAAAGATCCGCAAAGGTTCCGGTTTTGGGCTGCTCCTGGCGTGGCGCCCGCGCCTCCCCGCGGGAACCTCGGCCCCGGCCCGCTCCCGTAGAAGACGGCTCACCCGGTGTGTCGTCCAGCCGCATGGAAAGGGCAATCCGTTTCCGGGCCAGATCCACTTCCATGACCTTTACCTTAACGATATCGCCGGCTTTTACCACATCCCGCGGGTCCTTGACGAAGCTGTGGGACAGGGCGGAGATATGGACCAGCCCGTCCTGATGCACGCCGATATCCACGAAGGCCCCGAAGTTGGTCACGTTGGTGACACTGCCTTCCAACACCATGCCCGGCTTCAGGTCCTTGATCTCTTCCACCCCTTCCTGGAAGGTGGCAAAACGGAATTCCGGACGGGGATCCCGGCCCGGCTTATCCAACTCCTTGAGAATGTCCCGCACCGTGGGTGCCCCAAAGCGTTCGGTGGTAAATTCCTCCACCTTCAGGGAGCGCAGGAAGCTGCTGTCGCCGATCAGTGTGCGGATCTCCCGGCCGGTTTTGGCGGAGATGCGCTCCACCACTTCATAGGCTTCCGGGTGCACGGCCGAGGCGTCCAGGGGGTTGTCGCCGTTCATGATCCGCAAAAAGCCCGCGGCCTGCTCAAAGGTCTTCTCACCCAGGCGGGGCACTTTCTTGAGCTGGTTGCGGTTACGGAAGGCGCCGTTCTGGTCGCGAAATTCCACGATGTTGTTGGCGATGGTCTGGTTCAGGCCGGATACCCGGGTCAGCAGGGGAACCGATGCGGTGTTCACGTCCACGCCCACGGCGTTCACGCAGTCCTCCACCACCGCATCCAGGCTACGGGCCAGGCGGGTCTGGCTGACATCGTGCTGGTACTGGCCCACCCCAATGGACTTGGGTTCGATCTTCACCAGCTCCGCCAGGGGGTCCTGCAGGCGGCGGGCAATGGACACGGCACCACGGATGGTGACATCCAGGTCCGGGAATTCCCGGGCCGCGAATTCGGAGGCGGAATACACCGAGGCACCGGCTTCGTTCACCACGATTTTGGTGAGTTTCAACTCGGGGAAGGCTTTGATCAGATCGCCCGCCAGCTTGTCCGTTTCCCGGGAAGCGGTACCGTTACCGATACTGATAATCTCCACCTGATGCTTTTGGCACAGGGCCGCCAGCACTGCAATGGACTGCTGCCATTGGTTCTGGGGTGCATGGGGATAAATGGTGGCGTAATCCACCAACTTGCCGGTGGCGTCCACCACGGCTACCTTCACTCCGGTCCGCAGACCCGGATCCAGGCCCATGGTGGCCTTGGGACCGGCGGGAGCGGCCAGCAGCAGGTCTTTCAGGTTACCGGCAAAGACCTTAATGGCTTCCTCTTCCGCCTGCTCCCGCACCTGGGTCATGAGATCGGTTTCCAGCTGGGTCAGCAGCTTAACCCGCCAGGTCCAGCGCACCACTTCCGCAAGCCACTTGTCGGCCGGCCGGCCCTGGTTACGAATTCCCCAATGGGCCGCCACCATGCCTTCGCAGGGATGGGGTGTGAGGCGGTCTTCCGGCTCGTCCGGCACCACAATGCTGTAGGTGAGCACACCTTCGTTGCGGCCACGGAAAATCGCCAGGGCCCGGTGGGAAGGAATGGTCTTGAGGGGCTCCTGATGGTCGAAATAGTCCCGGAACTTGGCGCCTTCCTGTTCCTTGCCCTCCACCAGGCTGACTTTCAAAATGCCCTGCTGCCACAGGTGATCCCGCAGCCTGCCCAACAGTTCCGCATCCTCGCTGAACTTCTCCATCAGGATCTGCTTGGCCCCTTCCAGGGCCGCCTTCACGTCCTCCACGCCCTGGTCTGGCTTCACAAATCCGGCGGCCACCGTTTCCGGCTCCAGGGTCGGGTCTTCCAGCAGTTGCAGGGCCAGGGGCTCCAGGCCCGCTTCCCGGGCAATCTGGGCCTTGGTGCGGCGCTTGGGCTTGTAAGGTAGATAGAGGTCTTCCAGACGGTTCTTGGCATCGGCCGCCAGAATCTGGGCTTCCAGCTCCGGAGTCAGCTTGCCTTGTTCGCGGATGCTGTTGAGGATGGTATTCCGCCGGTCTTCCAGCTCGCGCAAATAGTGCAGACGCTCTTCCAAAGTCCGCAGTTGGGTATCGTCCAGGCCTCCTGTTACTTCCTTCCGGTAACGGGCCACGAAGGGAACCGTAGCCCCTTCGTCCAGCAGTTGAACGGCGGATTGGACCTGGACGGACTTGACGCCGAGCTCGTCGGCGATGCGCTGAAAAATTGGAGTCATGGAGCGGTATACCTTTGGTGCTCAGAAAAGTTGTATCGGCAGGAACCGGAGACGCAGTAATCGATTGGGCGGATTATAGCGAATGGCTCCGGATGCAGCCATGCAAGCTGTGCTTCTCGTCCGACTCTGACTGAGATTACCTACCAAATCCTGACAATTCAGAAGCTGTAAATAAAGTAGACACTTACAAACTGGATCACATCGAAAAAGCGGACTAAAGCACAAAACCAAACACCCCGGCTGTTTTTTCAATAAAAACAACTCCTTTAATATCACTGGTTTAAATAAAAAGGTCTTTTTTGGGGCAGCCATCAGCCGCCTGTCTTAAAAAGGCAACGGCCTGGAAGCCCAATCGTCCATAAAATTTACACATGGTCGTGGCGATCCATTAGTCAAGCCGCCAGAACCCCTAAAACCTTAATGGTTAGAGCGAGCAGGCATAGCTTTTGCTTTAAAGAAATAGCTGTAGGAAAACAATAATATTTCAAGGAGATGAAAATGAAGCATACTGTATCCGCACTGGCTTTAAGTGCATTACTCGCCGTTCCCACATTGGCCAATGCGGTCGTCATTTCAGCTAACTACACGGTCAACGTGAATGGTTCTGACCCGGGGCTGGTGGTGAATCAGCACGAAATCGCCGCCAACCCCTTCACCTATGATTTGGCTGTCGGCGACAGCGTGACTTTTGATCTGTTCAAGATCTGGACGAACGAGTCGGATGTAGGCAGCGATGACAAAGTACCCCAAGCCATTTCTGTAGACTTTTCATTCCTGCTCCCTTCAATCTTCGGAGGCTCTCTGGGCGGTGTAACTGTCGGTGGAACCTGGGGCTGGTTTGACGCGACTCAGTGGGGTGAAGTTCGTTGGGGCGACCCGCTTGAGCTGACCTATGGCGCAGCCAATGACGGGCTGATCATCATTGATCTGTCAGACGAGAAATTCAACGAAGGTCTGTTCGGACTCCACGAAGGCAAGAAACACGGCGCCAAGGTAGAAGCAACCATTACTCTGGTTCGTGAGGCCTCCTCGGTTCCCGAGCCGGCTTCCCTGGCCCTGCTGGGACTGGGTATGCTGGGTCTGGGGCTGCGTCGTCGCCTGCAATAAGCGCGAGCGCAATCTAAGCCTGACAGGCTCCCCCGTTGGAGCCTGTCAAAACCGCTCTTTTTGGTCCTTCGATTCGGCCTCAATGCTGCGTTGCTGTTTTTTCAGCAATTCCACAAAGGCTTCCAGAGTCACGCCGGGACTGAAATAGTACCCCTGCACCTGGTCGCACTGATGGCTGCGCAAAAACTCGTACTGCTCCGCCGTTTCCACACCTTCCGCCACGACTGTCATATGCAGGCTGTGAGCTAGACTGATGATCCCCCGCACGAGAATGGCGTCATCGGCATTGGTGGTGACATTGTCGATAAAGGACTTGTCGATTTTCAAAGTGGAAATGGGAAACCGCTGTAAATGGGAAAAAGATGAATAGCCGGTTCCGAAATCATCCAGGGCGAAGCGGATGCCGATGCTGTGCAACTGGCTCAGGCAGCTTTGGGTGTACTCCCGATCAAACATCATGGCTGATTCGGTAAGCTCGAACTCCAGCCGCCGAGTGTTAATCTGGGCATTGGCGATAATTCGCTGCAGGGTTTCACTGAGCTTTTTATCGAAGAACTGGCGAAACGACAGGTTGACCGAGCAGTCCAGATCCTCATACCCCAGACGGGCCAACTCCTCCATATCCGCACAGGCACGCTGAATGACCCAGTATCCCATGGGAATCACCATGCCGGTTTTCTCCGCCAGCCCAATGAAGTGTCCCGGCCCCAGCAGCCCCAGGTGCGGATGCTGCCAACGTACCAGCGCTTCCATTCCCACAATCCGATTGGTGCGAACGTCCACCTTGGGCTGATAGTGCAAGATCAACTGATCGCTCCGGAGTGCCTGGCGGAAATCAGTCTCCAGGGCCAGTTGCCGGTTGACCTCGGCATTCATCTTCTGATTGTAGAAGCGATAGCTGTTGCCGTGCTCGAACTTGGCCTCGAACATGGCTTGGTTGGCGCTACGCAAGAGCAAATCCGCCGAGACACCGTTGTCCGGGTAGGTGGCCAACCCCATGCTGACGGTCAATGACACCTGCTGCTGGCTCAATGTGAAAGGCTCGGCAAAGGCGTTCTGGACCTTTTGGGCGACCCGTACCAGGCTGAGGTTGTGGGGAATCTTCTCCAGGATAATGGCAAACTCATCGCCACCAATCCGGATCAGATTGTCCGAGCGACGCAGTAGCCCCTGCAGGCGGGCCGCTACCTGGCAAATCAACTCGTCGCCTGCTCGATATCCCAGACTGCTGTTGATGCGTCGGAACTCATCGATATTGATAAACAGAAGACCGACCCGTTCCTGCTTCCGTTCGGCCCGCAGGATCGCCTGCTGCAGTTGTTCGTGAAACAGCTTGCGGTTCACAGCCCCGATACCCGGTCCGGCCGGATGGCGTTGCTGAACCTGGCGCTGGCGAAACACCGCATGGCTCAAAGCCCGTAGAAACTCTTCATTGCCCAGATGACGGCGGGTCAGGCAGTCGTGGGCACCGGCCTGGAACAAAGACCGCACGAATTGAGGCGAGACATCCGCCGAGAGCGCAATCACCGGTGTCTGTTGATGCTGGCGGCTTAGAAAGCGGAGAAACGTCAGGCTGTCATCCTGGTGGAACAGGACGTCCCAGACGATGATATCGTAACTTTCCCGGTGGAGTTGCTCCTGGCTGGCGGAGACAGCATTAACCCAACTGAGCTCCCAACGGATGGACGAATCCCGGGCCAGCAGCTGAGACAGCCACAGGTAATCCATCTGGTCAGTGGTTAATAAAAGAACCCGGAAGGACTCCAGCGGTGTTCCTGGACAAGGCTCACTCATGTTTGGTCCACAGGTTCACTACATCTTGAATGGAAATACAGCATGGAAAAGAGTCTAGCAGATAAACTCCTGCGACAGCAGCTGGAACCGGGCATCAATTTGCATCCCCATTGACTGTCCGGGCTCCCTCCGCCCCGCGCCATTCCCCCCTGATTAAGCCTTCATCTGCGGAGACCGTCCCGGCAGGTTACCATTTCATCTCGGGTTACAATCTCGTCTTTGCGATGAGCCCGTCTCTGCTACAATCTCCCGACGCTACAGCTTGATCCATTTTCCTCCTTAATTCCCGCAGGTGATTCAGAGTGTCCCGATTAAATGCTCGCCAACAAGAGGCGGTTCGTTATATTGACGGGCCACTGCTGGTGTTGGCCGGCGCCGGCAGTGGCAAGACCAGTGTCATTACCCGCAAGATCGCCTATCTCGTCGAAGAGTGCGGCATCCGCGCCGCCCATATCGCGGCGGTCACTTTTACCAACAAGGCCGCTCGGGAAATGAAAGAACGGGTCGGCAAGCTGATCAAGGGCAGCC